>Ga0265295_1004448_pt1 | contig 18846 bp, 23 predicted proteins | sample Munlansysbiofilm_FD_192503 | JGI IMG/M metagenome (GOLD analysis project Ga0265295, IMG submission 192503) | Leachate microbial communities from a municipal landfill in Southern Ontario, Canada - Methane capture system biofilm | ecosystem: Engineered > Solid waste > Landfill > Unclassified ... | reverse complement strand
TGCAATTTTTGGAAACGACAGTTCCCCTTTGATCCGAAGACGTAAAACGTCCTTAATCTTTTTCATGGAAATTCTCCTCAAACGACACCCTTTTTTTACAAAAGAGTGTACTAAAATGGAGACGATTCCCCCCCGCTAAATCGCGTCGGACTTTTTAGCGTTTCTTCCGAATACTCACCGACGAGCCTTCCGAATCATTTCCGTCGCGCCTTCCGAATGCTCACCGACGCGCCTTCCGAATGCTTCCGACGTCAGCAAACAAGTGGTCAAACCTCTCGAATTACTTCAAATATCCTGCCGATATCAGACGGATCATCTACACCACAAATATCATTGAATCTGTACACCGACAATTTCGGAAACTGACCAAAACCAAAGGAGGATTCCCTAATGAAAACAGCCTTTTAAAGCTGCTCTATATGGGAATTAAAAATGCTCAAATCAAGTGGACGATGCCAATTCAAAACTGGAGCCTTACACTCTCGCAGTTGGCTATCTTTTTTGAAGGCAGAATCGATAAGGCACTCAAACTATGATACAATCCCATCAACTATCGGAGGCTGACACGAAATTCTGAACGCTCTCCAAGAGATCAATACAAGAGTTCTAAACCTTGATTTTAAAAAGCGAAATTGTCGTGGCATTTTGGAATGGACATTCTATAAGAACCAAATACACCATGAGCTACACAAAAGCTCTGCAAAAAAGAGCTTATTGTTGTGAACGCTCTCAAAGGGAACGCTTAGTCCCCCTCCCCTAATTCAGCATCTATAAACTCTTTTCTCTCTTTATAAAACGCACATCCATCTTCGTAGCTCATTTGCCATAAAACACTTCTGTTTGAAAGCGGATCACCAGTTTCAGGATCATCATATTTTTCGCTCAAAGCTTTGTATACTTCACTACCCTCATCTGTATCAATTGCGATACTGCCCAGATATGGATATTCAATATAACCTACAGATACTAAATCAAATACTTTAACTAGCTCTATATCAGGAAAATGCGTTTGCATAAATGCCAAAAACTCCTCACGAGCTTCTTGATCTGTATACTCTTTATTGAGGTAGCTTGATCTACAATCATCACTTTCTGATGGCTCTTTTTTAAACGCATGTACGTCATTATAGACTGTGTTAAAAACCATCCAAATAGTTGTTTTTTTTCTGACATTTGCTACATACTCGTCAATTGTATATAAAAGCTGTGCCATCATTACTCCTTTAATTACACGTTTCTATTAAACGAAATAGCTCATTTTTAGTAAGTTCATGACTACCAGTAGAACTAAGAAAGTACATTACTATTTGATTGTTTTGTTCTACATAAATGAGTATTTGATATGTTTTATCAAGAATCATTACAACATCTATAAAACCCCTATTGTCATGAACGTAATGATCTTTTACAAGCACACAAATTTTCTCTAACTCCAAAGGGCTAAAAAATCCCACAAAACTTTTGTGAAACAGTGTAGGATCGATCGTTGATACATTTTTTGGATGGCTCTGCATTGTGGTTCCTAATGTTAGCATATGGGTATTGTACATACATAACAGGACACTCTTTTGTCTTCTTTTGGAGAATTAATAAATTATAAAAATATTTCTTTCCACTGATTTAATCTTTTTATCGAACCATTTTCACCAATTCCCTTTAATGCAGTAGGTGCAGGAGAGTACAGTATACTTACTTCATATATATTTTGTGGTGTATTTTCAAGTTTTACTTGAAATCTTCTAGCTGTTTTATCGATAGTTTTATGACAAACTTCTTTTTGAAATTTTTCTCTTAAATATTTTGTCATAAATGATTTAACACCACCTTCTGCACTTGTATAAATAAGAGTGTGAATGGTAGGGTTGTTTTGCAAGATTTCAACAATATCTAAATATTCACAATCTGTTAAATCCTTATCCAAAGAACTAGAATTTTTCCGATTTGTTTTTTTTACGATATCACAAACTCCAATTCTATGTTGTTCTAAAAACATTTTTCTTTTATCTACTTCATCTTTGTTATTGATTTTTAAAAAATTAGACTTATTATCAACTACTTACTGCAACAGTTCCCAAAACGCGTTATCTCTGCTTCCGTAATAAAAATTGACGTCATCACAAAACAGTTTTTTTTGTGAAAATCTTTCAGGAGGAATTGTTCCTATTATTAATTTTGTAGCACCACTTGGTATAAATGCTTCAAATGGATGGGTTTCTTTCATTGATATTTCACCTATTTAATTATGTTTAATCAGTTTAACTTTTCCGTCTTAAAGCAAACTTAACAAAATTCAGACAAAAACCTGTCCACATACTTTTGTAAACTTTTACACCTTAAAAGATTACAAGAGCGAGGACAACATGCCATACCTACCCTACAAAAAATTCAAATGCGACCAATATCCAAAACATCTTCACATCAAGCACAATAACTACTGAAAGGTTTACATGGATTTTATAAAACACGCTAAAGATATTATTGATCAAGCTGAAGCTGTATTAATTACTGCGGGTGCTGGAATGGGCGTAGACAGTGGGCTTCCCGATTTTCGGGGAAATTATGGATTTTGGAAAGCCTATCCGATTGCATTAAAACTGGGATACGATTTTTCACAAATGGCAGATCCTATATGGTTTAAAACAAATCCTAAATTTGCTTGGGCTTTTTATGGGCATAGACTCAATCTCTATCGCAATACCATTCCCCATGAAGGTTTTGCTCTTTTACAAGAGCTTGTTGCACGCAAAAATCAGAATTACTTTATCTTTACATCCAATGTAGATGGGCAGTTCCAAAAAGCAGGTTTTGATAAAGAAAAAATTTTAGAAGTGCATGGAAGCATTCACCATTTGCAATGTAGTAAATATTGTCAGGCGATAATCAGTGCGGATGAGACGCATATTGATGTAGACATGGATTCATTTGAAGCTCATAATATGCCTTACTGCGAAAAATGCAATGCTGTTATGCGACCTAATATTTTAATGTTTCGTGACTGGGACTGGCAAGAGGTTAGAACCAATGAGCAACGCAAACGATACACAAAGTGGCTCAAAGATACAAGAACTCAAAAGATCGCAGTAATAGAGCTGGGAGCCGGCACGGCAATTCCTACCGTTCGCTTAGAGAGCCAACGAGTAGCAAAACAGCAAATTTTTGCGAATCTCATTAGAATCAACCCTTGTGATGACGAAATCCCACAAGGGTTAGGTGTAAGCTTACTTTATGGTGCAAAAGATGGACTAGAGCTTTTATTGAATTAATAAAGGGCACGCATGAAAATACAAAAGCTGCAAAAGGAAACGTTATCGCAAGCTGTTCATTTACGAAATAAAGTTTTTCCTCTTTTAGAGCCATTCGAGGAGGAAACTCTTGAAGCTTCCGTATATCCGGAAAAGTTTGCGCAATGGTTTAGTGACGCAAAGATAAAAACCATTGATTACTGGATCAGCGTAACAAGCAATGACGTCTCTGGACTTGTTGGACTTTACACAGAAGTAGAAGCTAAAAAATCGAAAGTTTGGCTTGGGTGGTATTGTGTAGATCCTCTTTATAGAGAAGCAAAAATCGGTTCAAAGCTTTTAGACTTTGCATTGCAACAAGCAAAAGGTTTGGGTTATAAAGAACTGCATCTCTACACTACGGACGATGAGGAGTATGCTAAAGCACGTTTTTTATATGAAAAAAGGGGCTTTATGCGCTATAAAGAGAGCAAAAAAAATCAGACCGTTTACTACAAAATTTTTCTGGATAAAATGCAATGAATAAACAAACAATTTACCTAATCCCGGGTAGAAATGTAAAGTTTTCAGGTTTGATCGGCAGCCTTATAATAGAGAATGGACATGCCATACTAGGCAGAGAGGTAGTAGATACATTTAGCAAACTTCGCATAAGCGAACAAACAAAACTTATTCAAGAAGATATCACTACCCATTTTTGGCATCAAGAAGCCAAATTAGTCGCCCAATCATACGGTGCTTATTTGCTCATACACGCACTTATTGAGATGGAAACTCCATTTCCAGGCAAAGTGCTATTGCTCTCTCCTGTGTTAGGCGCATCATCCAGTGCGACCAACAAAGTTGTTGCCTGCCCTCCTAGGCACAAAAAACTTATTCAAACTGCAAGAGAAAATAAACTTCCGCACCTAGATATAGAGGTTCATACCGGTGAGCATGACAACGGATGTGATCCCTTGCTTGCACAAGAAATATTTACAACTATTCCGACATCTCGTTTCCATATAGTGAAAAATATGGGACACAATTTAGAAGTAGATTATGTTAGAGCTGCTCTTAATAACTTTTTTTGTAAATAAATTACGAAATATCTAGAAAGCTTCCTTTTTTTAAGTGAGTTTTTTAAATCTTAACCCTTGCAATAGAGCCATAAAACGTATCAGCAAATGACGCTATTATTTTCATTTTTATAAATTAGACTCTTTTCTTGGTCTGCCAATCTTGCTTTTGTTTTTTCTTGGAATAATGCCTCTTACAAACGCTCTATCTTTTTGCTTGCTTTTAAGCGGTGCTATATCTTGCTTCTCATCATCTTTACATAAATACGACACCACTTTGTCGAGGTTCTCTCTTTTTTGTAAGTCACGATAATCTATCATACCCACTCCACTATCTTTATACTCATTTTTATTGCAGTTATGGTAACTTCCTTTGTTTTGTGTTATTTTCTCGCTCCAGTGCTCGCCTATTTGGTCTGCTTTAAATTTATCTTTTTGCACTTTTTGACCATCGAAGAAAAACAATCCATGTAGGTGTACTCCTTTCTCTTCTGTATATTCTTTTTTGACAAGGTAACCCACTTGATCTTTAAATATACTTGGCTTACCTCTTCTGTTATTGAGCATACGGTTTAAATCCCTATTAGCCTCCTCTAGTGTGATATGGTCACTATAGGGCTTTTTGTAGGCAAGGTCTACTCTTACAGCACATAGCCTTGAGTATCGTTCTTGTAAGGCATCCACATACTCTTTTGTGCTCTCTTCTCTTTTATTACTAACCATCTTTATTCCTTTGTTTGATTTATTCATATAAAAGTATGTATACAAATATTATTTAGTGAGATACGTTTAGCTAGTAATGTTGAAGTAGATAATAGAGATAAGATACAATTATTATATAAGTTTATATAATAATATTAATAACCTAAAATACTCTTATTTAAATATACTCGGATAACTTTGTATACAAAAATAAAGATGTCCCGTATTACGGATACTTTTATGGTTTGAACATATACAGAGTTAGGAAAAAAAAAGAGATGATCCAAGCCCTTTGGAAGGCTTAGATTTTATTGCGGATTGCTTTAAGTGGTGTAGGTTGAAACGATACGTCTCGCTCTACCCCCAAGCCTAAAGCACCTCGCACCGACTTGATCTCTTCAAGGCTGAAGTATCCTAGCTCACGTCCAAACGGCGATACCACATACCCAAAGCAGATATCTTTATCGGTGGAGAGTTCGGTGATATACCAAGTCCATCCATCTAAAAACAGCTTCACATAAACTATAGGGTCTGTTTGCTCTTCTGTTTCATAAAGCTTAGGGATTTGTTCTTTTATCTCTTTTGGTATGAGTTCCATATTTTCGACCTCCTTTCATAGCTCTAAATTACGTATAAAATCACCCACACACTCGATGGCGTTCACCTCTTTAAAAGCGTACTCCCGCAAATAAGAATGGGTCTGTTTGAAGTTTTTAAACGCTTCTAGAATATCCTCTCCCTCTTGTGAACCGAGTATCTGCATGTTGGTGATCTCTTTGTCGTTTGGGTCATAGGTAGTACCCTCTGTTGTAAAGAATAGAAAATTTCTCATCTATGCCGCCTGCTGTTCTTTTGGTTTCCACCAAAGCTTGCTTGAAGCGTCAAACTTGAATCCGCAAGCTTTTATGGAATCTTTTTTATTGTATATGTCATCGCCGATTACAATGAGGTTTTGCCCCTGCTCCATGATCGTCAAACCGAGATTGTAAAGAGAGCTGTAGTCGTAAGGGTTGTGCGACTGTATGGGCTGTTGCTGCAAAGGCTGTTGGTTTGGTTGTGCGTATTGCTGTGGCTGCTGCATCGCTTGTGGTTGCTGTTGATTGGTACGGCTCTTATCATAAAGTGAGTTTCCAAACTGATTCCCAAAACTTCTAAAACATCGCTTGATCGCATCGGTTACCGCCTCTTTAGCGGCTCCCTCGTGCGCGTCCGCTAAAGTTTTTGCTATCCCCGTTCCAAACCCCACATCCTCACGGCTTACTTGTCTGGCATGTTGCATATCGTAAACGGTAAGGCTCACGATTGCCTTGTAGCAGAGAATGAAATTCTGGTTTTGGTTCGTCTCTTGGGAGGCTTGTTCCAATGAAGTGATGCTATAGCTCCAATTGCCATAACCAAATATCTTGTTGGCTGTCTCTATAATATCAAACCCCTCCAAATAAGAGAGGTTCACATTCCCTTTGGAACGGCTTTTTATCCTGCTTGCATCAAGCTCATAGCTTAACACCTGAGTCTGTTTTTCATTAAACATCGCTATCTCCTTGTTATGCTACTGCTTGTGCATCTACAAGAGTAAGAAGTTCAGCGGCTTGGTTGTTCGATCCAGTTCGCTTGGCGTTTACTTTAATACGAGCTGGTATTGTCTCTTTGTGAACTTCCACCTGAGTGTATCTGTCTATCTCATCCATAGACTCTAATGTTTTCATAGCTTCCTTTACAGCATCCACATCTACAATCACTTTAAAATAGCCTAGCTTTATAAGAGCATCTTCATCAAGAATAGATAGGCTCTCTTTTATTTTTGTAGTTCGCGGTGTCATGGTGATAGAGGATATAGCCGTGCCGTCAAGTCGGTCTATGCCGTACTCGGCAAGTACATCGGCGATGGCTTCAAGTGCCGTCTCTTTTGCAACGATAAGCGATTTTTTAAGAGCGCTCATCTCCTTGATATCCTCTGCGAGGTAGTCTATTTTATTCTGCAACTCTTGGATGCTAAGACCGATATAATCGGCTTTGGCATGGTAAGGTTTATTGCTTTCGAGCACTTGACGCACATAGTCTTTAAACCACTCTTGGCTTTGGGGTTTGATACGCTCCATTTCTGTCTGGAGGCGGTAGTTTGTCATCTTCATGGGTTTTTCTCCTCTATGCTGCTATTTGGTAGTTTGGTTGTTTGATACAAGCGATACGCTCCGCAATTTCCCAAACACCTTTATTGACGTAGGTATCGGTTGCGATAGACTTAATTTCTTTGCTTGTAAAGCGTCTGCCGCTCTCTTTATTAAGACCGCTTATATTGCCACGGATAAGATTCTCTTGGATGATATTAAGAACCGTATAGAGGTCGTCTTTATGATCCTCTTCTCTATGGGGAAGAAGCAGATCCCTATGATCCACTTCAAGATGCTCTTCAAATCTAAGAGGGATGGCAAGCTTTGCGAAGCTCTCTTTTTCAAGCTGTGAGAGTTTGATCGATGCGAGGGTGTCTATCTTCTCCATGAGCTTTTGCTTGATAGCCGTGATTTTCGTAACGGCATTGGCTACGTCATTGTCTCGATCGCCCAAGTGTTTGATTTTATAGCTCTCATAAACACTGTCTGAGAGCACAAGACCGTTCGCGCATACAAATCTAAATATGCCTGCACTGATCGAAAAGCTTTTGGTTCTGTCATGGGAGTTAAACAGCAATAGCTCTACGGCGTTTTCCTTTGGGCTTAGCAAATCTTCAAAGTGGCGAAAGCGCACACAGTGTTGTTGGTAGCCCTCTTTATTCATATCACGCACGGATGCCTGAGAAACGCTCACTGGATACCAATGATGCGATTTAATCTCTTCGATTACCTCTATGGTCGGGATGAAGTGGTATTTATCGCTCACATCGTAGTGAGGTTCTTGTGTAAATAGCGTTGGTGCCAACTGTTGTAGTTCATGGTTGCTTAATGGATTGACTGACATTTTTATCTCCTTGTATTTTTAATCAAGTTCAAATGGATTCGTTTTCTTCTTCTGCGAATCAACTGCGTTGAGAATGATGGTTGCCATCACTACTGCTATGGCGAAACATTTGTTGATAGGTATCATTTTTAGGCTCCTTGAAGTGGCTGATAGTGTGGGTTGTTTAGCGGGTGGTGTTTGATCTGCCGTAGGGTGGTTGGTTGTTTGAAACAACATGCCTCTTGGGCTTCTTTACTGAAGTGCTCTAGCCAATCGGCGAACGAGAACTTCTCACTTTTGCATTGTTTTTGAAAAACGACGGTTGTACTCATTGTTCGTTATCTCCTTGCTTTGATTTAAATCCTAGAGCCTTTGACCCTACGATTTTTATTACACGTTGATAATATATGGGTGTAAAAAATTGGAAATAAAAATTTAAAGCCATCGAATCATTAGAGAAAGAGATAAGATTTATGCATTTAAAAAGATGATTTAAGCGAGGGTTTTAGATGCGAACCGATTACAATGAGATTATTCCTGCGGGGGTGTTGTTTAATTTAAAGGAAGTCGAGGAGATGCGTATCATCAAGGTGGATATGGCAAAAAAGTTAATAGCCAAAGGGGAGCTTGAAACGGTAAAAATAGGGAGTAAGCTTCATCTCTCAAGAACCGTACTGATAGACTATCTCCAAAGAAATACAATATCCCCAAGCACACTATAACCGATGGCTGGCAATGCGCCACAGCCATCGGTTATTTGCTCTTTAGTATTATTTTATTCGATCAAAATATTCGGAAACGTTAGAAATTTCGTGTCCGTTTGGTAGCATTTTTAATTTTGAAGGATGGACAAAGGAACGTAGGGCATATAATGAGACAAGAGACTAGATATAAAAACGCAATTCGTTAAGTTGCATCAGCTCTTTGTACTCTCCTCTCTCAAATTGAGTGATCATCACAGGCCAAAAGTTGCTTGCACCCATACCTACGATAATGGCGATGGATTCTGGCATATTGTGTGCGATGGTGATGCGCTCATATTGGTTTTGCAGCTGCATCAGCACTGTAAAAATCTCTCGTCCATATAAGATCCAATCCTCCTCTTTGCCAATAGTACCATTGTGATTTGCTACCATTGAAAGAACATTTTTGTACTCTTTGAGCCCTTGTGCTCCCAGTGTGATGTAGTGGCTTGAGGCTTTGATGGCAAGAAGTATCTCTTTTTCGTTTGGTGCTTCTATACTCTCATGAATGGTGAACTTCTCAAAGCTTTTGACTTCGTTTTTATACTCTCGGTTTTTGATATCAGCGACCTTTTCAAAGAGGTCTTTGTCCGGATTTTGCTGGTAGATGACGACATCTTCTTTGGCGAAGATGTATCCTAGAAAAAAGCCATAAGCAGGTCTTGAGTAGTAAATAATATGAAACTCGACTTGATTGGGAATATTTTGCTTGATTTTACTTATTTGATAGTGAATGATTTGCATAAAACTTATCACCGCGTCTCTATTATAAAGATCTGATTTGTACTCAAATAGGAGATCATCTTCGACAATGTTGTGATACTTTTTGAGATTATGTTTGAGATTTTTGAGATCCCCTTGCTCTTCAAGCTCTTTAAAGAGCTTAGAGAGGGCATATTTTGCAGAGACATCAGGTTCAATGGCTATAACTATGGGAATGGTCAGTGTCTGCGTTTTGTAGAGTTTTTGCTCATTTTTGACCTCGAAAAACGCTAGTATCAAAAGCATAAATGCTACAAACGCAGCAATGTAGAAATAGATATCTTCATGTAGAGCATCTAGGATAAAGGGTAAAAAAAGAAAGCTTAGGGAGAGTGTTTTAGCATATTTGCTTTCAAGTGTTGCCGCAATAATATTCATAAAAAATCCCTGAGTCGGCTGAAAATTTCACTTAGCATTTGTACATCTTTATTCCATAAAATATAGGAAAAAATAAATCCAAAGAAGATGATTTTGTGTTGTGTTGCGATCTTCTGTATGAAGTTAAAAATGGTGTAAAAGATCTCAAAAAGTAAAGCAAGTAGCTCTCCAAAACGTACACTCAGTGCAATAGTTACAATCGTGCCAACAATCATTACAATTGGATTTGCATCACCCAAAAAGAGTTTCTCACCAAAAATAGAGATGATGATACCAAAGGGTATCGCATAGGGGATAAAACTGAAAAACGAGAGTAGCAAAGACTCAAATGTAAGAGAGCTTTCTCCCCCTTTTTTGATGTACTTTATGGCATCTTTGAGTGTGTACTTAAACTTGGTAAAGTTGTTTATGAGGTATCTGCTTTGATGCATCACTTGGTTGCGCTCGTGTGCCACCCAGCGAAGCCGATTGTATCTGCCATGCAAAAGGGAGCGTTTATAAGCCCTGTACTCGTACGCCTCATCAAAATCATCACTATCCAAAATTTCATAGCTTTTTATCATATCACTCAGGCTGTTACCACTTGCACCATCCGCTTTGAGTGCGTTTTCAAGCTCTTGCGTTAAACGCAGTGCCTGCATCGTCTCTTTGAGTTCATCTCTAAATAACATTGCTAAACATCCCTTGCAAATAGAGTATAAATGCCACTCCACTAATAAATAAAATTAGTATGAGAGTGATGTACTTCACGTATCCGTATCGATACACTAAAAAGGCTTGAATCAGATAGCTTAATAGTGTAAAAAAGAGTGCTTGACCAAGAGCAAAGCTGTTAAAAAAGATAAAAGCCGCGACGCTCACAATGAGCACCATAATAACTCTTGCACTCCATACTTTAAGAAGATATGATGATGAGTGCATTTTTTGAAGGCGAGCGAGAATGTTTTTGGCGTTTGCAATCTGTTGTGGTGCATTTTCTATTAGCGGATCACCGTGCATCGCTTTGTTCCTGCAATCAGCTAAGATAAAAATCTCTTGAAGCATCTGAGGTGGAATATATCCAGAGAGTGACTTTGCCTTTTCAAAAACCCCCTTGCCATAACCACCAAAGAGCTCTAACTCTTTTTCTACCTCTTTTGTAACGAGAAGCAGTTTGGCAAGATCTTTATAACGCAGCAGCTTTTTGTTATTAAAGAGCATAAGCGTTTGCAGAAGTGCCACCGCTAAGAGTGCCAGTGCTGCCAAGAAAAAGATCTCATAAAATGCAGATGCAAAGCGACCCTCTATAAGAGCGAGAAATATAAGAGGAAAAATAAAGAAAAGAGTTTGAGTGTAAGAGTTGTGAAAAAAAAATCGTAAAAAATCCAATTCTACCGCCTTGAAAATAAAAATTATAGCCTATAATTGTATTTTAAAAAATCTAAAGAAAGAGGAAAAATGAAAAAAATAATTCTTGGCGTTGCTTTAACAATGCAACTTTTCGCGGCAGAGCCGATATCATTTGGTACATCACACGACGATATAAAATTTAACACACCAACTCTTTTGATTAATCCAATTCTTTTTTTGCTCAAATCTAAACCTTTTGCTTCGCGAGGGGTCTTTTCAAATAAAATGTGACTTATTGTCCGTTGTTTAATTGTCCTCAAAATAGCTAAACGTCCCTCATGACAGAAAATGAAAAGCAACAAATCCTCATAGAACTTGGCACAAAAATAAAAGAAGCTCGGAAAAAACTCGGAATTTTGATTCCATAGGGTGCTTAATCTCCTCATTTTAAGACACATTATAAGCAATATACTAATATGACTATATTAGTCGCTGTTTAGGCATTTTATTGCTCTATTTTGTGTTGAAATATATACTTAGTTATTAATTATTATTGTTGACCAGAGATAGCATAAAAATCGAACCATAGTTTATGTATTTGTGTAATCTTATTTTCCTTTTTTTTGCTGTATGAACGAAACTCTTTGTCCATCTATTAAAGACCAATTGCTACTAAAATCTTGATGCATTTCATCATTACTTTTAAAGATAAAAAAGTTGTGAAAATTATCAAACTGTTTATCTTCCTTTAAACGCTTCATTGCATTGTATTTTACACTCTCCTTTTCACATACAACCACAATACGAGGTGACCTTTGAAAACCAAACTGATTTTCATAAAGATTTTTTGTTATTGATTGTAAATGCATCTGTAACTGTTTTACGAGTCTGTTCGTAGAACTGCCATTATGCTGTTCGAACAAAAACAGATACTCTCTTTTATCAATACTAAACATTGTGATAATATCAGGTATAAACGAGTTATCTTCTAGTTCCAATCTATTGACAGCATACAGATGTTTCGACTTGCTTTTGGCGTGGTTATTGCCAATCTTGTCAAAGTAGTAATTACAAAATCTAATCTCACCATCTTTTTCCTCTACCCACTGCTTTAACTTTATAGCGAAATCAACTGTACTTTTTCTATGTTCATAATCACGTTGAAATAAATCAGTTTCTTTATTCACATACTTGATCTCATCACGATGGTAGCTTAAGTTTTCAATTAGAAAGGCTCTACCGTATTTGGTTAAATAATAAATGCTCTCAACCTTTCCGTATGCAGGATCAGGTTTGAAGTTTTTCTGACCTATAAAAGGTCTTTTACCTATCAATAATTGTTTGAGTGTATTTGTCACATCACCTCTATGCGCATAAAGTTTCAATTGTACAAATTGAGATGAAGTTACAAATTTAAAAATAGATAACAATTCAAGTGCGGTTACCTGTTTCTCTTTCATAGCAACCTCCTAGAACTCTTCATACTTTGGTTGAAAAGTCATTTCTGTACCATTATGCTTAACCACACAAGAAGCATCCTCTTTATATACATAGTACTTCTTAAACTGATACTTCATGTGCTTTGTACGTTGCTTTGTATGGTACGGTGTATTGTCATTAATAAAGCGATCAGTATTCCTCCACTGTGCAGGTGACTTTGAACCAACCTTAAAAATAAATTCACCCTGTTCAAGAGCCTGAATTGTTTCAAGGTCAGCTTTTATTTCCTTGGACATTTTCTTAGCATCATCATAAGAACACTGCCCTACAATTTTGATATTGGAGTTTGACAGAACTATACCTTGTATTTTACGACTCAAGTGCACAAATGACTGGTGAGCGAAGGTAACATAAAATTTGTAATTACGAGATTCTGAAAGCACTTCCTCTATTGTTGGTGTTAGATAATTTTGAAATTCATCAAGATAGATATGAGTAGGAACTATTTCATCTTCTGATAAATTAATTCTTTCTCGCATAATATCTTGTATCATTTCCATCATCAATCTTGCAAAAAGCTTTTGCTTGCTTGGAAGTTTAAAAATTATTATCTTTCCTTTTGTGTTTACTTCTTTTTTCAGATTGATGGTACTTTTTCCTGTGACTAGACTAGCAAATGATGGATCATTTAAAAATACCTGTAACTTTGCAGAAATTGCCCTTTTGGTAATCTCGTAACTCTCATTATTAAATTCCTGTTGAAAAAAGCTTTTGTGCCCTCTTATAGGACTTTCTTTACCTAATTTAACCAAGCCTTCATTAACTTCATCATTCATAAACTGTTGTAATTCGTAAATATCTGAATCTCCTTTTCTCAATAACGTTGAGATACATGGGGCAAGCACTGCTTTCATGTTGACTGACCAACCATCTTTAAGTTGTAATGCAATATCAAAAGCGTTAATAATAGCTTTTGTCCTATTTTCAATACTTAATTCATCACGCATTTCAAGTTCGAATGGATTAATAATTGGGGTAATAGAACTATGCATATATGGGTCTACAATTAAAACTCTCTCTGAGTCATCAACAAATTTTATAACACTACGTGTTGCCTTACCCATTAAATCAAAAATGATTGTAGATTGATTGGTTGCTTGGCAATCTTGATAAAGAAATGTTTCCAACAAACTCGTTTTACCTGAGCCTGAACCCGCGAGCATATATGTGTGGCGCTTTCTCTCTTTATCTGGTATCTTACGTTTGAAGCTCTCGGTAGCAGAATCCAATACATATAAACTATTCTCAAACTCTTTCGTCCCGATTGACGAAAGCTCGAAGCTCTGTACTGGTGTTATAGCAACGATACTCTTTTTAAACTTCGGTTCATGTGATACTTTCAAATGACTTTTATCAACTTTGTTGCAATGTTCATTAAGTTGCTTGTTAAAATCTTCAAATTTGATTCTTGGATTCAGATTGAGTTCAGCTTGGAAGTGATTCGTTGATTCAGGGTAATTAGGCATAGACTCGCTATAAACCTTTAGTCTTTCCATCTCCGTACTAGTAATATTTAAATTGAATTTTTCACTCAGTTCTTTTGATTCATAAACATCATCCATTACAGCGTCAATACATGTAGCTAGAGAGTTAAACGTTTCTATCAACAAAATGGTTGGTGTCGTGATATTTTCCATATTCTCTACTACATACACATTTTCGATACCGCCTTGTAACTTGTCCTCCATTAATGTTTTGTCCAAAAAGCTGTAAGCATTTTTTTTATCAATATTGCTAAAGATATATTGAAAAACTGATTTAAGAATTTCAAGTTCATTTTTCTCAAATTCAAGACCAAGAACCCTATCTTTAGTAGTGCTCAATATCTGATAAAATGGGAAATCTACATACATGTATGAACTAAAATAAACAAATAAAATATTATCGCTATTATGAGGTTGATAGATTTTTTTGTAATACTCTATCAACTTCTCATCATCAACGCAAACATTACCAAGTTTAGGATTTAACCTGACTAGACCATCTTGTAGCGGACGCTCTGACATCTTCTCGTAAAGTTTTATCCATTTGTTTGATAAACTGTTTTTACACGTTTTATCAAATTCAACTTTTTCCTCTTTAATAAGCTTTAAAAACAACTTCTTTAGCTTTTGAGAACGAACTAGATTATACTCCTCCGGAGTTTCTAAAGTTTTCAGTATCTCTACCATTAAGATATTTATCTTTGCAGACAATGCTTCATGTATTTGCTTTTCCAAAAACAAAAAACTACAGTCTTTCATTTTGGAGTGTGTATTAAACACAATGTTTTGACTTCTGTTTCTAAAAGAAAACTCTCCGAAACTTCCATTAGAAAGCACTATTGGTTTCTTGTTACACGTTACTACAGATTTTACTCCTCCACTTGATTTTGAAATCGTTTGATTATCTTCTATATGAAGATTCATTGAGGCTAATAACCTTTTTAATTCATACATGGATTTGTCTCCTTAGTTGTCTTAAAATGGGTTATCATAAGATAACCCGTGATCTTGATAAATTTATTATCACACATACTAGTTATCCAAAAATACTGCTATTTCTTTAAGTGTAAAGTAAATTCCACCACCAACTTTTTTAGATGATATAGCATTAGATTTTCTCAGTCTGTCTAAAGTTGCTTGTGAAATACTTAGCTCTTTCGCAGCTTCTTTTTTCGTTAACAATGACTTTTTGTATCTTTGTTGTAAACTGTCTAAAGTTGACATAAATTGCACCCCCTTTCTTAAAAGATAGGAGAATTGTACTAATCTGTCTAATAGCATTGTTCTCACTTCCAATTAAAGAAAATGAGAACGTTTTATTAGGAGGTTATATTGTGCTAAGTAAAGTAATTATTGGATAGTGTCAGTAATCAAATGTTGTATTATGTAGAAATTTTTTTTAGCTGTACCAGGGGCTATATTTGATTGAATAAAGTGCTCTTCTTTAAAATAACAATTTGAGCTTGATGTATTTAAGTTTGGTTCTTGAATCAGCATATCATTGTTATATTCATCTTCAAGATCTTTTAGCTGCTGCTTTTGATCATACTTACTAATGTCTAATTTATTAATTATTGCTTTTTTTTCTTCATAGTCCTTAGTTGCTTCTTGATTTAGTCGTTCTATTTCTTCATTCCTAATTTTGATATAATCAAATGAAAACAAAGCGTCAATAATAGCCCTCTTTTTTTCTGCAAATCTAGAGGGAAAGTTTATAAAAGCATTTTCAATCTTGTTAGCATAAACTGCATTTATTCTCTTTAATATGTTTAGTCTGATATTATTTTTATCGAATTCATGTTTAGATTTTAAAACCTTGTCTATTAATACTTCTTCTGATAAGTTTAAATCAATTTCTACGATTGATTCTGCAGTATTTTGAAACCGAAATTTAAAAGTACCTTGATTTACTGATTCATTATAGGGGTGCATTAAAAACATACTAGCTATTTCATATGAATCGCAACCAAAAGCTTTGAGAAGCATTTCATCAAACTCTTGAGACTCTCTACAGTCTTCAAGATAAATTCTCTTGTGAAATTCCTCATCGGTTTCAAACTCTGATTTTTCATAAACTTTTTTACTTATCATCATATGATGATAATCAAGATATCTCAAAATCAGTTCAACACACAAGACTGAGATAAGTTCATCTTCATTATATCGTTCGATATGCTGATATTTATAACTATTTCTTACTGGTAAGATCCTATCAAACTCATCTATCGTATCACTCATTTATATATCCCAATATCCACGAGTTCCACCTACTCTTTTAATAACGCCTTGCTCTTTCAGCTTTGAAAGATTCTCTTCAATCTTTCGTTTTGAGATACCAACAACATCTGCCAATTTAGAAGCCGATATTTTATTGTTAGCTTGAATCTGTTCAACTATCTTTTTTTGATTATCCGAAAGATTACCGACTCTATTGCCGACTCTATTGCCGACCTTCTCAATAGCTTCTAAAATTGACTGAAGTGAGAATTCTATAAATAGTGTGCTCTCACCACTGCTGCCACACTCTTCAAGAACTTTATAATATTCTTGCTGTTTATCCCTAATAATACTCTCTATTGGGATTACACTAAAATAATTATTCCAATGATAAAGAATTAGACTCTGCCAAAACCTGCCCATTCTTCCATTGCCATCTATAAACGGATGAATAAACTCAAATTCATAATGAAAGACACTGCTCACTATCAATGGATGTTCATCTGTAGTGATTAACCATTCAAATAGATCATTCATTAATTTTGGTATTTGTCCACTCGGAGGAGCAACATAAACTACACCATCTTTGCCACCTACTCCGACATCGCTGACTCTATATGTTCCGGCAGTTTTGAGAAGTTCATCCATTAAAATCTTATGTGACCTTAGAAGCTCTTTTTCATCTTTGTAATTTAATTCTTCAAGATTTTTATAGAGTGCTATTGCTCCCCTTGCCTCAGCTATCTCATCAACTTTTCCAAGAACTTTTTTCCCCTCAATAAGAGCTGTAATTCTCTCTTCATCAAGAGTATTACCCTCTATTTGCAGCGTTCCTGTAATAGTTCTGATTTGATTTACTTTTCTTAGCATTGGAAGAGTCGATGTAGAATCTATCGCTTCTAGTTTCCCAATATTCAAACTTATTTTACTTATTAGATCAATTATTTTAGTAGTTATTTTAAATGGCGGTGTGTAGCTCATAGATTGCCTTTTTCATCTTGATTCTGATTATATCAAAATCAACCGTAGAGGGCATTGTAAATACAACCAAAAAGGACATAAACATTTATAAACTTTGGCAAGTCTAATCATCAGTAGATGAATTTGTTGAAAAAAATTGTTGAAACATTTTTAATAAACAGGCTGAAAAGTTCGTGTTTTAGGGAGTTTTGAAGTGGTGGGTTCTGAGTGACTCGAACACTCGACCACCCCGTTATGAGCGGGGGGCTCTAACCAACTGAGCTAAGAACCCACTTTGTAGGGCGAAATTATAGTCAAGCCTAGCTTATACTATTCTGAGATGCCCCATTCTTGGCATGTGGCGGTTTAATCTTGTACACAACGGCATACAAAAGAGGCACATAAAGCAGATTGAGCACCGTCGCCCATGCTATACCGAATCCGAGCGAAACCGCCATAGGTTGCAAAATCTTTGCCTGCCCCGAAGCGAAAAATATCAATGTCGAAAGCCCCAAAACGGTGGTAAGCGAGGTTAAAAAGATAGGGCGCAAGCGGGTTTTTGCCTTATGCATCAGCTCTTCGGTATCGAGCGCATTTTGGATAAAGCGCACCATAATAAGCCCGTCATTGACCACGACGCCTGCAAGCCCCACGATCCCTATCATCCCCGGCATCGTAAGGTTGATCCCCATCACGATATGTCCCAAATAGACCCCGAACAACGAAAGAGGTATGGTACTGATGACGATCAGAGGCTCTTTAATGGAGTCGAACAGCCAAACAAGGGTGATAAAAATCAAAAAGATAGCAATAATCGCCGCCTGCGTCATCTCCCTTTTGTTTTTATCGTTCTCTTTCTCCTCCCCTTTGATTGAAAGCACAAACCCCTGCTCTTCTAATTTCTCTAGCGTCGGTAAAAGTTTCTCCATCGCTTCGGAGGAAGTAATAATCTTTTTGTCCAAAGTAGCAAAAACGTTGCGTACCCGCTTGCCGTCCTCTTTATAAAGTGCGACATACCCCTGCACGAAAACAAACTCGCACACCTCGTTTAACGCGACGTACTGCCCTGTTGCGGGTATTTGCACCTGCACCCGCTCTATCGAAGCGATATCCTCGCTGACCTCCCCTTCGATCTTGATGCGCACCAACCCTTTTTCGTTAAACATTTTGGCGTATTCCCCTTTAAGGTAGTACGCACGCAACGCGCTTGAGAGGCTCTCTTCGCTCAAACCCAGTTCCTGACCGTAGGGGTTAAGACGCAGTTTAAGTTCTCTCTCCCCTATTTCGGCGTCGTTGGCGATATTGCTCACCCCTTCGATAACTCCGAGCGCTTCGCTGAGCACGGCGATACCTTCTACGAGTTGCTCCTCGTTTTTGCCGCTGAGTCCTATCTCGATATCGTGCGCTACGACCCCTGCACCGGGAACTTTGACCACGAGTTCTTCAAAAATCTCTTTGCCCTCTTCCTTGGCATGTACAAACCCTTGAAGGTAGTTTTGAATATCCTCTTTTATGGCATGTGCATCGCGTCGGCGCA
>Ga0265295_1004447_pt1 | contig 18847 bp, 18 predicted proteins | sample Munlansysbiofilm_FD_192503 | JGI IMG/M metagenome (GOLD analysis project Ga0265295, IMG submission 192503) | Leachate microbial communities from a municipal landfill in Southern Ontario, Canada - Methane capture system biofilm | ecosystem: Engineered > Solid waste > Landfill > Unclassified ... | reverse complement strand
ATCGCCCACCCACATTGCACAAGACCCCCCTAGGAGGCACAAGATATGGACACAAAGAAAGATGCAGCAAAACTGATTCTCGATGGAAAGGAAGTGGACCTCACGGTCATCACGGACAACATGGGTGGAAAATCCATCGATATCACCGCCCTACGAAAACAAACGGGATTCATCACCTATGATCCTGGATTTGTAAACACCGGATCATGCATGAGTTCCATCTGTTTCGTAGATGGAGAACGGGGTATCCTGCGCTATCGTGGGTACGACATCGAAGACTTGGTTGAAAACTGCGACTTCGTCGAGGTTGCCCATCTGCTGATCAAGGGAGAACTTCCCAGCCTGGCAGAACGCCATACCTATGCGGAAATGCTCAACCGTCACTCTCTTTTGCATGTGGATATGAGAAACTTCTTCCGTGACTATCCCCAGGATGCCCATCCCATGTCCATCCTCTCAGCCATGGTCGCATCACTTTCCGCCTTCTACCCTGAACTGGAGGACGTCGATCCCGAAGAGAACGTCGACCTCACGGTCAGCCGATTGCTTTCCAAGATGAGAACCATCGCCGCTTTCAGCTATCGGCAGATGAACGGTCTCGACTTCGTCGATCCTTCGTACAAGTACTCATATTGTGAAAACTTCCTGAACATGCTCTTCCACACCCCTGTAAATGCATATGTTCCCGATCCCTTGCATGTCAAGGCTCTGAACATCCTGCTCATCCTCCATGCAGACCACGAGCAGAACTGCTCTACCAGTGCTGTACGGCTTGTGGCAAGCAGTGAGGCAAATCTGTATGCATCAGTCGCTGCAGGGTGTTGTGCCCTGTGGGGAAGCAAGCACGGCGGAGCAAACCAGGCGGTTATGGAGATGCTCAACCAGATATACTCGGAAGGATTGAGTGTGGAGAAGGTCATTGAGATGGCAAAGGACAAGGAATCTCCGTTCCGCCTGTCCGGTTTCGGCCACAGGATCTACAAGACGTATGACCCGAGAGCGAAGATCGCAAAGCGCCTGTGCCAACAGATTCTTGGAGCAGACAGCCAGACCGATCCTCTTTTGCAGATTGCCTTGGATCTTGAACAGGCTGCACTCAACGATCCGTACTTCATTGAGCGCAACCTCTATCCGAATGTTGACTTCTATACAGGGATCATCTTCCATGCGATGGGTATTCCCGAATCGATGTTTACGGTCCTCTTTGCCATGGGACGGCTTCCCGGTTGGATCGCCCACTGGCTTGAATGGAGGCACGATCCGTATCAGAAGATCGGCCGCCCAAGGCAAGTGTACAGTGGTCCCCACGTGCGCAAGGTGGTACCGCTTGAGGACCGATAAGGCGTTGATCTTCGACTTCAATGGTACGCTGTTTTGGGATACTGAGTATCACAGGACAGCGTGGAGTGCCATCAGTGAGCGCTATCGGGGTGAAAAGCTGAGCCGAAAGGAGAGCCATCACCTCAATGGAAGGACAAACCCTGAGACCATTGCCTACCTGCTTGGACGTACCCCAACAGAGGCTGAGGTACGTGCAATCAGCGAGGAGAAGGAAGGCTTGTATGAGCAGGTTTGCCTGGCAAACCTTCCTCTCTCGTTGGCTCCGGGTGCTGTTCAGCTGATTGAAGCTGCAAAGCAACAAGACATCCCCATTGCCATTGCCACCAGCGCAGGAGAAGACAACATCAGGCGATACAAGCAGTGGTTCAACCTGTTATCTCTCTTTGATGAGGAAGCAATCATCTTCGACAATGGGAAACGAAGGAGCAAACCCGAGCCGGACATCTACAGGGATGCCTGCAAGACCTTGGGTGTTGAGCCTCGGTTCTGTACGGTTTTTGAGGATACCAAGGCAGGAATACTCTCTGCATGCAGTGCGCACGTCGGAAGTATCATCGCCGTGGCAAGCCCTGGTTCTGATGCAGAGACAATCAAGGGCATGGATGGTGTCCATGCCCTCATCACTGATTTTTCCATGTACAGCCTAGAGTAGGCTGGTCAGATAGGAACCAAAGCTCTCCGTATCCAAGAGCGTGGCCTTTCTTCCCTCCTGAACCATCAGCCGATGGAAATCGCTGGTAACCATCCCTTCTGCAATCGCCTTTCTCACCGCGCTGCGAATCAAGGTGGCTGCTTCACCCCAGCCAAGATACTCAAGCATCATCTGGGCGGAGAGCACCAAGGAGAGCGGATTGACCAATTGCTTTCCGGCAATATCGGGAGCGGTCCCGTGCGTTGCCTCGAAAATGGCAAAGCCACTCTCAAAGTTGATGTTTGCACCCGGGGCAATGCCGATGCCACCCACCTCTGCTGCCAAGGCATCAGAGACATAGTCTCCATTCAAATTCAACGTAGCGATGACATCATACGCCTCTGGTTTGAGCAGGATATTCTGCAAAAAGGCATCGCAGATGCAGTCATTGAGCAAGAGAGGCTGTTCACCCTCACGGGGGATACTCACATTTCCCTTCTCATCCTCGACAGCACCAAATTCCCGCTTTGCAAGTGCATATCCCCAAGAGCGGAATCCGCCTTCGGTGAACTTCATGATATTGCCCTTGTGCACCAGAGTGACACTTCTGCGATGGTTATCCAAGGCGTAGGTGATGGCACTGCGGATCAGCCTCTCGCTTCCTTCCACCGATACTGGCTTGATGCCTACGGCACTGGTCTTGGGAAAGCGGATTTTCTTCACGCCCATCTCTTGTTCCAGAAAGGCTATGACGCGCTGCACGTCCTGGCTTCCCGCTTCCCACTCTATGCCTGCATAGATATCTTCGGTATTCTCCCGAAAGACCACCATATCGACCTTTTCCGGATGCTTTACGGGAGAAGGTACTCCCTGATAGTACTCCACCGGCCTGAGACAGACATACAGATCAAGACTCTGGCGCAGGGTGACGTTCAGCGAGCGGATGCCCTTTCCCACCGGTGTGGTCAAGGGACCCTTGATCGCCACCTTGTAGGTATTGATGGCCTCGAGGGTCTCGTCAGGAAGGTAGGTTCCCACCAGATCCTTTGCTTTTTGTCCAGCCAACACTTCTTTCCATTGAATGGCTCGTTGCCCCAGATAGGCACGCAAGACCGCTTGGTTGACCACCTTTTGCATGACCGAGGTAATTTCCGGACCCACCCCGTCCCCTTCAATGAAAGGAATGGTGACTTGGTTTGGGACCTTCAGCTTTCCCTCAACTTTGGTAATCCTGCCTTCCATCAATTTCTCTCCTTGAGGATGTTGAGCAATCCCCCGCTGATCAGCATCGAGCGCTGCTCGTCAGTGACATCACAGAGCAACTTGATTTCCAAGCTCTTTGTCTTGTTCTTCAGCACTACTTCCCTGCCTTCAATCTGCTGCTTCACATTCTCAAGCACCAGCTCATCGTTCTGGTCAAGCTTCTGATAATCAGCCTCATCAACAAAAGTCAGAGGGATGATACCGAAGTTGCACAAGTTGTTCTGGTGGATGCGTTCAATGGAAAGGGCAAGTACCGCCTTCACCCCAAGATACATCGGACAAATTGCGGCATGCTCGCGGCTGGAACCCTGCCCATAGGAAGCTCCGGCAACAATGAAGTTGTCCTTGCCCCGGTCCTGGTTTTCGGTGCAACGCTCACTGAAGTGCTCATCCACCGGTTCAAAGACATACTTGGAGTATACCGGTATGTTCGAGCGGTACTTGAGGCGTGCACCTGCCGGCATGATATGGTCGGTGGTGATCTTGTCCCCCACCTTGATGGTCACATACCCTTCAAGCGATTCCTTCAGCGGGGTGTTCTTCGGAGGATCCCCGATATTCGGACCGCGGAAGATTTCCACATCAGATCCATCTGCAGGAGGGAATACGAACATCGTATCGTCAATGAGGAACTGGGTTGGCTGCACCACCTCAGGATAGATGACACCATGATCGGAAAGGGGATCGGTGAACCGGCCGGTGATTGCAGCAAGCGCTGCCGTCTCGGGGCTGACCAGATAGACTTGTCCCGACTTGGTTCCACTGCGTCCCTCGAAGTTGCGATTGCTGGTTCTCAGCGATACGCCCTCAGTTCCCGGACTCTGGTGATTGCCGATGCAGAACCCACAGGCACTTTCCAGGATACGTGCTCCGCTCTTAATAAGCTTGGCCAGCGATCCATCCTGACTGAGCATCAAGAGCACTTCCCGGCTCCCCGGAGCAATGCCAAGGCTTACCCGTTCGGCCACAGTGTGCCCGTCGAGGATGTCAGCAACTTTCTTCATATCTGCATAACTGGAGTTGGTGCAGGACCCGATCAACACCTGATCGACCGCCTTTCCCTCCAGTGATGCGACAGTGGCGATGTTTCCCGGGGAGTGGGGACATGCCATCTTGGGTTCAAGCGTTGAGAGGTCTATCTCGAAAAGTCCGTCATAGGAGGCATCCTCATCAGCAGCCAATGCTGTCCAATCCGCTTCCCTCCCCTGTGCTTTCAGGAAGAGCCGAGTCTTCTCATCCGAGGGGAAAAGGCTGGTGGTCACCCCGCACTCTGCTCCCATATTGCAGATGGTGGAACGCTCGGGAACTTCCAACGATGCTACCCCATCTCCGGTATACTCAAAAATGCAATTCACATTGCCCTTCACCCCGTATCGCTCAAGCACGGTGAGGATCACATCCTTGGCACTCACCCACTTGCGCAATTTTCCGTGGAGACGGATCTCAATCACCTTCGGTGCGATCAGATGGAACGGACCGCCTGCCATGGCTACCGCCACATCCAAGCCGCCTGCCCCGATGGCGATCATGCCCAGCCCACCGCCGGTAGGTGTATGACTGTCGCTTCCGAGCAGGGTTTTCCCCGGTTTGCCGAAGCGTTCAAGATGCACCTGATGACAGATACCGTTGCCAGGACGGGAAAAAATGACCCCTTTGGCAGCTGCCACTGATTGCAGGTATCGATGGTCATCAGCATTCTCAAACCCCACCTGAATCGTATTATGGTCAACGTAACTGACTGCCAGCTCGTTTTGCACCCGCGAAAGGCCCATAGCCTCAAATTGCAGATAGGCCATTGTTCCGGTGGCATCTTGGGTCAACGTCTGATCGATGAGAATCCCGATGGGGTTCCCGGTCTCCAACACTCCTTCCCGCAAGTGGGAGGAGAGAATCTTCTCAGTCAATGTTTTTCCCATATCTGGCTCCTTCACGCTAGAGTATCTGTAGTGTATACGATTCACAGGGAGTGTGTAAAACCTCACCCTCTGCGCATCTTTCTTCTTTCGAGCAACAATGCCAAGAGCATCTCCAGGCTGACCAAACACAAAGCGGCAAAGCCAATCAGTCTCAAGAGCAATGCGAACGAGAGTTGTTCATAGATGTATCCACCCCCTACCGCTCCCAGGATGGTTCCGATGGTCAACAATACCTCATGGATGATCATCCGATGCGAGCGGTTGACGCTCCCGCTTGCCCCATGGAACATACTCTGATCATAGGCAAAGGCAAACAGGATGCCGAAGAAGAGAAAGAACAGTGCATAGGGAATGACAGAGGTAAACGATACAGCTATCAGGCAAATCACACCGAACAATACCTGCACGCCAAATATGTACCGCCGCTTGAAATGCCAGAACTCCAGCTTGCCCAGCACAAGAAAACTGATGCAGGTGGCGACTCCACGAACCAACAGGAGCAACCCGGTCTGGCTTTCACTGATATGCAGTACCTCTTTTGCATAGAGGGGAAAAATGGTCAGGATGACGCTCATCCCGCTGTAGAGTGCAATGATTCCCGCCCATGCATAAAATCGGAGCGGGGTACTTGCATCCACCTTCCCCTTGGTCTTGATGTCCTCATGCTCACTGGAAACAGCCCTGATTCCGGGGACAAGGGCGCTGGCAAGAAAAATCAGGAGAAACACCACTCCAAAGAGAACGAGCGAGACGACAAACGGCGTAGTGGTGGAGATTTCCACCAACAGGCCTGCAATGTAGGAGGAGATGCCCACGCCGAATGACCAGGAAAAATTGAAGGCGTTTGCCACCCTGTTCAGGGCAGCCCCTTCCTTTCCGCGGGAGAACCAAGCCTCTATCTGAGGCCACAAGAGACTCATGAAGGCTCCGTATGAGGCAAGCGCGATATATGCTACTGCGAGGTTGGTGGTAAGCAGGAAGGCCAGCACCGAAGCAGCCATCCCAGCAAGCGAGAGCTCTACCAGATGACGAGGCCTGAAATGGACAGTATACCGCGAACCGAGAATACAGAAGAGCAGATAGGTGGCCGGGCTGAGGGAGGCGGCAAGACCTATCTGGTCAGCACCGAGCATATAGAATGAACGCAGGTGATAGACCAAGGCAAGATTGACCATGGCAATGGTGAGCTGGGCAAGAAACGAGGCAATGTTGAGCACCCAGAATTGGATGGTATCGGTTGTATGGGCGGTGGATTGCATGATGGCTCCGATGCACGTGATGCTTGCAACTGTAATTCACAAGTCATTCTTGCGCAAGCGGTCAAAAACCGCTACCTTATGGAGTATGAACCAAGACCTGTTGTCCAACGCCCCATTTCTCTCCGCTGCACTGGCATTCTTCATTGCCCAGTTTCTCAAGCCATTCATCAATACAATTTTGGAACGGGTCTTCGATTGGAAACTGCTTTTCAGCACAGGAGGGATGCCTTCCAGCCATACTGCAGGAGTTATCGCATTGGTCACCAGCGTCGCCTTTACCGAGGGCATCGGTACCGTGTATTTCGCCATAAGTGCAACGTTTGCTGCCATTGTCATCCATGACTCCATGGGAATCAGGCGAGCTGCAGGCAAGCAGGCTGAGGTTATCAATGAGTGGAGCAGAATCCTCAGTGACATTCATCGTGAAGGTCAATTCACTCCGGAGAATCTGAAAACCATGCTTGGCCATTCTTTCAGCCAGGTAGTCGGCGGAATCATCCTCGGTCTCTTCATCGGCCTGGCAGTAACCAACCGGATCGTAGGACTATAGAATTACTTTGTGCATGTTTATGCACTTGCTTGACTTTCCTTGCTTCTCTTTGCATGATGGGTTCACGAATGTTATGCAAGGAGATTTTCATGAAACACAAGATACTCGTTCTGTCGTCCATTCTGCTCTTGGTGTCCAGCCTGGTGTTCGCACAAGGCAAGCAAGAAAGCAAGGATGGGTATGTTTTTGCTTCCGACGCAACTTGGCCCCCGCTCGAATTCGTGGAAAATGGTCAGTTGACAGGCTTTGAAGTTGAATTGATGCCCCTCATCGGTGAGAAGGTCGGTGTCACGATGACCGTCAAGAATATCCCTTGGGATACCATTTTTGCAGGGCTTGCAAATGGTGCATATGACGGAGTGGCCAGCGGAGTAACCGTAACCGAAGAGCGGAAGGCTACCATGGACTTTTCCACCCCCATCCTCCAGGCAGGACAGGTGGTGATCATCCGCACAGCCGATGCTGCAAAGGTAAAGGGCATTGACGACCTTTCAGGTAAGAAAATCGGGGTGCAGATCGGTACCACCGGTGACTTCGCCCTGGAAAACTATCCTGTTACCCGCAAGGCATACGACGATATCGGCTTGGCAATCGAAGACCTGCTCAACGGCAACGTCGATGCTGCGGTATGTGACTCGCTGATCGCCAGCGACTTCGTCCTCGCCAACGAGAACTACAAGGCAAAACTTTCCGTAGCAGGTGCGCCCTTCACGGAAGAGGATATCGCCATTGCCGTCAAAAAGGGCAACAAAGAGTTGCTTGACTTGGTGAACAACGGTCTTGAATTGGCAAAGAAAGATGGATCGTTCGACGAGTTGAAGAAGAAGTGGAATCTGCTGTAAGGTAGCGTTCTGTATACATGGGGGCTTCGGCCCCCTATTTTTATGCAAATTTCAGGTTTTTATTGTATATTTATTCTTTAATAGTTGACATATCGTGTATAAGTATACATTATTCGCATATCGAATGAAGGAGAATACCTATGAAAAAAGTAGCTGCACTGTTCATGATTCTTTTGGTTCTGACCTCTGGCATCCTGTTTGCACAAGCCCAGAAGGAGAGTGGGAAATCGTATGTATTTGCTGCAAACTGTGCTTGGCCGCCACTTGAATTCGTTGATGAGAATGGTGATATCGTTGGATTTGAGATTGACTTGGTCAATGAGATTGCAAAGGTGAACAACGTGAAGATCACCATCCGCAACGTAGCTTGGGAAGGCATTTTTGCAGGTCTTGCCAATGGTGCGTATGATGCAGTCGCCAGCGGTGTTTCCGTCACAGAAGAACGCAAGGCTACCATGGACTTCTCCACTCCCATCATGGTGATCACCCAGGCTATCCTAGCACCCATCGCCGATTCGTCCCTGTCCAATACCGCAAGTCTCAACGGCAAGACCGTGGGTGTGCAGCTCGGTACAACAGGACACATCTTCCTTGATGACTTCATGCAGAAGAACCCCTCATTCAAGGCTACCATCAAGGCATATGACGAGATTGGTTTCGCCATTGAGGATATGCTCAACGGCAACTTGCAGGCAGTCGTCACCGACTCGGTCATTGCAAGTGACTATGTACTTTCCAATCCCAACTATGCAAGCAAGCTCAAGGTAGCAGGAAGCGCCAGCGATCTCGGCGATCCGGAACCGATTGCCATCGCCATGCTCAAGGGAAACAAGGAAGTGCTTGATCTGGTGAATTCCGGTTTGGATCAGATCCAGAAGAGTGGCAAGATGGATGAGCTGAAGAAAAAGTGGAACATCCTCTGATAGAATTCCGATGTCTCTGCTGAATACAGGCCGCCTTCGGGCGGCTTGTTGCTTGTACAGGGCTACAAAGCGGGGATTATGTGAATAATTATGCACAGCACCTTGACTTTACATGCATAATTATGTAGTAATTCCGTGTAAGACAAATCTTTTCTGTGTGAGTATGTATGGACAAACAACCAAACGATATTGATGAGTTGAAACTGCAGGCAGTACGCAAGAAGGTCGTTTCGATAGACCCGAATGCACCAAAGAAAAAGCCAGTAACCATCCAGATGACTGACGGGGTTCTTATTCCCCGCAAGGACGAGGGACATATCCTCAACTCCTGGAGGATTACCTTTTTCAGTGCAATCGCGCTCCTGGGCCTTTTGATGATCATCAAGCCCAAGCCGTATCTTGACATCTTCCTGGTCACCATCAAAGGTGCCCCTGTCACGTTTCAGGCAACCATTTTCGCCATCCTTGGTGCTTTGGTTATCGGAACCGTAACCGGGCTCGGTTCGGTCAGCAAGCAACGCTGGGTGAATATGATCAGCGGAGTGTATGTGGAGTTGATCAGAGGTATTCCACTGCTCGTACAGCTCATCTTCATCTACTATGCCATGGGCCGTTTCTTCAAGATTGAGGGTATGATAGCTGCAGTGGTCGCCCTCTCCATCTGTTTCGGCGCCTATATGGGAGAGATCGTCCGTGCAGGCATCCAGGCCATCCCCCGGGGACAGATGGAAGCCGCCATCGCTTTGGGTTTGAGCAGAAGCCAAGCTTTCCGCTACGTGATCCTGCCCCAGACCATCAAGGTGGTATTGCCGGCCATTGGAAACGAATTCATTTCGATGTTGAAGGACTCTTCCTTGGTATCGACCATTGCACTCAGTGACATCCTCCGCAAGGGAAGGGAATATATCAGCCGGACATTCCTCTCTCTGGAAACCATGCTGGTGGTTGCACTCATCTACTTGATCATTACCCTCCTGCTCTCCCGTCTGGTAGGCATTCTGGAGGAAAGGTTGCACGAAAATGGATAGAATACGGATTGAAAATCTTTCCAAGGATTACGTTACCTCGAGTCACATGACGGTGAAAGCAGTCAAGAATGCCACGCTAACCGTGAAGAAGGGAGAGGTGGTAGTGATCATCGGACCTTCTGGAAGCGGAAAATCCACCTTGCTGCGCAGTGTCAACAAGCTTGAGATTCCTACCGATGGCAAGATATTCATCGATGAGGATGAAGTTACTGCTGCGCATGCCGACCTTCGCAAGATTCGCGAAGAGGTGGGGATGGTATTCCAATCCTTCAACCTGTTCCCCCATCTCTCTGTGATGGAGAACATCACCCTCGCTCCGATCAAGGTGAAGAAGAAAACCAAGGCTGAGGCAGAACAGGAGGCCATGGACCTTCTGAAGCTCGTAGGCTTGGAAGAAAAGGCCCAAGTGTATCCTCCCCAGCTCTCCGGTGGCCAGCAGCAACGTGTTGCCATCGCCAGGGCGCTTGCGATGAACCCGAAGGTGATGCTTTTCGACGAACCTACCAGTGCGCTCGATCCCGAGATGATCAAGGAAGTGCTTGATGTCATGCTCAAGCTTGCCAAGAGTGGGATGACCATGTTGTTGGTAACCCATGAGATGGGATTCGCCAAGGCTGCAGCTGACAAGGTTGTATTCATGGACGAAGGGGCCATCCTTGAGGTTGGGACTCCCGAACAGATGTTCAACAATCCCAAGAACGAGCGGACCAAACTATTCTTGGAGCATATTCTCTAGACCTGGGGGCCTTCGGGCCCCTTCTTCGATTGTGATGCATGTTTGTGCTTGATTCTTGTTTGGCGTACAGCCTACATTGGTGCCTATGAAGCAACGAACGCTCTCCTTGATCTTGGCATTCGGGACCGTTGTCCTCTGGTCTACAGGATTCGTCTTCACCAGAATTGCGGTGAGGGATATCAGCCCCTTTCCCCTTGGGCTCTTGCGATATGGATCGGCGGCACTGCTTCTGATCGGCATCGGCTTCGCCAAGCGAATCGGAATGCCGAGCAAGCATGATATTCCCTTGTTCCTGATACTCGGGGCTTTAGGCTTCTTTTTCTACCAAATCCTCTTCAACATTGCCATGACAACCATCTCTGCCGCAACGGCAAGCGTCGTCACGGCCACTGTTCCCGTAATCACTGCCCTCTTCGCGTCTCTCGTTTTCAAGGAGAAGCTGGGTACGTTGGGGTGGATTGCCGTTGCCATCGAGTTCTTGGGTATCCTGATACTCACCTTCGCAAAACGTGAGGTTTCCCTTGGATGGGGACTTGTCTGGATGCTGGCCGCTGCACTCTGTTTTGCCGCCTACAACCTGATCCAACGATTTGCCAAGACACGATACACATCCCTGCAGTCGACGGTGTATACCATCACAGCCTCATGCTTCATGTTCTTGGCTTTCCTGCCCCAAGCGATCGCAGAGATAACCACTTCCCCTCTCTCCTCCTTGCTTGCCGTTCTGTTCATGGGCATATTCCCCTCTGCCATCGGATTCCTGCTTTGGACGAAAGCTCTTAGCTTGGCAACCCAGATAGGAGATGTCACCAATTTCATGTTTGTCACGCCCTTGCTCTCCACAATTCTGGCTATCCTGCTCATCGGAGAATTTCCGGATTCGGGAACCCTCTGGGGAGGCATGACCATCCTGCTCGGGCTGGCTATCTTCAACAACCGTCGGCATCTGATGTTTGCTACAAGGCCGATCCGGTAGGGTCTAGGTCAGAAAAACTGAAATAACTACGCTATATGATAGATTTCTACTAGCGATAAAAGCACAAATCTACCATTGCTTCAGCACTATGTGTTTCGCTATGGTTTGGGTTAAGGAGAAGCGTTTCATGAAACAGCATATGCTTACACACTGGTTGGAGAACCATATTACCCTACACACCTATGATGACCCGAGATCTGAACGGGAAAATGCCTGGACTCATCTTGTGGGGACGCTTTTGAGTGTGGCAGCTTTGGTGGTGATCCTTATCCGCCTTCCTGATATGGCCACCTCTCAACTGAAGATTGGAACGGTCATCTGGGGTCTCACCATGATTCTCCTCTATGGAGCATCAACCCTGTATCACAGTCTTCCCTATGGCAATGGAAAACGCATTTGCAGAATCCTTGACCACAGCAATATCTACTTCCTGATCGCCGGAACCTATACACCGCTCATGCTCTTTATCGGCACGCCGCTTGCCATCCGTTTGGTCATCCTGGTTTGGGCAATTGCACTGCTGGGCATCGTTTTCACCCTCATTTTCTGGGGGAAACTGAAAGCTTTGCACGTAGGGCTGTACCTGCTGATGGGATGGCTGATCGTTTTCTTCTGGAAAGACATCGTACCTTTCTTGCCTGAAGGTCTTATCAGCTGGGTCATTGCAGCAGGGCTTACCTATAGCATCGGAGTCATCTTCTATGCAAGCAAACGCATCCCCCACTACCATGCCATCTGGCACTTGTTCTGTATTGGGGGAAGTGCACTCTTCTTCTTCGGCTACCTGTTTACTCTTGTGTAAGCAGAGCCTCAAGGTTCTCGATCAGAACTGACTCGCTCACATACCCCAGATAGCCGTTTGCCAAGGTGCCATCTGCATTGATGAACACGGTGGTAGGGAGGCTGTTGGTCTGGAAGACGTAGCTGAACAGTCCTTCATCGGTGAAGATCGGGCCGGTGAATTTGGTCTGTTCCACGAACTTCTCCAACGTGGCCTTTGTCTCACGCTGTCCGTCCATGGCGTTGAGGAAGATGAACTGTATCCTGTCCCCATAGCTCTCAAACGCTTTCTGGAAGTGCGGAAGCTCTTCCTTGCAAGGCGGGCACCATGAGGCGAAGTAGTTGATCACAACAGGCTTGCCCTGTCGAATTTCCTCAAAGAGTATTTCCTTCCCATCAAGGGTGAAGAAGGGAAGGTTGGGCATCTTGGGCTCCTCGCTTTCCGGTTCTGCCTCTGCCTTTTCATCAGGTTCGGTCGGCTGAGGCTGCGGACGCTCTTCACTGGAAGGCTGGGGGCTCGGAGTCTGCACAGGTTCTGCTTGCAACGTTTCCTCGGGGATTGCAGCTACTTCAGGGGTGAATGCAACTGACAGAGCATTCTCCCTCAGTGCATTGTATGCCACAGAGGCAACAACGATGAGAACGATGAACGAAACAACTGATATCAAGAGAGTGCGAGACTTCTTATCCATATAAGGCTCCTACAGGAATAATGCGGCAGGATTGAATCCCAAGACCAAGGCAACGCCAAAGGCCAGCAGGAACAGGCCGCTGAGTATGGTGATGAGCTTTGCATGCTTCTTGATTGCGGTGAAGACCCCTTCCGCCTGGTCAAGCAGAATGGCAGAGAACAGGAAGGGTATGGCCAACCCCATTGCGTAGAAAAACAGGGTGAGCATTCCCTTATGCAACAACTCGGCATTGGCTGCCATCATAAGTGCAGAACCAAGCAGAGGTCCTACGCAAGGCGTCCAGCCGATGGCGAAGACCAAGCCGAATAGCATGGACTTGGGAATGTTCATATTCTGCAGACCTTTCATCTGCAGTCGATGATTGTTGTTCAATGCTGGGATGAGAACAAAGCCCAGATTGTTGATGGCAAAGAGGATGACGAGAATTCCCCCTATCCGATTCAGCAGGACAAGATGACTGCTGAGGAATTTCCCCACCGTAGTGCTTGCCGCACCAAGGGCAACAAAGAGGATGGTGAATCCGATGACAAACGCGATGCTGTTTCTCAAGAGCACGCCCTTGCGCTCCTCCCGATCAGCCACCCCGCCTGCAAGGTACGAAAAGTACAGGGGCAGGATGGGCAAGATGCAGGGACTAATGAAACTGATGATCCCTTCTAGTAAAGCAGTAAGATATGCCATGGCTGAGCTTACCATAAGACAAGAAGGTTCACAAGAGGGCCAAAACTTGCTACAGTCACAGCATGGCAAAACGCAAGGAGAAGGTCGAGGGAAAGATCCTTTTCGACTCCTATTATTCACAATTGTACCAAGAGAGATGGGAAACCCTGAAACAGGCCCTCCTTGTTGAGAAGCAACCGATAGCCTTCAGCGAGCATCTTATCAAACCCTACTATCTTGATGAGGCATCCGTCATTGCGGCCAAGATGCTTGGAGTCGAAGACAGCGATGCTGTACTGGATATGTGTGCAGCCCCTGGAGGAAAAACCTTGGTGCTCGCTTCCCTTCTCAAGGAAGGGGGAACCCTGGTTTCCAATGACCGTTCGAGCGAACGACGCAGACGGCTCAAGCTGGTGATCGCGCAGCATCTGGACGAGCAGACCCAGCAACGAATCACGGTAACCGCGCATGATGCGACCAAATGGTCTCTCTATGAGAAGGATGCCTATGATCGGATTCTTCTTGATGCACCGTGTTCGAGTGAACGCCATGTGCTTACCGACCCAAAGGCTCTGGCAATGTGGACTCCGGCGCGGCCGAAACATTTGGCAATAACCCAATTCGCCATGCTTGCAAGCGCACTTGAAGCCGTGAAAGTGGGAGGGCATATCCTCTATAGCACCTGTTCGATCAACCCGATGGAGAACGAAGAGGTTGTCGAGAAGCTTTTCACTAGGCGGCAAGGGCGGGCAGCCTGCATCCCCACCAGCAACAGCTTCACCGAACAGCGTTCCTACGGATCAATCGTCATGCCGGATGCACAGGAAGGCAAGGGACCTCTGTATTTTTGCCTGTTGAGGAGGCTTTCATGAGCAATGTGGCCATCGTGCGGTGTTCAGCATATGAACAAGCTGAGGTTGATGAGGCGGTAAGGCAAGCTTGTTTGCATGGTTGCATGCCCTCAGTTGAAGGAAAACGTGTCCTGCTCAAACCGAATATCCTCAGCGATGCAAAAGCAGAGCGCAACATCACCACCCACCCCATGGTGGTTCATGCCATGATCAAGGTGCTCAAAGAAAGCGGGGCAAAACAGATTCTCGTGGGAGATTCCCCGGGGCTGCAGGTACCCAATTTCCTTCCCAAGCTGTCGGGCATCCATCAGGTGTGCATGGAGGAGAAAGTCGAATGGGTAGACTTCACCAAACATCCGAAATTGCATACCATCCCGTATACTTCCAACAAGCAATTGTTGCTTGCATCAGTGCTGGAAGAGGTGGATATGGTGTTTTCGCTCCCCAAGTTCAAAACTCATCAGCTGATGTATGCCACCGGTGCACTCAAGAATCTCTTCGGCTTGGTCCCAAACCTCTCCAAGAGTCCTTGCCATGTGCTGTTCCCCACCCGAGAGCAGTTTGCCAACCTTATCGTAGGTATCGCAGAGTTGGTGAAACCGTCTTTCAGCCTGATGGATGGGATCATTGGCATGGAAGGTCCTGGCCCAGCCAACGGACGGCCAAGGCATGTGGGCCTTCTCTTGGCCAGTACCGACGCCCTCGCCCTCGACTATGCCCAGGCACAGATCATGGGCTATGAGCCCAAACAGGTGCCCATCATAGCCGAAGGACTGAGGCGTGGCATAGGTTCCATCCCCTCTTCTTTTCCGGTTCTGGATGCAAAGGATTTGGTTTTGCCTGATTTCTTGAGGATTGAGGTGCAGAAACGAACTAGGTTCGTCCACTCCCTCATCATCCCCTTCATCTTCAGCAAATTCATCCGATGGAAGGTGAAGAAGGACCGAAAGGCGCCTGTCTTTCTTGTCGATCCCTGCATCCGCTGCCGCAAATGCATTGATATCTGTCCCGCCCATGCCTTGACGATGGTGGATAAACACATCATCATCGACGAGAAAGCATGCATACGCTGCTATTGTTGTCATGAGGTCTGTCCGGCCTCTGCCATTCTTGTTGATGAGACCATCCCCAGCTGAGGAATTACCATGGAAGTATCTACGATCTTGTTCAGTATCCTCCTCTCCCTGCTCCCGATCAGCGAGCTCAGGGGAGGAATACCGTACGCTTTTTTCAATGGGGCTTCCCTAGCCCTTGCTGCTCCCCTCTGCATCATTACCAATGCCTTGGTTGCCCCGATCGCCTACACCTTTCTGGCTACCTTTCACAAGATTTTGCACAAACACTGGGCGTGGTACGCATCGTTCTTTGACCACTTTGTAGCACGTGCACAGGCTCGTGTCGCCCCAAAAGTGAACAAGTACGGCTATTGGGGTATTCTTCTCTTTGTAGCGGTACCGCTTCCGGTTACCGGTGCCTGGACAGGAACCCTTGGATCCTGGATTTTGGGCCTTGACAAGCGGAAGACCATGATGGCAGTATTCGGCGGAGTCATCGTCTCCGGCCTGATTGTCACCAGCCTCGTAGCATTGGGGGTCGGGATCGATTCGGTCTTCATCAAACGAATCTGAGGTACCATGCATTTCAATTTGGAAAAGGAACTCAATCCTGAGCAGTGCAAAGCTGCATCGCTCCTTCATGGCCCCCTGCTTGTCATTGCAGGGGCAGGCAGCGGAAAAACCCGCATGCTCACCTATCGCATCGCTCATATGTTGGAATGCGGGATCAAGGAGGAGTCCATCCTCGCACTCACCTTCACCAACAAGGCAGCTGCAGAAATGGGCGAGCGCATTCGCAGCCTTACCGGCCTGAAACTGAAAAAACTTACCACCACCACGTTCCACTCCTTCGGGATGGGGGTACTGAAGCAGTACATCCAGCACCTTGGATTCAAGAACAACTTCACCATCTATGACACCAATGATCGGATGGCTCTCATCAAGGAAGTAATCCAAAACCTCGACTATGTGGTGGAGAGTTTTGATCTCTATGAGCTTTCTGCTCTGTTCAGCGATATCAAGACCAAGCGCAAGGTGTTCGGTCCGAATGCTTCGGACAAGATCCGTGGGCTCTACCTTGAATATGAGAAGCATTTGAAAGCGTACAATGCAGTGGACTTTGATGACCTGATCATGAAACCGCTTGATCTGTTTGAGAAGAAACCGGAAATTCTAGAAGCTCTAAGAAGCCGCTTTACCCATATTCTGGTGGATGAGTTCCAGGATACTTCGCTTTCGCAGTACCGCATGGTGGAACAGCTTGCAAGCACGAGCCGAAATCTGTGTGTGGTTGGTGATGACGACCAAAGCATCTACAGCTGGCGCGGGGCGAACTATGAGAACCTGGTGATGTTTGAGCGGGACTTTCCTGAGCGCCTGGAGATCAAGCTCGAGCGAAACTACCGCTCAACGGGCACTATCCTGGAAGCCGCAAACAGCTTGATCGTCAATAATCAGATGCGAAAGGAGAAAAAGTTGTGGACAAACAGCGGCAAAGGCTCCTCCATCAGGATCATCCACCCTGCCCATGATGAGGAGGAAGCTTCTGTCATCGCCGATGAGATTCTCATGAAACATAAGAAGGATGACCTGCCCTTCTCTGATTTCGGAGTGCTGGTTCGTACCAACAGCCTGCTTGCCACGCTTGAGACCAAGTTTGTCGAACGAGGCATCCCCACCCAGGTAACCGGTGGACAGAGTTTCTTTGACCGCAAGGAAATCCGCGATATCCTCAGTTATCTGAAGGTCATGGCAAACCAGGATGATGATGTGAACCTGCTGAGGGTCATCAACACCCCGCGCAGGGGCATCGGGCGCACTACCTTGGAGAAGATGCGCAAGGTTGCCGACGACCACAAGTGCTCTCTGTACAGCGCCCTGTCCCTGATGGCCGTAGCCACCGACGGCCAGGTGAAGGAAGGGATTCAGAAAGCGCTGAAGCGTTTCTACGATATGATCGAATCGTACCACTACGATCTCTTCCATGCTGGGTCAAAACGCAATTTTGTGCTGCGCAACCTGGTGCAGGAGATCGGCTACAAGTCCTATCTTGAGTCGGAGCACCCGGACAACGAAGGTATCGTCAACTTCAAGATGAAGGGCATCGACTTCTTGTGTGACCGTCTCTCAAAGTGGGAAAGAAACCCGGACAACGCAAAATCCTCCATCTTCGACTTTCTGAACAGGGTCAGTCTTGCAGGCAAGGAAGATCCGGACGAGGAGAATGCAGGAAAGATTGCCCTCATGACCATCCATGCTTCCAAAGGGCTGGAATTTGATACGGTCTATCTTGCAGGAGTGGAAGACCAATATATTCCCCATGCAAGGGCCATCGAGGAGAATCCAGCCAGCATTGATGAGGAACGACGGTTGTTCTATGTGGCCATTACCCGTGCAAGAAGGGAACTGGTGATCAGCAGCTGTGAGAAGCGAAGAGATGTCATATCTCTGCCGTCCCGGTTCCTGGAAGAGATCCCAAAGTCACTTTTTGATGAGGAAGATCCGACCAAGCAGCTGTCCAGTGACGAGGTTGTCGATAAGCTCAGATTGCTTCGGGAACGGCTTGCTTTGAGGCAAGCTACCTGATAACAGCCTGCAATGATCTTGCCAATTGGCCTTTCTAATTCCTAGTATTTCGGTTTGTTTTATTTTCGGTTAGGTGTTTGTCTTGATTAATCAGGCGAGACAAAGCATAGTTACGCTATGAAACAGCATATGACACAACTCATCATCATGCTTCTCATTTCTCTGATACCACTCCAAGCGGCAATCGAAGTCACATACGAGCCTGAGTACTATCTGATTTTCCGAAAAGGCAACGACGTTCCCACCTCCTCATTCTCTCCGACAGGTTTCAATGCATCCAAGATTGTTGCACATATCGGGACCATCACCATTACGACAACCGAGAACGAACCGATCATACGCCCCATTCTTGAAGGATTCGGAACTTCAAACAACTTCGTATTCAATGGCCCTCTTACTGGCTGGGGAGGAGGCTACCATGATACCGGTTTCCAGATTTACGGCGTCTCCACCACGAGACGTTCTCCTTTTGGGGTATGGTTCGGCAGCGGCGGGGGCGAGTTCATTTTGGAGTCAGGAACGGTCAACGCCAATCCCTATGTGGTTGAGCTCTTTTTCCTTGGAATCCAGAATTCAAATCTCTACATTCTTGGGTCAGACTATGTGATGGTTGATGGAACACTTGGCTCCTTCAATGTGAAGCTGAAACCAGCGGATTCCTGGGACTACTTCTATGTTCCTGTCAATGATCAGGAAATACCCGAAGACGGCTCTCCTCCTGCTGAACCGATCCCCATTCCTGTAGGAGGGTCCGGGGT
>Ga0265295_1004446_pt1 | contig 18851 bp, 20 predicted proteins | sample Munlansysbiofilm_FD_192503 | JGI IMG/M metagenome (GOLD analysis project Ga0265295, IMG submission 192503) | Leachate microbial communities from a municipal landfill in Southern Ontario, Canada - Methane capture system biofilm | ecosystem: Engineered > Solid waste > Landfill > Unclassified ... | reverse complement strand
CATCGAATTTGGTATGGTGAAGTGTTTATTAAAAACTTCACCTAAGTGATTCATAATCACGATGTCATGTTTTTTAGTATTTTACATCCTTCCACTAAAGATGGAGTTAAGGGATTTGCAGATGTTATAAAAAAATGTTTGATGATGATGTTATAGATAAATTAAATCACGACGGAGATTGTTTGGCTTATGATTATGTGAAAGCAAATTTGAAAGATAAAAATAAAAGTGGAACATGGGCGGTTTGGAAGTATGTTTTGATGTTAAACATTATCAGAAATGAAAAAGGTCTACAAATAGATTATCTGTAGACCAGTTTGTAAGAAACGTTGTTTTTAAAGAACCATTGATAGTCAATCATGTGAATGTTTTCATAGTTATTATACAAAAACAACCATTGTTCCCGATATTTTGTTTTAATATATTCTTTAAATGAGTGATTGATATTATCAGGGGTTAACAAAGACATTACAGTTGAAATGATATGATCTTTTGAAAGCTTATAGTTGCCCGGCTGATTAATTAATCTTAATAACTCATTTTTTGTAAATTGCTCTAATTGTTTAATAGGGTTAATAGAATTATTTATTATTGGGGATCTTTCTATTGTGAAAGAAATATTGCCTAGACGATTTTTACGATAACTTAAAATTCCGGTCGTATTTGGCACCAAACTTGAGACTTCAGATACTTTATCAATTGGGACAATAATGTTAACCAAGTCATAAAGAGCATAATAATCTTCTAACTGCTTGTCTAAACGATAAAACGTATCGTAGGAAGTTTTTATTTCAAAAACTTCTGAATGACCGTTAACCATGCAAATATCTGCCCTACTATCAGAAGAATTTAGTTCAAAAATAGTAATGGTTTTAGAAGGGGATCTTTTTGAAGCAATCGATTTAATGAAACTGGATTTTATAACTGTTTCGTTTAAATAATTATTAAAAATAAGATCATTATAAAGTTTTCTGATATTTTCATTTTCTTCGACATAATCATAAGTTATGTCAACAAATGATTTTCGCAAGGACTCATTTGATTTGAGTGGCGAATAAGAAGAAAAAAGATTTCTTAAAACTTTGATATCATACATGATAATAACCTCCTTTTACGTTTTCTATGTAGCAATTTTAACATAAAATCAAGGATAAATCAAAAGGATAATATAATTAACTTGGATATTAGAATTTGTAAAAAAGGAGTTTAAAATTACTATAAAAAAGAAAGGAGAAAAGAGGATGGTTAGAAAAATTAGAAGCGATGCAAGAGTTGGCAATGTAGAAAAAACGCGTGGATTACCACCAGGAACATTTAGAAATTCAAATGGTAGAGACACTCGAAGTGATAAAAAAATTGGAACTATCAGAAAAGAAAGCAAGTAAATATTCGAATATCAAGATGAGATTTATCGATACAAAGCTGTTGGGTTGGAGGTAAAACTTCAACTCTTTTGTGATTTTCATGTAATATAACAATCATTAAATGTTATTATCCTTTTTATACTCAGCATCAATATAATACTTATCATCATTGATATAAGTATTCGGAGTAGTTAAATCTTTATCTTTAAAATTCAATAAATGTTTGGTAAAATTAATATGCATAGATAAACCTTCTTTCTGGTGTCCAACTATATTGTAGATTTATCTATTTTTTTTCAACCCAATCCCACCTAGATTATAGAACCAAAATAGAAAACTGCGAATGTAAAATTAATGCATTCGCAGTTTTTTGATTTATAGTCCTTGTGCTTTCATAGCATCTAATATTTTTAAGAAAGAATAGATATTAGCACCTTTTTCTAGATTATAAGGATCGCTATGAGATAAAGCAGTTTCATATATTTCATTAAAGATATTATTCATAATGTCTTTAAGTTTTTCATCAACCTCATTACTTGACCATGGTAAGTTCATAGCGTTTTGACTCATCTCTAATCCGGAAGTAGCAACGCCGCCAGCGTTGGCTGCTTTTGATGGGATCAGAACAATTTTATTCTTAATTAATAAATCAATGGCTTCATTAGTTGAAGGACGATTTGCTCCTTCACCTAACAATATAAGGCCATTTTTTAGTAATGAATCAGCGTCATCTTCATCAATTTCATTTTGTGTTGCACAGGGTAGTGCAACATCGGTTTTGATTTTCCAAATTGATTTTAAATCTTTATTAAAAGTAACATGAGAATAAGTCTTTAAATAATCACTTAATGGTTTATTTTCTTTGGCTAAAGAGGAGATTAAATCAACATCAATTCCATTACTGTCATAAACAACTCCAGTGATATTAGACATTGCTATTACTTTAGCACCTAAAGTAGTAGCTTTTTTGGCTGTCGGGATTGCAACATTACCGGTTCCAGAGATAATTACTGTTTTATCTTTCAAAGAAGTATTGTAATAAGTGTTTAAGGCTTTTTCGGTAATATAACATAAACCGTAACCGGTTGCTTCCGGTCTTAGTAGACTACCACCGAAGGATAATCCTTTTCCAGTGAAAGTGCCGTTATGTGTTTGTGTAAGTCTTTTATACATACCAAACATGTAACCGACTTCTTTAGCGCCAACTCCTAAATCACCAGCTGGAATATCACGATCTGGACCAATGTAGTTATATAGTTCTACCATATAACTTTGACAAAAGCGCATAATTTCATTATCGCTTTTATCAAGGGGATTAAAGTCAGAACCACCCTTTGCGCCACCAAGTGGTAAACCGGTAAGAGCATTCTTAAATGTCTGTTCAAAACCTAGGAATTTTAAAACTGACTCATTTACTGACGCATCAAATCTAATTCCTCCTTTATAAGGACCAATTAGATTATTAAATTGAATACGATAGCCAATATTTACTTTTATATTCCCTTGATCATCTTGCCAAGGAACTTTAAAAGTAATTATGCGATCTGGTTCAACTAAACGTTCAATGATTCCTAATTCTTCAATTTGTGAGTCACTTTTTACAATCTCATCAATCGAATTAAAGAACCCTAATACAGTTTGTAAATACTCTTTCTGATAATAATACTTTTCATTAAGACGTGAAAAAATAGCAGATAGATACTTATTCATATTTTTTACCTTCTTTTTTGTTTTTATAAATTTATTATAACACTTTGCAAAAGGCACAGGTAGAAAAGCGCTTACAAATCTGTATTTTGTTGTAATTTAGTGTGTAAATATGGATAAATGTGTGTTATAATAAAATTGTTCACAAAACAAACAAAGGGGTGAGTGAGTGCCAATAACAGAATTTTTTAGTATGACACCTAAGTTTAAAGAATTTTTAATTTTAGATTTAATTGATCGAAACAAGAAAATCACACAAAGAAAGATTAGTAAAGAGATTAGTGTTTCTGTCTCAATGGTTAATCAGTATTTAGAGTCTTATACCGAAGAAGGTTTCTTAAGTAAGGAATATAAATCCAGTAAGACCGTTAAGTACTTTCTTACTGATAAAGGAAAAGAAAGAAAACGAGTCCTAAACATTGGTTATTTAAGTGCAGCTCAAAAGATCTATACCCAAGCCAAAGAAGAAATATTAGAGTTCTTAAAGAGTGTAAGTAATAAAGGATTCAAGAAGTTAATCTTTTATGGAGCTGGAGAAGTAGCCGAAATATTCTTACAAACAATCAATGATAATAATAAACTTAACATTGACGTAGTTGGTGTGATTGATGATGATTTATTAAAACAAGATAAGAAAATATGTGGATTTAAGATTGAAAGTAGTTCAATCTTAAATAATAAGAAACATGATGGTGTCTTAGTTTCAAGTTATACCAATAATGAAACTATTCATAATAAGTTATTTGAACTTAAATATCCAAAAGAAAAGATTATATATTTCTTTGGTCAATACAATGAAGAAGTATAGAGGTTAATAAAATGTATAAGATTATTAAATATCTATTAGATAGATTGTTAGCACTAATTGGTTTGTTAATTCTTTTACCAATCTTTATTCTTCTAGCAATCATCATCAAGATTGATTCGAAGGGACCAATCTTGTTTAAACAAAAAAGGGTTGGAAAGAATAAGAAACATTTTAATATCTTAAAGTTTCGAACAATGCGAATTGATACTCCAAAAGATACTCCTACCCATTTATTAGAGGATCCTAAGAAATGGATAACAAGAGTGGGAAGATTTTTAAGAAAGACAAGTCTTGATGAGTTACCACAAATCATTAATATCTTAAAAGGTGATATGTCGATTGTTGGTCCAAGACCAGCACTTTGGAATCAAGAAGATCTTATTAAAGAAAGAGACAAATATAAGGCTAATGATGTATATCCAGGACTAACAGGATATGCCCAAATAAAAGGAAGAGATGAATTAGCAATTATTGATAAAGCAAAGTTAGATGGATATTACATTGAGCACTTTGGTTTATGGATTGATATAAAGGTATTCTTTGGAACAATAATAAGTGTCTTTAAGAGTGATGGAGTAGTAGAGGGAAAGAAAGAGATAAATGATAGTAAGAAGGTGGATGAATGAAAAGAGTTTTAATAACTGGAGCAAATAGTTATATCGGAACTAGTGTTGAGAAGTGGTTATTAATGAATCCAGATAAATACTATATAGAAACATTAGATATGAAAAATGAAAACTGGAAGGACTTTGATTTTAGTAAGTTTGATGTCGTGTTTCATGTTGCTGGGATAGCACACGTGTCTAGTAAAAAGAAATTAGCACCATTATATTTTAAAGTCAACCGTGATTTAGCAATTGAAACAGCGTTAAAAGCGAAAGCAGCTAAAGTTAAACAATTCATCTTTATGTCTTCAATGATTATTTATGGAAAAGACAATCGGGTTGGTAACTTTAAACATATTGATACTAATTGTTATAAACCGGTTAATGCTTATGGACAAAGTAAGTTAGAAGCAGATTTAGAAATTGGTAAGTTAAATGATAAAGAGTTTAAAACTGTGATTATTAGAACACCAGTTGTTTATGGTAAAGGAGCAAGGGGTAATTTCCCAAGACTACAAAAGTTAGCACTTAAATTACCAATTATTCCTAACATTAAAAATCAAAGAAGCATGATCTATATTGATAATTTAAGCGAATTTATTAAGCAAAGAATTGATAAAAGTGATCAAGGGGTGTTTTACCCTCAAAACAGCGAATACATGTCAACATATGAAATCATGAGAGAAACAAGAATTATTGCTAATAAAAAAGTTAGAAGTACAAGACTATTTAATTGGTTGATAAAGATTCTATCATTTGTATTTCCAACCATTAATAAAGTATTTGGTAATAAGACTTATGATTTAGAACTTAATGATTCATATGACTTTGTGAAATATAGTAACTCTGAATCAATAAAAAGAATGAAAGATAATAAGGCTTTAATACTTGTTAACCATGATATCGTAATATACAACTTTAGGAAAGAATTAGTTCAACGTTTGCTGAATGAGGGATATGATGTAGTGATATCTTCCCCTTATGGAAAACGTATTGACTATTTAATCAATATGGGGTCAAGATTTATTGATACAAGCATTAATAGACATGGAAAAAATCTTTTTAAGGACTACAAGTTATACAAGTATTATAGAAAAATAATGAAAAAAGAAAAGCCAAATGTAATTTTAACATATACGATAAAACCTAATATTTATGGTGGGTTAGCAGCAAAAAAACTAAAAATTCCATATATTGCAAATATAACTGGTCTTGGGACTGCAGTAGAGAATAAAGGAATACTACAAAAAATAACAGTGTTTTTATATAAAAAAGCCTTCAAAAAGGTTAATACGGTATTTTTCCAAAACAAAGAAAACCAACAATTCTTTATTGATAAGAAAATTGCTATAGGGAAGCATAAATTATTGCCAGGTTCAGGAGTGAACTTAGAAGAATTTAAGTATGTTGAATACCCACATCATCGAGATAATTCTGTAATAAAGTTTGTGTTTGTATCAAGAATAATGAAAGAAAAAGGTATTGATTTCTATTTAAATTCGGCGATAAAGTTTAAAAAAATATACAAGGAAAAAGTTGAATTTCATATCTGTGGTTTTTCTGAGGAAGACTATAAAGAAAAATTACAAGAAATGATGGATGATAATATAATCATTTACCACGGACTTGTCGATAACATTGGGGATATCTTAAAGGACATGAACATAATAGTTCATCCAACCTATTATCCTGAAGGAATGAGTAATGTTTTGTTGGAAGCTTCGGCGATTGGAAGACCAGTTATTACTACAAATAGAAGTGGTACAAGAGAAATTGTTGATCAAGGAGTAAATGGGTACATTGTTGATGTTAAAAATCAAGTACAATTGGATGAGGCGATCCAAAAATTTATTAAGTTATCATTTGAAGAAAAAGAAAAAATGGGAATTTCGGGAAGAAAAAAAGTTGAAAAAGAGTTTGATAGAAACATCGTTGTTAATGAGTATTCTAATGCAATTAGAAATATAACTCATACGGGAGGTTTAAATTTATGAAAATAGCCGTTATTGGAACTGGATATGTCGGATTATCAAATGCCGTTTTGTTAAGCCAAAAACATGAGGTAATCGCATTAGATGTTATCAAAGATAAAGTAGATAAAATTAATAAAAGAGTATCACCAATTGTTGATTCAGAGATTGAAGAGTTTTTCAAAACTAAGAACTTAAAGTTAACCGCTACTCTTGATAAAGAACTAGCATATAAGGATGCTAAATTCGTCATCATCACAACACCAACTGATTATGATCCAAAGAAAAACTTCTTTGATACAAGCACAGTAGATATGACAATCAAAGATGTAAATAAATTTAATCGTGATGCAACAATTATTATTAAATCAACAATACCAGTTGGATATACTAAAGAACAACAATCTTTATACCCTAACTTAAAGATTATCTTTTCACCAGAATTCTTAAGAGAAGGAAAAGCTTTATATGATAACTTATATCCTTCAAGAATCGTAATTGGTTCACATCTAGAAGAGGGAAAAAAGTTTGCAGATCTTTTAATAGAAGGTGCAGTTAAGAAAGATATAAAAGTCTTATATACAAATCCAACTGAAGCAGAAGCAATCAAATTATTTTCAAATACGTATTTAGCCTTAAGAGTAGCATACTTTAATGAACTAGATACATATGCAGAGATAAGAGGGTTAAATACGAAAGAGATTATTGAAGGGGTGGGGTTAGATCCACGAATTGGATCACACTACAATAATCCTTCCTTTGGATATGGTGGTTATTGTTTACCAAAGGATACGAAGCAATTACTTGCTAATTATCAAGATGTACCCCAAAACTTAATTGAAGCGATTGTTAATTCTAATCGTACAAGAAAAGATCATATAGCTGATATGGTCATAAAAAAGAATCCTAAAGTTGTTGGGATTTATCGTTTAATTATGAAGAGTGGATCTGATAACTTTCGCGCCTCATCAATTCAAGGAATAATGAAAAGGATTAAAGCAAAAGGAATTGAAGTAGTTGTCTATGAACCAGTATTAAAAGAAGATACATTTTTCGGTTCTTTAGTTATAAGAGATTTAGATGAGTTTAAGAAAAAAGCTGATTGTATCGTAGCTAACAGACAGTATAAAGAATTAAGTGATGTTACCAAGAAGGTGTACACGCGAGATTTATTTAATAAGGATTGATAATGATGAAAGAAGAAAAGTATTTAGTAACAGGAGCAGCAGGTTTTATTGGCTTTAACCTATCTAAACGATTATTATCCGAAGGTAAAAATGTTATAGGTGTTGATAATCTTAATGATTATTATGATGTTAATCTGAAACATGAAAGATTATCACACATAAAGCATCATCCTAATTTTGAATTCTTAAAAATTGATATAGCAAATAAAAGTGATATGGAAGAAATCTTTAAAAACAACAATATTGTTAATGTAATTAATTTAGCAGCACAAGCAGGAGTTAGATACTCAATTGAGAATCCGGATGTTTATATTAATAGTAATATTATAGGATTTTATAATATTTTAGAGTTATGTAGACATTATCCTGTAAATCATTTGGTTTATGCATCAAGTAGTTCGGTATATGGAGCTAATAAAAAAATTCCATTTGAAGAAACTGACTTTGTTGATAACCCTGTATCACTTTATGCAGCGACAAAGAAAAGTAATGAGCTAATGGCACACACATATAGTCATCTGTATAAAATACCATCAACAGGATTAAGATTTTTTACAGTCTATGGTCCAATGGGAAGACCAGATATGGCGTATTTTAGTTTTACGGATAAGTATTTTAGAAATGAAGCAATAAAAATATTCAACAATGGCGATTTTGAAAATGATCTTTATCGTGATTTTACATATATAGATGATATTGTTGAAGGGATTATAAGAGTAATAGATAAACCACCTAGAGATTTAGAACCAATGTATAGAGTGTTAAATATTGGTAATAACAATCCTGTAAAGTTAATGGAGTTTATAAATACTTTGGAAAAAAGTCTATCAAAAGCTTTTGGGAAAGAAATATTCTTTAAAAAAGAGTTTGAACCTATTAAAAAAGGTGATGTATATCGAACATATGCGTCAATAGATAAATTAGATAGTTTAATTGGCTTTAAACCTATGACAAGTATTAGCAAAGGATTAATGGAGTTTAGCAAATGGTATTTTGAGTTTTATGATAAATCTCGTGATAAGATATGAAAGTTTTACATATTATAAATGCTCTTAGCAGTGGAGGAGCAGAAAATCTTTTAAATAATATGCTTCCTTTGATGAAGGAGAAAAACATTGAAGTTGAATTACTATTACTTACTACAAAAGATAGCATGTATTATGATTCATTAAAAGATAAGATTAAGATAACTATTTCACCAGTTGAAAATATAAGATCTTTTAAACAAATCACTGTCATAAAAAACTATATTAAAAATGGTAATTTCGATGTCGTTCACGCACACTTGTTCCCAGTCTTATATTGGACATCGCTTGCAGTGAAAAGAATAAAAAAAACAGAAAGACCAAAGTTGATTTATACCGAACATAGTACAAACAATCGTCGAAGAAAATGGTATTTTAGATTTCTCGAGAAATATATATATAAAACGTATGATAGGGTAATTGCAATTAGTGAAGGGGTTAACAATGAACTTTCGAAATGGCTTGGAAAGAATCATGCAAAAAGGATTATAACAATTCATAATGGCGTCCCATTAGAAAAGTTCAAGAACGCAATTCCTTATAAAAAGAATGATTTAATTTCAGGATTAAATGAAGCTGATAAAATGATTCTCATGGTCGGAAGATTTTCAGAACAAAAAGACCAAAAAACACTTATTAAGGCTATTTCATTACTTCCACTAGATTACCATTTGGTTTTAGTAGGAGAAGGACCCAATCTTGAATCTTGTAAATCATTATCTATGGAACTAGGAATTAAAGATAGAGTTCATTTTTTGGGAAGAAGAAATGATGTAGGTCGAATCACTAAAACTGCCGATCTATGTGTTATATCTTCTCATTGGGAAGGTTTTGGGTTGGTTGCATTAGAAACTATGGCAGCAGGAAAAGTGATTTTTGGAAGTAATGTTATTGGACTAAAGGAAGTAATTAGAAAATCAAATCAATTGTTTGAAAAAGGAAATGCTTTTCAACTTAAGGAAATGCTTTTTAGATTTTTTAATAGTAGTGATATGCGTGATTACCAACTTGGGCATAGTTTGGAAGAAAAAATCAGAAAATTTAGTATTGAATTCATGTGTGATAATTATATTAGTTTATATGTATCTTTAAAAGAGTCAAAGGAGGTGCGATAGTGTATTTAATAAGATTAGATGATGCTTCAGAATATATGGATGTCGAAAAATGGGATAGAGTAATAAGAATCTTAGACAAGTATAGTATTAAACCTATTATTGGTGTAATACCCGATAATAAGGATCCGGAACTTATAGATAAATATCAAAAAAATCCATATTTTTGGAATACAGTTCGCGAATGGGTAAACAAAGGTTATGATATTGCGATGCATGGATTTCAGCACGTATTTAGTACGAAAGACGGAGGAATTAATCCAGTAAATAATAGAAGTGAGTTTGCGGGTTTAAAACTAGAATTACAAGAAAAAAAAATTGAAAAAGCCATTGATATTTTTATCAAAAATGAAATATACCCCAAAATTTTTTTTGCTCCTGCTCATACCTTTGATTTGAACACATTAGTTGCAATAAAAAACAAAACAAATATAAGAATAATTAGTGATACTATAGCATCTAGCGTATATTTTTGTAATGACTTTTTCTTTATTCCGCAACAAGCAGGATCAGTTAGAGAAATTCCTTTTAAAGTTGTAACTTTTTGCTATCATCCAAATAATATGAATGAAATAGATTTTAAAAATTTAATTTTATTTTTAGAAAAAAAGAATAAAAAATTTGGATCAGTACATGATTTGAAGTTTAATTATAGAAGTTATAGTTTGATTGATAGAATGTTAAGATATTTATATTTTAAAAGAAGAAAAAAGTGTTAATTACAAGTGAATAGAAAGATATAGGAGTAAATATATAAATGAAAAACAAAAAAAATCAGAAAATAATAGTCACTATATTTACTATGACTGCAATTTTATCACCTTTATTGAATATGTATGGCATAAGTGAGAAATATCACACATTTACTTTTAGAGAGGTGGCAATGCTACTTATTCTAATGATATGCACATTATTTTCATTTGTAAAAAGGGGACGATCAAAAAATACTAGTATATGGTTTTATTCTTATATAGTTGTTGTGATTTTATCGATGTTAATTAATGCTTCAACTGGAGATTCAGAAAGTGTACTAAGAGTTATAAGATATTTACTAATACTATTTTTTGTATTTATCTTTAGCGAAAAATATTTCAATTCTAAACTTGGATTTAAAGTATATGAAGCGCTTGTGATTTTCGCATCAATATTTCTTATTACTCAAGTTATTGCAGCAAATTATTTTGGAATAGAGATAAAAGGATATTTAAGCTTTATCCCAACTAGGTCAATTAATTTAAGGAAAGCAAATGGCTTATTAAGGTTTTATTCAATTTTTGAAGAACCTGGATACTATGGAATGATTATGTCAGGGTATTTAATAATAGGATTTAGAAATCATAAAATGACTGTATTAAAACTTATTTTAGTGTCAGCAGCTTCGCTGTTATCAACAGCTACAACATCAATTGTTTTATTAATATTTACATTAGTATTATTTTATAGTTCTAATTTACTTGTCAATCACAGTATTAGAAAAAAACATATAGGTATCGTTAATAAAAAGAAATCAAGGATCATATTAGCAATAACATTAGTTTTATTAGTATTTATAGTGTTTACTGTTACACCTCAGTTTGAATTTGTATTAAATAGGCTTGAAGATGGGCATTCAGCGAATAGCAGATTTGGAGATAATATAAGGTTTTTGGAAAATTTTAATAAGTATGATTTCTTTAAAATTTTATTCGGTAATGGAATGAATGAATATCCAATTAATGGATTTATAGCTATTTTGGTGTCATATGGCATATTAGGGTTTTTAATATTTAGTCTAATGATGATTAATTTTTTTAGAAAAACTAATGGAACAGGTAGATTACTTTTGTTACTATTCTTGTTCATTAATATTGCAAATGTTGAAGTGTTTGGAAACGCATCAACAATTATCTTATTTTTTCCATTTATCATAAATGGGATTAGAAATAAAAATCAAAATAGAAAAGAGGATCAAAATGAAATTTGTATTGTCATGTGATAATAATTATTTTAGATATGTTTATGTAGCAATAAAAACTCTGCTTGAAAACAACAAGGAGAATAAAAGTTTAAAGGTAGTTTTTATTGAGGAAAATGTCTCAAAAACAAATCTTGAACATTTAAAGAATTTGGGGCAAGAATTTAATAGGGAAGTAGAAATCATAAGTTTCAAAATGCCCGAAGTATTTGAAAAACTTCCTGCATATGGTGAAAGTAAAACAACCTTCGCTAAATTTACTTTCTCTTCACTATTTAGTGATGATGTTGTAGTATTCCTTGATCCCGATGTTTTAGTTTTGGGAGATATTTCCAGCTTTGATGATATTGATATGACAGGTTACATGTTTGCTGGAGTTATAGAGAACTTGCCTAATTACCATCATTTTTATGCTAATCTTGGCGAAGACGATTCATACATAAATGGTGGAGTATTGATATGTAATCTAAAACTTTGGAGAGAAAGAAACTTTGAAAATGAAGTTATAGAGTATATGAGTACAAACACTAAAAACTTCAATTATGATCAAGGTATTTTAAACGAGTTATGTAAAGGGGAAATAAAAGTAATACATCCTAAGTATAATGCTCTAGCAGAAATTTTTCAAATTAAGAGTGCAAAGAAACTTTTAAAACGATATAAATTTAGTAAGTATTATTCGCAAAGTGAACTAGATGATGCGATTAACAATCCTATAATTGTTCATTTTACCTATTTTTTATATGGTAAACCATTAATGATAGGATGCAAGCACCCATATGCGAATGTTTTTTTGGATAATTTGAATAGTAGTCCACTTGATAAAAATCTTTATAAAAATAATTTAGGATATAAAATAAAAATTAGGAGATTCGTATTAAGATTTTTCCCGTTTTCAGTTTATGTTTTATTTGAAAGACTTTTAGATATAAGAAGAAAACGAGAAATGAAAAAGCAATTATAAGATTCATTTTGTTAGAAAGGAGAATAATAACACTAGATGTTATTAAACATTTTTTGAAATGATTAAACATAAAGTTAAACAGTTTTTCTTTGTTTTATTTAGAAATTTAATGCCATATATAGTTGTAACGAATAGAAGATTAAAAAAGATAAATAAGGAATTATCAAAAAAATCCTTTGATTTAGAGCCTATTTTGTATAATGAAAATGGAGAGCAAGTTCATATGTTTTACCTATCGGATTCGATTCTTGGATGGCAGTTTCAATCTTTCACAGAAAATTATATTCCTAAGAATATTATATGGAATAAGACAAACCCAGCTCTTCCGGTACATTTTTATTCTCATGAAGCAGTAAAAAAACCTTTTAATTATGTGAGGAAAAGATTTGTTATTTTAGTTGAAACAGAAGCAATCGCACCAGAAGCCTATGATTATTTATATAAAAATCCAGAAGAAGCTCTCAAGTTTGACGCTATATTTACACATTCAGATAGATTGCTTATGAAATATGATAATGCTAAATTTATACCTGCAGGCGGAGTTTGGTATGGGAAAAATGAAATTAAGAATGATTTCAAAGAAAATGAGTATTTGTATAAGAATAAAAACATTTCAATTGTTTCATCTGATAAAGTCATGTGTAATTTGCATGCGTTTAGAATTAAATTGGCACACTATATGAAGAAAATGAAGTCAGCTGACACGTTTGGTACTTTTGATGGTGGAGTATATATTAATATTGAAGAAAGCTTAAAAAGCTATAGATTTAGTATTGTAATTGAGAATACCATTAGTTCATATTGTTTTACAGAGAAAATTTTAAATTGTTTTGCATCGATGACTATACCTATCTACGTTGGAGCAACTAAAATTGGGGATTTTTTTAATGATAATGGAATAATCGTGATAGATCCAAATGAGGATTTTGAGCTTACTTATCAAAAAATAATATCATGTGATAAAGAAGAATATGAGAAAAGAGTTTTGGCAGTAATTGATAATTATAATAGGGTTAAAGATTTTACGTGCCAAGAAGATTATATTATCAAAAAATACAAGGAAATTATACTGTCTTAGATAAAAGCCTATTCACATGAATGTTGTATTTATTTAAGAGATTTTGGAGGTAAATATGAAAGGAATAATATTAGCAGGAGGTAGTGGGACAAGACTTTATCCACTAACCCAGACGACAAGTAAACAGTTATTACCAGTATATGATAAACCGATGATTTATTATCCGTTATCAATTTTGATGTTAGCAGGAATAAAAGATATCTTAATTATCTCGACACCAACTGACTTACTAAACTTTGAAAGGTTACTTGGTGATGGATCTAATATGGGAATTAATTTATCATATAAAGTCCAACCATCACCAGATGGTTTAGCACAAGCTTTTCTAATTGGAGAAGAGTTTATAAATGGTGATGCTTGTACAATGATTTTAGGCGATAACATTTATTATGGTAATGGTTTAGGAAGAATACTAAAAGAAGCAGTAAGTAATCATGAAAATGGTAAAGCAACCGTCTTTGGTTATTATGTTGAAGATCCCCAAAGGTTTGGCGTCGTTGAATTTGATAAAGATAATAAGGTAATATCAGTTGAAGAAAAACCTAAGGATCCTAAATCAAATTATGCAATTACGGGATTATATGTATATGATAAACGCGTGGTCGAGTTTGCGAAACAAGTTAAACCAAGTAAAAGAGGGGAATTAGAGATTACGGATTTAAATCGCATTTACTTAGAAAAAGGCGATTTAGATGTAAGACTATTAGGTAGGGGATTTGCCTGGTTAGATACTGGAACAATGGAAAGCTTATTAGATGCTGGAAACTTTGTTAGAACGATTCAACATCGTCAAGGAATAACAATTTCAGCAATTGAAGAAATAGCGTATTTAAAGGGTTGGATAAATAATGAACAACTTATTAATGAAGCGAAGAAATATGGTAAGTCACCATATGGCGAACATCTAATGAAAGTCGCCTTAGGAAAAATAAGATATTAGGAGAATGAATATGGAAAAAGTAGTAACAAGTATTAAAGATTTATATGTATTAAAACCTAATGTCTTTGGTGATAACAGAGGATGGTTTAGTGAAACATATAATAAGAAAATATTATTAGAATTAGGAATTGATATAGATTTTGTTCAAGACAATCAATCATTTAGTAAAGATAAAGGGACATTAAGAGGTTTACACTTACAAACGAATCCAAAAGCTCAAACGAAGTTAGTTAGATGTATTAAAGGTAAGATTTTAGATGTCGCAGTTGATTTAAGAAAAGATTCAAAGACGTATTTACAACATTATGCGATTGAGTTAAGTGAAAAGAATCATCTTGAGCTTTTAATACCGAAAGGATTTGCTCATGGTTTTATAACCTTAGAAGATAATTGTGAAGTAGCATATAAGGTTGATGAATACTATTCGAAAGAACATGACAGAAGTATTAAATATAATGATGAGTTATTTAGTATTAACTGGAAGATAGATAATCCAATTCTTTCTGAAAAGGATAAAAATGCCCCACTATATAAAGATAGTGACATTAGTTTTTAGGAGGTAAATATTATGAAAGTATTAGTAACAGGCGGAGCCGGATTTATTGGTAGTAACTTTTTATACTACATGGTAGAAAAACACGTGGATTATCAAATACACTGTATTGATAATTTAACGTATGCAGGGAACTTAAAGACAATCGATCCATTAATAAAGAATAAGAAGATAACCTTTATTAAAGGTAATATCGCTGATCGTAAATTAATTAATGATTTATTTAAAAAAGAAAAATACGATTATGTCGTTAATTTTGCCGCAGAATCTCATGTTGATAGATCGATAGAAAACCCTGGAATCTTTTTAGAAACCAATGTCTTAGGTACACAAAGCTTACTTGATGCAGCAAGGCTTTATGGCGTTAAAAGATTCCATCAAGTATCAACAGATGAAGTGTATGGTGATTTACCACTTGATAGACCGGATTTGTTATTTACAGAAACAACACCAATTCATACATCAAGTCCTTATTCAGCATCTAAGGCAGGAGCAGACCTTTTAGTCTTAGCATATAACAGGACTTTCAATTTACCAGTAACAATCTCAAGATGTTCAAATAACTATGGTCCATATCATTTTCCGGAAAAACTAATTCCTTTAATGATTTCAAGAGCGTTAGCTAATGAATCATTACCAGTCTATGGTGATGGATTAAATGTTAGAGATTGGTTATATGTTTTAGATCATTGTAAAGCAATTGATATTATCCTCCACGAAGGCAAAGATGGTGAAGTATACAATATTGGTGGTCATAATGAAAAGACAAATATTGATATTGTAAAGATAATCTTAAAAGAGTTAGGTAAAGATGAATCACTAATAACTTATGTTAAAGATCGTAAAGGTCATGATTTACGTTACGCAATTGATCCAGCGAAGATGAAGAAAGAATTTAACTGGGAACCTGAGACGATGTTTAATGAAGGAATTAAGAAAACAATTAAATGGTATTTAGATAATGAGTCTTGGTGGAAAGATATTATTAGTGGTGAATATAAAGATTACTATAAGAAGATGTACGAAGAAAGAAAGTGATTAAATGAAGGTTTTAGTAACAGGAGCAAAAGGACAATTAGGATATGATGTCTTAAGAGTCTTAGAAGAAAAGAAGATTAATCACTTAGGGATCGATCTTGGTGATTGTGATATCACAAAGCGTGAAGACGTCGATAAGATCTTTAATGAATATAAACCAAGTGTAGTTATACATTGTGCAGCATATACGGCGGTTGATAAAGCAGAAGATGATAAAGAAGTATGTTATAACGTTAATGTTAATGGGACAAGGAATCTAGTTGATGCTAGTAAGAAGATAAAGGCAGATTTCCTTTATATTAGCACTGACTATGTTTTTAATGGGAAAGGGACGATTCCATTTAAAGTCACGGATAAACCAGAGCCTATTAACTATTATGGAGTAACAAAGTATTTAGGTGAAGAAATCGTAAAAGAGATAGTAAATAGTTATATCGTAAGAATATCATGGGTCTTTGGCGTTAATGGCAATAACTTTATTAAGACAGTGTTAAAACTAGCTGAAACTAAAAATGAGTTAAGTGTTGTTAGTGATCAAATTGGATCACCAACATACACTTATGATTTAGCTTATGCACTTATTGATTTAATTAGTAAGAAACAATATGGAATCCATCATATTACTAATAAAGGTTATATTAGCTGGTATGAGTTCGCTAAAGAAATCTTTAAACAGGCTAATAGAGGCATTAAAGTAAATAAAGTACTAACAAAAGATTATAAGACAAAAGCAATAAGACCACTTAATTCAAGAATGGTTAAAACAATTGAATTAAGAGATTATAAAGATTCTATTAATCATTACTTAGAAGAGATTAAAGATCATGCTTGATAAAAAGTTTGGTAAAAATGTTTTGATGGTCATCGTAAGCAATGGTGTAAGGTTACTATCAAGTGTCTTAATGATTTTTGTAGTACCATTAATCTTTAGTCAACAAGACTATGGGTTTTATAAAATATTTTTATTATATATTTCTTATGTAGGTATCCTTCACTTTGGTTTTATTGATGGTATTTACTTAAAATATGGTGGTGTTAACTATAATGATTTAAATAAAGAAAAATTTAGATCATATTCTAAGTTCATGATTATTACCCAGTTTATTGTCGCAGTAATAGTTTTTTTTCTTTCGTTTCTTTTTGAGGGAGATAGAAGAACAATTATTATGTTGGTAGCTCTTAATTTAATAGCAGTGAATTTGACATATTATTATCAATACGTTTCACAAGTAACGGAAAGATTTAAAGAGTTCGCCATAAGAAATATAATTTATACTGTTTTATCAATTGTATTGATAGGAGTATTCTTTTTCTTTAAAATTAAATCGTACATATTATTCATTACCATAACGGTGGTGATTAATTACTTACTATTATTTTGGTATATGATAACATATCGTAGTCTTTCTTTTGGTAATAAAGAAGACAAAAAGATTATAAGAATAGATATTAAAAATATATTCATCTTAGGTATACCTTTATTATTATCAAATCTTATGATAATTCTTATTTCAAATATTCCTAAACAGTATGTTGATATAAAATATCCAGTGGAAAACTTTCCAAGTATATTCCCTAATTTTTCATTTGCATATACTTTGTTAGGTTTTACGGGAGTATTTCTGTCTGCAGTAAGTCTTGTTATATATCCAACGCTTAAAAAGGAGAACAAGGACAGACTTAAAGAGAACTATAAAGGATTAAACTCATTAGTATTAGGATTAGTATTTATATTACTGGTTGCATTTTATCCCGTTAGTTGGATAGTATTGAGATTTCTTTCCGATTATAAAAGTGCATTAGACATATTTTATATATTAGCACCGGGTATTGCAATGACATCAGCAATTACTGTTGTTGGTCATAATTATTATAAAACCTATAATAAAAACATTAAGTTTCTTTTTATAGGTGTAATCACAATAGGTTTGTTGCTAATATCATTATTTTTAATTAACTTTGTATGGGACGGAAACATATTGTATGTTGCTATTGCAACTGTTTTAGTTCAGTTTATTTGGTACTTGATGGTTGAAATTGGACTAAAGAAAGAAGTTGGAAAAATATCTTTTAAAAATCTTATCTTTTCATTAGTTGCAAGTACATTGTTTTATACAGTAAGATCAATAGATAATCTATTTTATGGAGCTGTTATTTACATTGTCTTAATTATTTTAATTGTAAGTATCTTTTTTTATAAGGATATAAGAATGATAATAAAGAAATTTAGAAAATCAAAACTTAATAGTAGTGTTGATGTCTGACAAATATTACTGTTTCTTTTGTTTTTTTTATTATGAAGTTAAGAATTGATAAACTATTGAAAATTCAAAAAGAAACTGAACTATGAGTATTTTATGTTTGTTTTTGATTAAAAAAATGAATTAAAGCTACAGAGTTTACATAAATTGAAATAAAAAAATAAATGAAAGCCAACTATTAAAAGAAAGTCAAGTATCTTGTAAATAATAGTTGAATTGATATGAGGACATGCTAAAAAAGATGTCAATGAAACACCTAAATTTAGATCTTTGAAAATTAAATAC
>Ga0265295_1004445_pt1 | contig 18856 bp, 21 predicted proteins | sample Munlansysbiofilm_FD_192503 | JGI IMG/M metagenome (GOLD analysis project Ga0265295, IMG submission 192503) | Leachate microbial communities from a municipal landfill in Southern Ontario, Canada - Methane capture system biofilm | ecosystem: Engineered > Solid waste > Landfill > Unclassified ... | reverse complement strand
CTACATCACCGGTGCCCTCGTGATGGAGCAGGCCGGTGTTGAGACCACCCTCACCGATGCGCCTGATGCCGATGCAGGGATGTATGACTCCGCAACACGCGTGATCGATCTGGATCTGGGCGATCTCTCGCCGGATGAGACCGGGACTGTGAGCTTCACTGTGCAGGTCAGAGACCTCGAGTACTCCCGCCACGGCATCCGCAACTTTGCGAGCCTGCAGTCTGATGGCGACCCGCTCACCGGGTCCGATCCGGTGGATCACCCCGTCGATCCGTTCGACATCATCAAGACTGCCGAAGACGTGAACGGCGGCTTGCTCGCCCCTGGCGATGAGATCTTGTGGACCATCACCGTCACCAACACCGGTATCACACCTACCACCAACGTGATTGTAGAAGACCCGGTTCCCGCCGAGACGACCTACGTTGCAGGGTCTATCACAGGCCCCGGAGCCGACGCGAGTGGGGCACCGGACCTCGTCTGGAACGTCGGGACGATGGCAATCGATGAGGTAGTAGTGCTAACCTTCCGCTCTGAAGTGAACGACGTGCCATCCGGTACCAAGATCGAGAACCAGGCCATCGTCTACTCCGACCAGTCGGCACCCAAAGGATCGGATGACCCGGCACTGCCGTTCACCGATGACCCGACGCTACTGCAGACCGGATTCAACGACTGGATATGGGTCATGTTCACTGGAGTGCTTCTCGCGCTCGGGTTCGCGCTCATCCTGTTCGGTCGGCGGCGCCGAAAGGCATGAGTGTTTCGGGTCGGCGACAATGGCTTGCACGACTGGGCGCCGTACTGATCCTCGCAGGGGTCGGTACGGCGCTCTACAACCTGTGGCCTGACATCAGCTTTCGCACGGGACAGGTTGATGAGTCCTGGCCGTATCCCTCCAACATCGCGCCGCCGGAGACCGAGCCGATCGCCGATTCCGTTCCCGAAGGAGTCCGGGTCGTCATCCCGTCCATAGGAGTGGATGTCCCGGTACTGGAGGGGGATCCTGATGCCGCACTCGAGGCGGGTGTCTATCGGCATACAGAGACCGCAGTACCGGGGGATGGCCTGAATGTCAGTATCGCTGGCCATCGTGTAGCCAGGGCGTTCGCACTTTTGACGTATCTGGTCCCCGGAGATGTGGTGATCCTGTACTGGCATGGGGTAGAGCACGACTATCGAGTCACCCGTGTCTACGAGGTGGGGGCGGACGACTCATCGGTGCTCTCCCGGGGCAGCGCTGAGCAGCTCACCCTGTATACCTGTACGCCGAGGTTCCTTGGGAACCTACGGACAGTGGTAGTGGCCAAGCCCGTCGCTGACTAGGAACGCCACATCAGGTTGAGCACTCCGACCCGGTCGGTCGCAGGTTCCTGCCGACAGAGTGCGGATCGTATCTCTGCGCCACGATCCTGGATCATCGGACAGGCCTGCAAACTGGCTACTGTGCACCTTGCGGTGTTCGTCGTGCCGGCATACCGAACACCCACGACAATGCGGGGACCTGCCTTGCTGCGAGTACCACTCCATAGGACACAGCGACGACCAGCCCGGTCACTGCGATCGTGAACGGCCCGGACTGCCACAGGGAGTGCGCGCCGGCCGCATCGACTGCGTCGCTCACCACTGCGATACCGATCGGGTGGATTATGTAGACGCCGAACGCTCCGACACCCAGGGTCTGCGCGGTACGTGCGAGGCGATGTCTGTTCCGTGTGATGAGTTCGAGAAGGCAGGCGAGACCGATGATGGTCACGGCAAGATAGAGGGTTTCCGTGGCACGCTGGATGCAGACGATGTCGATATGAAGTGGTCCACGATCGTACCAGCGCATGAACAGACCGCCGAACAGAAGCAGTGGCCACACACGTCTCAGCACCGAGGAGTACCGGGTTCGGATCGCGCCGTACAGTCCGCCCGCAGCAGCGGCCGGCAGGAGCCACATCGTCAGCTCGAACACACGGTAGAGCGACACCAGATGCGGGGATGTCGGCCGGGGCAGGATGAGTGTCCCGAAGGCGCCGAGTCCCCATAGCCCGAGGAAGGTCAGGAACGGCTGGCGTCGGAAGGCAGCGGAGACCAACGGTGCGACGACATAGAAGATGATGACGATCGGCAGGAAGTACAGATGGAACGAAGCTCGTCCGAGTACGAGTAGACGTCCGATATCGATGATGAACTCTCCGAGTGGCAACTGCGGCCGCAGTTCCATCGGCGTGTACCGCTGGTAGATGATGTAGAAGGCCGACCAGAACAGATAGGGGTACAGGACCACCGACGCGCGCCTGCGCAGGAACGAAGCGTAGTCGGCGAGGGTGGTGATCGGGCGGTAGTTCCAGACCAGTGCGCCCGTCAGGAATGCGAATGCCGGTGTCGCGAACCAGATGAACGTGTATGAGTTGAAGACCCAGGGCGCGGCGTTGCCCGCATCGCCCCGGGCGGTGTAGCCCGCAGCCAGTACGTGGATGGCGACGACCGCGATCGACGCAACGACCCGAAGCGCGTCGAGTTCGCCGATGCGTGTCTTGCGTACGGCCATGTACCATCCCCCTTGTTCGAGCCGGCTATACGTTTCGATACAAAGATATCGCGTACAGCGCTAGACGGCTTCGTCCAACGCTTCTGCGAACTGGCTATTGTACAGATCGGCATAGAACCCGTTGGCATCCATGAGTTCGACGTGAGTGCCCTGCTCGACGATAGCGCCTTCGTTCATCACAAGTATGAGGTCCGCTTCGCGGATCGTGGACAGCCGGTGGGCGATCACGAAGCTGGTGCGGCCTTCCATCAGTCGCGCCATCGCCTGCTGGATGAGAGCTTCCGTACGAGTGTCGACCGAGCTTGTGGCCTCATCGAGGATGAGGACCGGTGGGTCGGCGATGAATGCCCGGGCGATGGTGAGCAACTGCCGCTGACCCTGTGAGACGTTGGAGCTGTCGTCGTTGAGTTCGGTATCGTAGCCATCGGGAAGGGTGCGGACGAAGTGGTCGACGTGTGCAGCCTCGGCAGCGACTGCGATCTCTCCTGCGGTCGCATCTTCGCGACCGTACGCGAGGTTCTCGCGGATCGTGCCCTTGAACAACCACGTGTCCTGAAGGACCATGCCGAACGTCCCACGCAGGTCATCACGCGCCATATCGCGGGTATCGACACCGTCGATAAGGATGGCGCCGTCCTGGATCTCGTAGAAGCGCATGAGCAGGTTCACTAGCGTGGTCTTGCCTGCACCCGTGGGTCCGACGATAGCGACCGTCTGACCGGGAAGTGCCTCAAGTGAGAGATTCTCGATAAGTGGCGTATCGGGCAGGTAGCCGAAGCGCACGTTCTTGAACTCCACATGGCCTTCGGCTGCTTTCAGCCGTACCGGCTCGGTGGCTTCGGCGATCTCCTCATCGGCATCGAGCAACTCGAAGACCCGTTCGGCTGAGGCGGCGGCAGACTGCAGTACGTTGGCAGCCGAAGCGGTCTGCACGATCGGTTGGTTGAACTGGCGCGAATACTGGATGAACGCCTGGACATCGCCGAGTGTGAGTGAGCCGCTTGCGACTTTCAGTCCGCCTATGACGGCGACACCCACGTAGTTGAGGTTGTTCAGGAAGGCGAGCGACGGCTGGATCGTGCTGGAGATGAACTGCGCGCGGAACGACGCCTGATAGAGTGCCTCATTCTCGCCGTCGAACACCTCGGTCGCCTCCGCCTGACGGCCGAAGACTTTCACCACGTTGTGGCCGGTGAACATCTCTTCCACATGTCCGTTGAGTGTACCGGTACGCTCCCATTGCGCGGCAAACTGCGTCCGCGACCGCTTGGCGATGAACATCGCTACTCCCACTGAGGCGGGGATCACCAGTAGTGAGATAACGGCGAGGAGAGGGCTGATCCAGAGCATCATGCCGAGCACGCCGATGATGGTAAGCACCGATGTGAGTATCTGTGCGGCCTGCTGCTGCAGTACCTGTGAGATGTTATCGATGTCGTTCGTCACGCGCGATAGTGTGTCGCCACGCGAATGATCATCGAAATACTTGAGCGGGAGCTTCGCTAGTTTCTCGTCCACCCGCTTTCGCAGGCCGTAGATGGTTCGCTGGGTGACACCAGCCATGATATAGGCCTGCCCCCAGCTTAGGATCGCCGCAAAAAGGTACACGGCGGCGAGGATGAGTAGCCATCGCGCGACAAGGCCGAAGTCGACGCCTTCACCGATGACGATGTTCATTCCGGAGACCATATCGGCGAGTTGCTCGGTCTGATCGGCCTCGGTGTCCTTACCCTGAGCGCGCAACTGCTCCGCGCCAGTGCGCAGCATCGCGATCGCTTCGTCACCGCTGGTGCCCTCGGGAAGACGCTCGGCAAGCGCCTTTCCGATCACGCCCTCGAAGAGCACGTTGGTTGCCGTGCCGAGTATGCGGGGTCCGGCCACGCTCGCAGAGACGGAGAGAACGGTGAGCAGCAGAACCACTATGAGCTTGCCGCCTTCGGGTTTGAGATATCCGGCGAGGCGCTTCATCGTGCCCTTGAAGTCATTACTCTTCCCGCCGCTACCCATCAGTCCGTGTCCGCCCGGCCCCATCATCGGGCCGCCTGAGCCGGGACCTCGTCCGGGGCCGCTCACGGGAGTCGCGTTCGCACGTGTTGTGGACTCGCTCATGCGACCTCCTCCTCGGTCAGCTGGCTTCTGACGATCTCGCCGTATGTCGGGCAGGACTCCAGTAGGTCATCGTGCGTCCCGATGCCGACGATCCGCCCCTCGTTCAGCACGACGATGCGGTCGGCGTGCATGATCGTGCTCACCCGTTGTGCAACGATGATCACGGTCGCGGCACCGGTATCACGCTTGAGTGCGGCGCGTAGCGCGGCGTCGGTCTTGAAGTCCAGGGCCGAGAAACTATCGTCGAAGACGTAAACCTCCGGGCGCTTCACGAGTGCACGGGCGATTGCAAGGCGCTGGCGCTGACCACCCGACACGTTGGTACCGCCCTGGGTGATCGGCGCTTCGAGTCCGTCATCGAGTGCTGTGACGAAGGCCTTGCCCTGAGCCACCTGAAGCGCGCGCCAGAGTTCCTCATCAGTCGCGTCGTCGTTCCCGTAGCGGAGGTTGCTCGCCACGGTGCCACTGAACAAGAACGCCTGCTGCGGAATGAAACCGATGCGGCTCCACAGCTCAGCCTGTGTCATGTCGCGGACGTCCACTCCGTCAACGAGCAGCTGCCCACCGGTGACGTCGTAGAAGCGGGGGATGAGGTTAATCAGCGTCGACTTGCCGCTGCCTGTGCTGCCCATGATCGCTGTTGTCTCGCCCGGGTATGCGGTGAACGATATGCCGCAGAGCACCGGATCCTCGGCGCCCGGATACCGGAACTCCACGTCTCGGAACTCCACGACACCACTGGTGTCGGACGGCGTGATCGGTGCTGCAGGATCGGCGATGGCGGGGACCGTATCCAGTACTTCGTTGATGCGCTCGGCGGATGCGGCTGCACGGGGCACCATCACGAACATGATCGCGGCCATCATCACCGACATGAGGATCTGCATGATGTAGGTGAGAAACGCGGTGAGGTTCCCGATGGGCATCGCGCCGCTATCGATACGCAGTCCCCCGAACCACATCGTGGCGACAAGCGCCAGGTTGAAGATCGCCATGACCGTCGGCATCATCACTGCGAACAGTCGGCCGACGCCGAGCATCGTCTCGGAGAGTTCCTTGTTGGCGACATCGAAGCGACGTTCTTCGTAATCGTTTCGCACGAACGCCCGGATGACTCGGATGCCCGTGAGCTTCTCACGCATCACTTGGTTCACGCGGTCGATGCGCATCTGCATGCTCTTGAAAAGTGGCATCGCATTGCGCATGAGAAACCCGAGGATGAGTGCGAGGAGGGGGATCACGATGACGAGCAGCAACGAGAGCGGTGCATCCTGCCGTACAGCCATGATGATACCGCCGATAGCCATGAACGGGGCCATCACCAAGACGTTGAGGCTCATCACCACGAGCATCTGTATCTGCTGTACGTCGTTGGTCGTGCGGGTGATGAGCGACGGAGTGCCAAAGGTATTGAGCTCAGCAAGGGAAAACCGCTGCACCATGTGGAAGACCTCATGGCGCAAGTCACGACCGAAGGCCATGGCGGTGCGTGCGCCCCAGTACACCGAGATGATGGAAACGATACCCAGTGCGAGCGCCACACCGAGCATGAGCGTGCCCTCGCGCAGGATGAAGCCGGTGTCGCCCTTGGCGACGCCGTCGTTGATGATATTGGCATTGAGGTCGGGCAGGTAAAGGTTCGCGATCGCCTGGAACAAGACGAGCGTCAACACGAGAGCCACTTGCTTCCGGTACGGTTTCAGGAACCTCAGGAGCTTCATCATCGCGCTGTGCCCTCCTTTTCGAGTTGTTCGGCTGCATGCTGGTTCAGGGTGGTGAGCAGGCGCAGTAGCTCCCGTTGGTCGGCCTCAGAAAGGTAGCCGATCGTCGTGTTGATGATGTTCGCATGCACGGTGCGCATCCGCCCGGCAAGTTCGGCTCCGTCTGGCGTGAGGAAGAGCCGCGTGACGCGCTGGTCGTGCTCATCGGTGCGTCGCTCGATAGCACCGGCGGCCTCTAGTTTCTGAAGCATCACGGTCACCGTGGGCCGTGATACGTGGAGTGTCTCAGCGAGCTCACTTTGGCTCATGCCGCCACTGTTCGAGAGCGCGAGCAGGCAGCCGGCCTGGCCGGGATGTGATGCCTGGTCAGCAAGACTCATCATCATGAGGTGTCGGCTCAGGACCATGGAGCGCTTATGGGCTTTGAAGACGTCGAGCGAGAGCGGGTCGACGCCTTCGAGTGCCGAATCGAATGGATCGATCGGCGGGTGGACGTGGTGGTGCATGCAGGCCCCCTCGTCGTACATGGTCAATAGTTAGTCGGCTAATGGTTAGGGAGCCAATCTATACCTCGAAACGCACCGATGCAAGACCGCGGAGGTTACGCCTGCGTTACACTCACAAGCGTACGACCGGCCCATGCACGGGAGGCAACGTTATGGACAAGGCGCTGATCGTCTCCGAGATCACCTCGGCTATGCGCGCGCACGATAAGGTACGACTGTCGATCCTGCGACAGGTGAAGAACGAGATGGACATCAAGGAGAAGGACGCCAGGCGTGAAGTCACGCCTGATGAGGTCGTCGCGCTGGTCAAGAAGACGCTCAAGCAGACCGGTGAGACGCTCGAGGGATCCATCAAGGTGGGTACCGATGATGCGCGCACGGCGCTCCTCACCGAGCAGGTGGCCATCCTCGAGGCTTACCTGCCGGCCCAGGTCACCGGTGATGCGCTTGTAGCGGTGGTGGAGCGTGTGCTTGCCGCGGAGCGGATCACCGAGAAGCGCGAGATGGGGCGTGCGATCGGTCTGGTCAGCGCCGAGTGCGGCGGCAACTGCGATAAGGCAGAGGTCGCCCGGATCGTTGGTGGAAAGCTGGGATGAACATGATGGATCTGAGGCCCGATCACATCGGCGTCGTCGTAAGCGACCTCGAACGCTCGAAGGCGTTCTATCGTGCACTGGGATTCTCTGACGGGGCTGAACGGGTCATGTCCGATAAGACACTCTCGTTCATGCGCCTGGGGGAGTTCGAGATCGAGCTCTTTGCGTACAATCAGCCGGTCTCGGCGGCGGAGCTGCCCGAGCACGCGCTCGGTTTCAAGCATCTCGCACTGGAGACGCAGGATATCGATGCCGTGTTCGCCGAGCTCAGGCAGGCGGAGGTCATCGATGAGGACATCGCAATCCGCGAGTTGCCGGGCGGGTGGCGGCTACTGTTCTTCCCCGATCCCGATGGCATGGAGATCGAGATCAAGCAGGCGTAAGCGTTCACGGGTGCCTGGGTCGTTCTAGAGCACTGTCCCGTTCCGCGAGCGGCCGAACACCGCGTGCCAGAAAACACGGTCGGCGAGCAGGAGCGCTGCGCCCACACCGATGTAGACGGCGCCGAGGATGCCCGCGCCGATCTGATCGGGTGCTACCACGATGCGTCGCAGGAGCATGCCGCCGCCCATCATGAGTGCAACGAGCGCCCACGACCTGAGCGAGAAGAAGCCCGGCAGCCAGGTACGGCCCTGTTCCCGGATGCGTACGACCGCACGCTCGGCGACGCCTTCGAGCAGGTAGCGCGACTTGATCACACCGAGGGCCAGTCCGGCAGCCAGCGCGAATGCATGCCAGGAGCGACCCTGGATGTACGCCGCACCGCGCACGAGCAGGATACTCGCACCGATGAGCCACATCAGGGCGCTTCCCGCCAACTGTGTGCGCACGTCGGCCTGCGGCCACAGCGACGGTGATCGTTGCGGATCGTTCTGGCTATGCTGGTGCATGTGGTGTCCTTCAGTCGATGTGCGCAATGGTCGACGTGCAAGCAGGATGCCACCCGGCGCGCCTCGTGGCATAGTAACGAAGAGAGTCCGCTCTGCCGAGGAGGTCGCGATGCAACCGCTCGAACCACGTGTGAGTTCCGAGGTCGGCAAGTTGCGTACCGTGCTCGTCCATCGCCCTGGTCTGGCCCTCGAGAGGCTCACTCCGGAGAACCGTTCGGACTTCCTGTTCGACGATGTGGTATGGGTCGAGCGAGCTGCTGCCGAGCACGATGCGTTCGTGGACGTTCTGCGCTCACGGGATGTCGAGGTGTTGCACTTCAGCGAGTTGCTGGCCGAGGCGTTCGTAGCGTCGGATGAGGCGCGTGAAGAGGCTATCACCGATGTCGTATCGTCTTACACGGTCGGACTATCCATGGTGTCCGAGTTGCAGGCGTATCTTCGCGAGCTGTCGCCCACGAGCCTGGTTTCCGTTCTTACCGGTGGGCTGCTCGTCTCGGAGATCGAGGATATCGATGTCGATGCGTTGCGGCGCCGCTCTCTCGGCGCGGTGCTGGCCAAGCCGAACGGCTTCGTCTTGCCACCACTCCCGAACACGCTGTTCACGCGCGATTCGAGCGCATGGCTCTATGGCGGTGTCGTGCTTCCGCCGCTCTTCTGGGCGGCCCGGCGTATGGAGGTCGTGCTGGCATCGCTCATCTATCGCTATCATCCGCGATTCGTGGCGGCTGACTTCCACTTCTGGTATCCGGCGGCCGGGGACACCGCTCGCTTCCCACTCGAGGACTTCAGCCAGGGATCGTCGCTCGAGGGCGGTGATGTCATGCCGATCGGTGGACGTACGGTCCTTATCGGCCTTGGCGAGCGTTCGACGGGTCGCATGGTCGAGCACGTCGCCTCGGTGCTCTTCTCTGCAGGTGAGGTCGATCGTGTGATCGTCTGCCGCATGGCGCAGCAGCGTTCGTACATGCATCTTGACACGGTGATGACGTTCGTCGACTACGACGCGGTGACGCTGTTCCCGTCGGTGATCGAGGACATGCAGGTCTTCAGCATGCGTCCGGGCGACCGCGGCGATCGTTTCGAGGTGACCGAGGAGGTCGGCATCCTGGAGGCCTGCGCCGACGCGCTCGGTGTCGATCGGATCCGGACCATCGAGACCGGCGGTGACCAGTTCCAGGCCGCCCGTGAGCAGTGGGACGATGCCAACAACGTGGTCGCAGTCGAGCCCGGAGTGGTGATCGCATACTCCAAGAACGTGCACACCAACGCCAGGCTACGCGCCGCCGGTATCGAGGTGCTCGAGATCGAAGGCTCCGAACTCGGCAAGGGTAGGGGCGGCGGACACTGTATGACGTGCCCGATCGTTCGCGATCCTGTGCGGTGATCCGAGGGACGTCACAGGACCTGTCCCACTGGCGAATCCTACACTGGAGCTGATCGCGGTCGAGTCGCTCGGCATCGGATCGTGCTACATCGGCGACCTCATCGCAAGCGGTGATGAGGTGACGGAGATGTTCGAGCTTCCGTCACGCGCGCTCCCGGCCACGATGTCGCACTTCGGTCGTCCATGCACACGTCGGTCGCCGACAGCCCGCTACGGCCGGAGCTTCGTTCAACGCGATCGGTGCCGCCGAATGCGCGCAGAAGAGGCTGCCGGGCCATCCGGGAGCCGGGCGAGCCACATGCACCCGCAGGACCCCCACCGGACATGGACGACTACGTGCAGGCGGTGTACCGGCGCAAGTCCATCTCGATGTTCATGGTGGAGATGAACCGTCCTCCAGCCTGGTGGATGCAGAGGTGGATGCGTGGAGAATGATGGGTGCTGCAGGTGGAGCGGGCTAGCCAGGGCAACTGTATTGCATTACAATCCTACATAGTACAAGACGGCAATAAGGATTTTCAATGAACGGTATCACAGACAGTAGGCATGAGCGTGAACAAGCGTTTGCCGAGGCTCTCAGGGCTGACGGGTTGCGGATGACACACCAACGCCTCGAGGTGATCCGCGAGCTTGTCTCAGCGAAGCAGCATCCCGGGGCTGACGAGTTGTTCCGCGCTGTTCGCGAGCGGGTTCCCATGATCTCGAGGGACACGGTCTACCGCACGCTTTCGACGTTGGAGTCCCGCGGGATGATCGAGCGGATCATGACTCCGGGGCCAGCGCGGTTCGATCCGGACACATCGGCGCATCATCACTTCGTGTGTGTCCGTTGCGGGCGGATCCTGGATCTGGATGCAGGCGAGCTGTCCTGTCCTGAGGTCCCGGCGAGTCTTTCGGGGGTTGGCGAGGTCATCTCGATGCGCTTTGAGATCAGGGGCGTCTGTGCCGAATGTGCTGCTACTCGTTCGGATGTGAAGTCTATGGCTCGCTAGGGGTATATGGAGGGTGTTTCCCGGTAGGTACAGCCTGTCGGTGGTGGCGCAGCAACAGTAGTCATGCCGCAGTTTGCGGTACGAATGAAAAGGAGCTGGTGCACATGAGTATCCTGGTGGGCAAAGAGGCCCCGGATTTTGAGGCGAGTGGTCTGCTCGATGGAAAGTTCAGCAAGTTCAAGTTGTCCGACTATCGCGGCAAGTGGGTCGTGCTGTGCTTCTACCCTGGTGACTTCACGTTCGTTTGACCGACCGAACTCTCGGCGGTCGCCAAGAGGTATCCGGAGCTGCAGGAGCTGGGCGTAGAGGTTCTGTCGTTCAGCGTGGACAGTGTCCACTCGCACAAGGTCTGGCAGGAGACCGAGCTCTCCAAGATGGTCGACGGCGGTGTCGGATTCCCGATGCTGTCTGATGGTGGTGGTAAGATCGGCGAGCAGTACGGCGTGTACAACGGTGCCGTAGACGTGCGCGGCCGCTTCATCATCGACCCCGAGGGCGTTATCCAGGCTATGGAGGTCCTCACGCCTCCGGTCGGCCGTAACCCCGAGGAGCTTGTTCGTCAGATCAAGGCGTATCAGCACCAGCAGGCCACCGGTGAGGTCATGCCGTCCGGCTGGCAGCCCGGGGATCCGACGCTGACGCCCACCGATGATCTCACCGGTCACGTGTGGGAGGTTTGGAAGCCGTAAGCATCACGTTCACGTACGAAGCAGGGTCACCTTCGGGTGGCCCTGCTTTCTTCTAGCCGATCGAAGTCGGCAGGAGACCGTCGTCGGCGAACCAATCGCTCTCGAAGTCGCCCTCGGCTATCTTCTCGATCGGCAGGCGCAGGTAGCGACCCGTGGCCTCCACCGCGACGCTTCCATCGACCAGGCGGATCTCGGAACTGCCTTCGAAGATGCGCCGGTTGTTCTTCGTGATGCGGCCGTGTGCGACCACTTCGCTGTCGAGCGGGATCGGTTTGCGGTAGCGCACCGCGAGTTCGATCGTGACGCCCCATGCATCGGGGTCGGTGAGATTGATCGCCCGGCCCATGGTCTCATCTAAGATGGTCGATGCGATCCCGCCGTGCAGGCGGCCCGGGTAGCCCTGGTGCTCTTCGCGAGGCATGAACACCCCTGCAAGCTCACCGTTGTCGAGTTCGTAGAAGCGGGCATGGAGCCCGGCGGTGTTCTCTGTACCGCAGACCATGCACATACGGCTGATGTTCTGGGCGTTGCGTACTGTGTGGGGCATCATCGATCCTCTCCTTAGAACACCTATTATACAACCGGAGCGGTAGGATAGACCGGTTGCTGATGTGCAGGGAGGCGCGATGGTGGACTTCTGTGAGTTGCTGGAGTGTCCCGTGTGTCAGGCGCACCTCGATCGCGACGGGGGCTCGCTTCGCTGCGCTGGCGGGCACTGCTTCGATATCGCCAGGCAGGGCTATGTCAACCTGCTATCGGGCGGTGCCGGGGCTGGAACGGCCGATAGCCGGGAGATGGTTAGAGCCCGAGAGGCGTTCTTCGCGACCGGACACTATCATCCCCTGATCGACGCCGTGGCAGCGGATACGAGCGCGGCTGCGGCCGGGGTGCCCGGCTGCATCATCGATGCAGGGGCGGGGACCGGTGAGTACCTTGCCGCGACGCTTGAGGCTACACCCGGGCGAATCGGTCTCGCGCTCGATATCTCCAAACACGCCGCCCGCGTAGCGGCCCGCATCCACCCGCAAGTGAGTGCGGTCGTCTGTGACGTCTGGGGGCGGTTGCCCGTGCGTTGTGGCGTTGCAGCGGCTGTCATGAGTGTCTTCGCCCCACGCAACGCCGCCGAGGCTGCGCGCGTGCTCGCACCCGGAGGCGCACTCGTGGTGGTCGCACCGAACTCACGCCATTTGAACGAACTCATCGAGCCACTCGGCATGATCTCGGTCGATCCGCTGAAAAGTGAGCGCATAGCCCGGACGCTCGGCGAGAGGTTCATCCTGGAGCACAGCCGGGGTCTCGAGGAGCGGGTCACTCTTACCGTCGATGATGCTGTAACGCTCGTCTCGATGGGTCCGAGCGCCCGCCACACCACGCCCGATCGTGTGCGGGAGCGGGCCGTGGAGCTCGGTGCATCGCTCGAAGCGACCATCGCGGTCGACATCTCGGTGTGGCGGCTTTGCGCACGTTCCGAGGGCTGACCGGGCCGGACGTCGCGCCCGTACTCTAGCCGCTCGTCGTGAAAGATGTCGTTCCTTGTGATGCTGCTCACGGCTCGGGCGCAGGGTATGTCCTATGGTTGGTCTTGAGTGCGACGAACGTATCCTCTGCAGAAGGAGTTTTTGCGATGTCCTGCCCCGTCTCTGACGCGTGTGAGCTTCACCGGCAACTGCGCTCCAGCGTGATCATGCGAGTGCACAACCCGCACGTGCTTCCGCGGTGCGACTCTACTAGTGGCGAGCAGTGTGCGCTCTACTCCTACCTCGCAGCTGGCCGTAGCGTGCCGTGTAACCTGCTCCCGGACGGTTCGATCGGTGACTGGGAGAGTGGTACCAGCAGCCCGGCGCGTCGCTTCCTCATCATCGAGGACTCTCGGGTCTTTGCGACCCTGACATCGAGTACGCTGCGCACGCACTTTCCCGGGTCGGTGGTAGACGTCAAGCCGTCGTTCGTCGAGGCCGAGGCCGATCTCGGCGCGACACCATATACGGCCGTCATCTGTGGCTATGGGCTCGGCGGCGAGCACACGGTGCACGATGTCCGCAGGGTCGCTAAGGTACCCATAGTGGTGCTCACCGGCCGGCCTGACGATATCGCGCTGCCCTCCGGGTCGCGCAAGGTGATGAAAGCATCGGGTCCCGATGCATTGGTGAGCGCCGTACGGGGCTTGACCGCCTAGAACGAGAAGCGGGGGGCCCGAGGGCCCCCCGCGATCAGACTCTTGATAGCTGCCGCCTAGCGGCGTCGACGGCCTTTGCCGCGGCTCGAGCTGTACACCGTGCGGACGGAGCGCGTCACGGAGCGCTCGGCGCTCGGCACCAGGCGCTGCTGCGTGTAGTCGAATCCCTCAGCATCGTGCGTGTCGAGTAGCGCGCCGATCTTCACCTCGATGTCACGGAGTGCCTCGTGCTCCTCGGGCGCCAGTAGTGTGACCGCCATACCGGACTTGCCTGCACGGGCCGTACGGCCGATGCGGTGGACATAGTCCTCAGGCGAGTTCGGTAGGTCGTAGTTCACGACGTGACTCACGTCGTCGATATCGATGCCTCTTGCGACGACGTCTGTCGCCACAAGCACCCGGCAACGCCCGCTCTTCAGGCTTTCGAGTGCGCTTTGACGCTGTGACTGCGATCTGTCGCCGTGGATCGCCGCACTCTTGATTCCGTTTTGATGGAGTACTTTGGCGACTCGGTCGGCGCGATGTTTCGTGCGGGTGAAGACGATAACGCGGTCGGGATCACCCTTCTTGATGAGGTGCACGAGCAGTTGTGCCTTCTGCTGGCCGCCTACCGGGTACACCCGTTGTTCGATGAGCTCGATCGGTGTGTTGGAAGGTGCGACTTCCACGCGCACCGGATCGTGCAGCGTAGAGCTGATGATCCGCTGGACGTCCGTCGCCATCGTGGCCGAGAAGAGCAGGTTCTGGCGCGAGTCAGGGATCGTCTGGATGATCTTGCGGACCTGCGGCCAGAAACCCATGTCGAGCATCCGGTCGGCCTCATCGAGTACCAGTATCTCAACATTGGAGAGATCGGCGATCCTGCGCTCCATGAGGTCGTACAGCCGTCCGGGAGTCGCGACGAGTACGTCGACGCCGCGCCTGAGTGCTTTGGTCTGCGGCTCGTAGCCCACGCCGCCGTACACCACTGTTACACGGTGCTTGGTGTGTTTGGCCACCTGTAGGGCGACCTTCTCGATCTGGCCCGCGAGTTCGCGCGTGGGGGTGATCACAAGTGCCCGGGGTCCGCCTGGCTTAGAGGGGATGCGTTGCATCAAAGGAAGCATGAATGCCGCCGTCTTGCCGGTCCCCGTCTGGGCACAGCCCACGACGTCACGACCTTCGAGCACCATCGGGATGGCATCGCGCTGGATGGGGGTCGGGCTGGTATAGCCCATGGAGACCACAGCCTCAAGAAGGCGTGGCGAAAGACCCAGATTGTCGAAACTCAAGTAGAGCTCCTTCCTCGTGCGCCATATCAGGTCGCACTGCGGCAGACGCAGTAGTCCTGACAGTTCACGAGGAAAGCGAAGGACGACCGAGTCTTAGTTGAAACGCCCTATGGGGCGCTGTGTAGGGTAAGTATAGCGAGGAGTACGACAAAACGCGAACCCGACGGCGGCGTGCATCCGTCAGGGAGGTGCTCGATGGACCATTCGGTTGCGACCGTGCGTCTGTTCGGAGCGCTACACACACTTCAGAAAGAGCGTGGTGGCGAAACCATGTTCGAGGTAGAACTGCCGCCCGGGGGCGTCACCGGAGCCGAGCTCGCCACCATGCTCGATCTTCCTCTGTCGATGATCGAAGGCGTGTTCTGCAATCGGACGGTTCGTCCCATCGGCTACCGGCTGATGCCGGGCGATCGCATCGCCTTCGTGCCTGAGGGGACGCCGGGTCCGCACAGGTTCTTCCTCGGGCTCTACGCAGCGGGCAAGGAGGGTGCGGAGGCGGACGAGTCCGCGTCCTGAGCACGTCGAATGTGGGCATGAACAGAATGTAGAGTGTGTGGCCAGTGCGACGGCCCCCGGCCAACGGGCGGTGGCGCTGGATGATGCGGAGGGAGCGGACCATGCGCGAGATTCTGAGAGTAGACATGTCCACACTCACGGTCAGCAGAGAGGTGTTGCCGGAGAAGTGGAAGAGGTACGGCGGGAGGGCGCTGACCTCGGCGATCGTGTTCACCGAAGTCCCCGCGGACGCCGACCCGAAGGGGCCGCTGAACAAGCTGGTCATCGCACCGGGTCTTCTCGGCGGAACGAGCGCTCCAAACGGCGGGCGGTTGTCGATCGGCGCCAAGAGTCCGCTCACCGGTGGTCTCAAGGAGTCCAACTCGGGTGGCACCGCAGCGCATGCGCTCGGCAAGATGGGCATCGCAGCGATCGTCATCCAGGGTGAGCCGACCGACAAGACGGTCGCCTACGTGCTCAGGCTTTTCCCGGACGGCAAGGTCGATATCGTCGCGCGTCACGACCTCAAGGGGTTGGGCACGTACGAGACGGTCGCGGTGGCCAGGGGTATCGAGGCCGCCGAGCACCGCTTCAGCGAGAAGGTGTCGTTCATCGTCAACGGTCCGGTCGGCGAGATGGGTATGGAGTCCGCGGGTATTGCGATCACCGATCCGCACGGGTATCCGAACCGCTTCGCAGGACGCGGCGGCCTCGGGGCGGTCATGGGCTCCAAGGGCATCAAGCTCATCGCGATCTTCGAGGAAGGACTCAAGGGTACGGAGCACGCCGACAAGGATGCGTTCATCGCAGGGGTCCGGAAGTTCGCGGGTGCACTCACGACACACGCTGTGACCGGTCAGGCGTTGCCGACGTACGGCACCCAGGTGCTCACGAACATAATCAATGAGGCCGGTGGCTATCCCACCCGCAATTTCTCGAGCGGTCAGTTCGAGGGTGTCGAGGGTCTTTCAGGTGAGACGATGCGTGAGATCACGCTCGAACGCGGGGGCAACGTGAAACACGGCTGCCATGCGGGCTGTGTGATCCAGTGCTCGCGATACTACGTGGATGAAGACGGTCACTACATCACCAAGGGTCCCGAGTACGAGAGTGTGTGGGCGCTCGGCGCCGACTGCGGGATAGGGGATATGGACACCGTGGCAGCGCTCGATCGCAAGTGTGGTGATATCGGTATCGACACCATCGAGGCCGGTGTCATGATCGGCGTCTATATGGCCTCCGGACGGATCGCCTTCGGCGACGGCGAGGCAGCGATGGCGGTGCTTGATGAGATCGGCCACGGCACCGAGCTCGGTAAGATATTCGGGGCTGGTGCGGAGGCCGTCGGTCTCCACTTCGGCGTGAAGAACATCCCGGTCGTGAAGCACCAGGGTCTGCCGGCATACGACCCGCGCCCGATCCAGGGCATCGGTGTCACGTACGCGACTTCCACGCAGGGTGCGGATCACACCGCCGGCTACACGATCACGAGCAACGTGCTCGCGGTCGGAGGTACTGTCGATCCCCTGAAGCCAGAGGGCCAGGCTGCGCTGTCGCAGGGTCTGCAGATCGCTACAGCGATGCTCGATTCGCTTGGTTTCTGCATTTTCGTCGCGTTCGCGGTGCTCGATATGCCGGAGGCGTTCGAAGCCATCTACGAGATGGCTGAGGCACACACTGGCGATCCCTGGGATGCCGACGCACTCACGCGACTCGGCAAGGAGACGCTCACCTATGAGCGCCTGTTCAACGCGCATGCCGGCTTCACCAAGGCGGACGACCGTCTGCCGAAGTTCTTCCTAGAGGAGCCGCTGGCACCGCACGACGTGGTGTTCACGGTGACCGATGAAGAGCTCGACAGTGTGCACGACTTCGTTGCCGCAACGGCAGCACAGCTCGGTATCGAGTAGAAAGAGAGCGCGTTCTGGTCACAGAGAGGCAAAGATCGATGCGAGTCGACGTCGCGCTGTTCGCCCACCTTACCCCCTTTCAGCCGGACGGCGAGGGTGGGCGGCACGCGCGTACGTTCGATCTGGCGGAGGGCGCCACGATCGCCGACGTGATCGTGGCGCTTGAGCTTCCCGATGAACCGCGCGTGATCTTCGTGAACAGCAGACATGCGGCCGAGGAGCAGGCGCTTTCCGAGGGCGACCGGCTTGCGATCTTTCCACCAGTGGCGGGGGGCTGAGATGCCGGATCCACGGTTGCACATATATACGGCGGCTGTCATCGGCTGTGGCGGTCTCGGTAGCAACGTGGCCGAGATGCTCGTGCGTTCAGGCGTTGGCCGCCTGACGCTTATCGACTTCGATACCGTCGAAGAGAGCAATCTGAATCGGCAGTTCTTCTTTCGCGATCAGGTTGGTATGCGTAAGGTCGTAGCGCTGTCGGAGAACCTGCAGCGCATCAGGTCGGATGTCCGCCTCGATCTGGTCGCAGAGCCGGTCACTGCCGAGAGTCTCGCGGGGATCGTCCGGGGTGCCGATGTGATCGTGGAGGCGGTCGATGAGGCGGAAGCCAAGGCGATGATCCTCAACACCTGTATGACCGAGTTGCCGGACGTGCCACTGGTGGCGGCTTCGGGTGTTGCGGGATATGGCTCCACCAACGCGATCGTCACCGAACGTATGGCCGAGAACCTCTACGTCGTCGGTGATCTCACGAGTGACATCCGGGAGGGGCACCCGCTCACGGCTTCACGCGTCATGACTGCAGCGGCTGCGCAGGCACATATCGTGGTGCGTGTATTGCTCGGCTATCCGGAGCCGTGATGGTCCGGTCGGTCGGGCTGTGGTCTCACGCGTACGGTGTCGCTCGTGTTACCGTGCGTGCATGACACAGATACTCCGATATGCTGCTACATGCCCCAAGGGCGTCGAGAACCTGCTTGCGCGTGAGCTTGGCGGGCTCGGCGCTGACGATGTCCGCGAGACGCGGGCTGCTGTCACCTTCTCGGGCTCGATCGCGATCGCCTACCGCGCCTGTCTGTGGTCCCGGCTTGCGAGTCGCGTGCTGCTGACGCTCGCGGAGTTTCCCGCGGCTACGGCCGATGAGCTCTACGAAGGTATGTCGGGGGTCGCATGGGATGAGCACGTTCCCGCCGAGGGTACGCTTGCGATCGACGTCAACGGCACCACCTCCGGGCTCACGCATACCCTGTTCACCGCGCAACGGGCGAAAGACGCCGTGGTGGACCGCATCCGCGAACAGTTCGGCACGCGCCCGTCGGTGAGCTTCGACCGCCCCGATGTGCGGCTCAACATCCGGCTGCACAAAGAACGTGCGACCGTCTCGCTCGATCTGGCGGGCGAACCGCTCCACCAGCGGGGTTACCGGACGCCAGGCGAGCAGGCCGAGGCGCCTCTCAAGGAGAACCTTGCGGCCGCCGTGATCGTGCGCGCTGGTTGGCCGGAAATCGCGACTGCAGGTGGAGCGCTCGTGGATCCGATGTGCGGCTCGGGCACATTGCTCATCGAGGGCGCCATGGT
>Ga0265295_1004444_pt1 | contig 18856 bp, 8 predicted proteins | sample Munlansysbiofilm_FD_192503 | JGI IMG/M metagenome (GOLD analysis project Ga0265295, IMG submission 192503) | Leachate microbial communities from a municipal landfill in Southern Ontario, Canada - Methane capture system biofilm | ecosystem: Engineered > Solid waste > Landfill > Unclassified ... | reverse complement strand
AATAGAAGAGATGGATAAATCCATAACTACCTGGAAAGGCTATCGTAATGCCCCATAATGAGATATATCACACTTTCGCTAAAACTATACACCATTTATCAAGCACTTAGGTGTAGGAAAGATTAGATACTTAAACTCGGCATCTTTTTAAAATCACACATTTATATCTCCCCGCTATACTATACCATACGCCTTGCGCGATAGACTTGAACATGACAAGATGCTATAATCAAATGTCTCAACTGAATTGTTATCATAGATGAGATTGTGTATGCCCTCTGCTTATGTCTGAATGTATGATATTCCCATGTTTATATGAATTTTTAACATCACACAATAGATCCCCAATTCTATAAAGTAGTAATATCGTAGTTTCAGCCCGCTATCATCCTTAACATACATGAGAATCTCGGGAGCATCCTACGCTAGTAGTTATATGAAACATCAGGATAGTTATGGGTTGTAGAATATGAATAGATTACACAATTCTTGGTTTTCATGCAGACTTAAAATAATTCTGCTTTCTTGTTTTAAGCTATATGCTTCTATTGCTTACAGTTTATTGCTTATACGGCAAAGTAACAAATACAGTAGTACCCTCGTTTTCCTTACTTTTAATCCAAATATTCCCTTTATGTAATTCTGCAATCCTCTTGGATGTTGAAAGTCCTAAGCCCAAACCACTTGAACGATATTCAATTGTCCCCGATTTGTGTGCATAAATTTCGTTTAGTTCATAGAATTTGCGGAATACGTTCTTCAATTGATAATCTGGAATGCCGATCCCATTATCTTGGACAAACAAAACGATGCCATCTTTACCATCCAATTTCTCTTGTTGAAATGCAGCTTTTCGGGCACCAATTATAATCGTGCCAAAATCGTTGGTAAAACGAATTGCATTAAGAACAAGATTGTACACCATTAGATGTAATGCTTCCCAGTTTGCTGGAATCGATGGCAAATCTTTTTCTATTTCCAAGCGGATAAACATTTTACGTTTGCGAGACAGTATTTCTACTTCTTGTTGCACCAACTCCAAGATTTCGGATATATCAACGGGAGCCATACTCAGGCTCTTTTTTAGGTTATAATTATTCATCGTGTTGATGTCACCTGTAGTAACAATCAACTTCCTTACCGAATCTTCAATTTTATTGATTATTTCATTGCGCTCATCTTCGTCTACATACAGGTTTCTTTTTAGCCTGGAAACGTAACTTTGCAAGGTTGTTAGCGGAGTATTCAATTCATGAGATACTATTGCCATAAATTCATCTTTTAGCATTTCAAAAGCGTTTAGCTCAGTACTTTTCTGTAGTATATTTTTATAGAGAATGGCGTTTTTGATTGCTATTGTAATTTGCTCTATGAATAGTGTTATTATCTCTGTTTTTAGATACATAGCAGCGCTATTATCATCCATGTTATCAAGATACAGCAGACCAAATACTGTTCCATCAACAATTAGGGGGACACAAAATATGTTATGTAACTGGTAATCCTGTACACTAATAGCTCCCTTAAATCTATTGTCTTCCAATGCGTTAAATGTACTTATCATCTCCAGTGTGTTTTGAGAATGCGACAGCACGGACTTGCTAACCCCACCCACATTGCTTAATATTTTTTTTTGTCGGTCAATCTGTACTTTATAAATATTGTTCCCATCACTATCGCGCTTAATTAAAAAACCTCTCCCCGCTCCGGTGAAATCTATGGCACGTGATACAATTTCGTGCTCTAAATCTGATAACTCTACAATGCGCATCAATTCGTGCGATATTTCCATCAATTCATTCATTTTTTGAATGCGCAGTGTTATCTCCGAGAAATCTTGAATACGTACTATTAAAGCTGATAGGTGCTGTTTAATGCTGCGCATTATTGAGATTTCCTGCTTCGTAAAAGGAAGCTCACCATCATCTGAAAGAATCAGATATCCTATGCGTTTTGAACCTGTTTGTAGAGGGATAATCGCCAAATTACGATTATCATATTTGCTTATAATCAAATTATCGCTCCCCAAGGCCTTATCGATGTTTTGCGTAAGGAGGGGATCTATTAGGCTGGATTTATTGCAATTGTATTGTTGAAAGGTTGTAAAGTTCTGGATACGCTCACTAAACTCCATCAACCGGAATTTCCAAGGACTTAGCACTTCATGAATACCTTTTTCAATGAGGAATTTGATACGCTCTACATTATATACATTAGCTATATTGAATAGCAGTTCATTCCATTTTCGGCGCAAGTCCTTTGAGCGCGATTTTATCAATACTAAGCTGAAGTGTTTTATCTGTTTAATGTTATACTGATTCACTTCCAAGTAATTGGTCTTATCATCAGTGGGAGTATTTGAGCTTACTTGATCCAAATACTGTTTATAGTCTATGAATCTCTTTTCTGCAAGCTCTTCCTGCTTTAGTTCTAATAGTATTTGAATACGTATCTGATATAGTTCAACGTTAAGTTGGTAGTATTCATAAGGTTGCCAATCGCATATATAATGATTTACTCGACGTAAAACATCCCGCAAGGGAACCTCTGAATTCATCAAATCCACTTTCAGTTGCATAACATCCAGTTTGCTTTGCCAATAGCGGTAATGATTCTTGACTGCAATATTGCGAGCTTTATCTATTAACTCCTGAGCCTTAGTATAATTGCCCAAACCATAGTGACATTGGGTTTCCAAGATGTAAAACACTGTTATGGCGTAAATATTATTGATCTCTCCTGCGTGCCTAATAGCAAGTTTCAACTCAGTGAGGGCTTTTTCGTAATTGTTCTCTGCCATTGCTATTAAACTTAGCACGTTATGATGAAACTCCTCTTCGTGGATATGTTTGAAGTTAATTTGCACATTACTGCTTAAAAGTTTTCGAAGTTTTTTGGGGCTCATCATTTCGTTTAGATAATAATAATAGGTTTTCACTAAGGGGTTAATCTCTTTTAACTTGCCCTTTATCAATTCTGGTTCGTTTTCTAAAATGAAATCGTAGTAATGGCCAAATCCCTTAATTTTGCTTTTGGCTAATGCCAAATTCCGTTTAACAGAATCAATATAGCTCATACTGCCTATTGATAGAACCAAATCCCGGCAGGAAATCAACAGTTTTTCTGCTTCATGAAATTCGCCCATCTTAATCTTGGCTTCACCCTGATTTAACAAAGCAAGCGCCTTAATTGTAGTGAGATTCAATTCGTCGGCATATTTATAAGCCAGATGAGAATACTTGCTTGATTCAACTGTTATTCCCTGTTTGAGATACAAATCGGAAAGATTGTTGTATATCAATCCCCAAAACCGTCTGATGTTGTATCTTTTCCAAATACTTAAAGCAATATTTAGATGTTCGTCTGCTTCTTCAATATTCTTTTGATCGCTGTAGAACACTCCTAAATCATTATGCATCGAGGCAAGGCGAGCCATAACTCTGCTGTCGTGTTCTGGAGGCAGCTCTTGCAAAAAATCCTCAATAGTTTTTATGGCCCGTTCATATTCTTTTTTAATATTGTAATAAACTGCCAAGCGATCAGTAAATACAATCTCTAAGTCCAGGGGTAAGTTCTGCTTTAGTGCTAAATCAAGATACTCTTTTGCAAGCTTGAGATCAGTCTTCAGATAAATTTGAATATATCCCAACCAAACCATAAGCTGTTGTTTCCCAGTTACTATCAACACCTCAGCTTGCTTAAAGCTGGCTAAGGCTGCTGGCATATCTTCCTGTAAAAATTGAATGGTTCCTATCAAATGGTACTTTTCGAAATATTCCGGTATCTGATCTGCATTCTCAACCAAGAAATCGGCTCGTTGAAAGAATCCTGTAAGCTCTGTTTTTTCTTGAAATATTGTCAAATCGCGAATAATATCTTTGCTGTCTACTTCGGTTCGAGGATCAAAATCGAGTTTCAGAACATTTAACATAGCCTCGTAGGATTGAGCTAGTTCATAATCCTCACTTAGAAGGCTTGAAAGTTTCAGATAATACTGTCGGGCAGTGTGGAGGTCACCGGCAATATAGGAATTCGCAATTAGCCCCAGACACGTTTCTTTATCCACTACATCTTTGTTGGCATAGAACAAAAGTAATCTTTTAGAAACCAATATGTGAACCTTTTTATCGGATTCTGAAAACATCCTTTCTTTGGCTTCTATAAAGCTGAAACTATAGTATTTGCCTTCCTTATTAAGAATCTCATTATAAGTTGCGTCATTCAGCAAATTGTACAGCTCTGTGTCCTTAACTTTAATAATATAGCTAATAATTTCTCTGCTCAATCTGGTTTGAACTATGCTCAGTTTTTGTAGCAAAGCATAGTTTTGTGAGGTGAGGTGGCTCATCCTCGAATATATTGAATGGAGCAATCTTGAGGGAAGTTGATAGTCATCAAGATTATCTGGAAAGATGATTTCGTCTTCGAAAATAATGCTCTTCCGTTGAACAAGATCTATCAATATCTCACGTATAAAATGGGGATTCCCAGATGATCTTCTATAAAGCTCTAAAGATAGCCTTTCTGGAGCTTTAACGGGTAATAGCTTATTTATGTAGGATTTGCTTTCTTCAACATCTAAAAACGGGATATTAAGCATAACCGTATGATTTAATTGACTCACTTTATTGAAATCGTTGCACGACAGAACAATCATCATTCTTTTCTGTATCAAGACTGTAGACATAAAGTTTATAAAATCTATCGTATGCCTATTTACATATTGGAAATTACGAATGATAAAGATAATCGGTTTATGCTCCGAGAGGTGAATCAATAGATTCTTAACACTTTCAAAATCCAGCTTAAGATCCTCAGAACTCTGGCTAACGCTTTTTGCTTCTTGTTCTCCCGCAAAAAGATATTGCTTGAATTTTGCAGAAATCTGAGCTAAAAATTCGTGCCCCTCAACCTCGTCTTCCCCCAAGGAATGAACATATTCTTTAATTAGGGCAAAAAACGCCTCATGATCTGTCCTAGTACAGGTATAATCAAACAAGAAATATTCGCCACCCAACAAATGGTAACGGAATAACGAAAGAATGCTATCTTTGCCAAGCCCATCTCCCCCTATTACGGAGACTATTTTGCCATTAGCCTGGTTCACAGAGGGCACAAAATCCAATATCTGGTGAGAAAACTTTTCTCTCACAATATAGCTATTGAAGCGCATGGTATTAACTATTGACCACGATGCCGAGAATGGGTATTCATCATGATGAATGCGGTTTATATAGCCAATTATCTCTTGTCCGCTTTGGAATCTGTTTTCGGGGTTACGTTCTAGCAACCTCAGAATAAACCGTTCAAGTTCGGGGGGTATATTTTTGTTTAGAGAAGAGGGAAAGTTTGGAATAAAATACTGATGTCCGCCTGTTATCAACGCATTAATCTGATCTATACTAAAAGGAAAAGAACCAGTACATAAACGATATAGCAAAACTCCCAGAGAATAAAAATCGCTATGTGCAGTTGGCTGTCCTCCGGTAAACAATTCAGGCGCCAAATATGGTAGAGTGCCCGATACATGTTGATTATCTTTTGAAGGATCCACTTTTGAGAATCCATAATCAATCAGATTCACGGTTATCTGAGCGCCATTTATGCTATATAGAACGTTTTCAAGCTTAAGGTCCTTGTGCAGTATATTCTGATTATGTAAAGCATACAATGCGTAACAGATTTGCACCACAATATCATATATCAGATTTATCCTGGATTTGGTAAAGCGAAAATTTGCTAATGTTTTGCCCTCAAAATAGTCTGTAATAAAATACACATGATCACCTACATGACCAAAATCCACAACATGCGCTAGATTAGGATGCTCAATTTTGGTAATATGGTGCATGTCTTCTGCGCTAAAATACCGATATAGCTCTTCGGAAGAAAGGTATTGGAATAATTTGAGACTATATAACTTGTTTGTACGAATATCCCGTACCTTATAAACATTTGCCCAACTTCCCGAGCCCAGGCTTTCCAAAACTTCATAGCGATGATCTATGTACATCTGATACTCCATTAAGCTATTCTTCTGCCAATTTCCCAATATTGTCCTTACTGTCAATCTTAATCTTTAAGTAAGATTCTAGCCGAAAATGATGACTCTTTCATGTTACTTGTGATGTGAAGAAAAAGACCGTTAAGAGACCGTTGCCCATCCATAGTATAACAGATATTTATGCACGAGATATCGGTTTTTTTCTGATTGCACCTATACCTGCCCACCACCCTTGTAGTATGTGCCTCGCTTATTCAACGGTCTTGTTAATGATAAATTGTTACTTGATTAATAGATTTTTCCCCTCCAGATCGAGCTATGGATAGAGTAGGTTTAACTAATTATCATGCTAAGTATTATGGATTATGTCTGCTTAAACCTACGTTAATCCACATATAATCTGTCTTGTTTGATCTTAGAAGCGAGCTTATCCAATGCCCCGATTAATTGTATGCCGTAATTGTACTTCCCAGTTATCTACATTAACTATATATGGATAATCCTATACTTTTTTAATATCCTTAAACATATCGTATGCGTGTTTCCAGCGTTTATGCACCCAAAACCAATGATCAGGATACTCGTGTATGTATTTCTCGGTAATCTGGATGATTTCATTTATAACTATGGTGTAATTCTTTTCGGAATCATCCATATTGGGATGATATATCATCTTCGAAAACTCAAAGCTGATTTTATCATCTTGGGATCGCACTACAAATCCTGGAACAATGGGGATATGATAACGCAAGCTAATTTTGGCAACTCCTTTCCAATTCGATGCTGGAAAGCCCAAGAAATCCATTACTATGCCCCGTTTACCGGCGTTTTGATCTGCTAGAATGGCAACAACTCTATTTTCAGAAAGATCTTGCATAATATCTCTTAGACCTTTGCTCATATCAATAACGTGAAGTCCTTGCCGTTCTCGAATGGAATTTGTATAATTATCGAAGAGCTTGTTTCGCTGTCCTTTTGCTATCACGCTTAATGGTATTCCGCGCATCGGTAAAATCCGCGCCGCCTCCCAATTGCCAAAGTGTGCGGTAGCCATAATAACCCCTTTGTTTAAAGACATAGCTTCCTGAAGATATTCAAATCCTTTTACTTGAGATTTTGCATTTAGCATATCGTCACTCATAAGATATTCTTCACAAATATTAAGTGCCATTTGACGATAGACGTTTCTTAGAACTTTCTTCAGCTTTTTTTTATGCCAATGGGGGTATACATGGCTCAATTGAATTTCGGCAACATTTCTACGTATTCCAATACCATATCCAATACCCACAAACAGCCCAATAACAAAAGCCCTGCTGCACCTATAGGGAAATAAGCGCAACAGGGCGAGCAATGCCCTAAATGGGTAGTATTCAACAGCGTTTAGCAAGCGTTTGTGGTTTGTTTTCAATATATATAATCACCCTAAGGATTCAAGTTTGTTCAAAATCACATTCTTGGAGACAACTCCAATCGAGCTGTCTTTCAGAATTCCATCTTGAAAGAAAAGTATAGTAGGAATACTCATAACACCATGCTTCCCAGCTAATTCCGGATAATCATCAACATTTACCTTTCCCACAGTAAGTTCTTTGTGTTCTTCGGCAAGCTCCTTTATAATGGGATTTAACATATTGCAGGGACCACACCATGATGCCCAAAAATCTAGAATTACCTTGCCTTTCTTTACAACTTCTGAGAAGTTAAGATCTGTTACTTCTATAATCATTATAAACTCCTTATAGTTTTATAAACAAGATAAGTTTATCCTATGCTTGGGCAAATCTATCTTTTTTTAGTAAAATAAATCCCTTGCTCCGGCTTTCATTTCTTCAAGTTTGGAGATTACAGATTCTTTCATCTTAGGGTCTTGAATTTTAGAGATTTCGTTATCGATTAGCTCCAATCCTGCCTTGTGAGTTCTTTGCGAGGAAAAATCGTGAAGATACTCAGCAAAAGTCAATAGCGCATTGGGAGTGCAAAATCTTTTTACGAATCCAGGAATGGCAAATTCCATAAAGTGCTCGCCGGTTCTTCCTGCTCGATAACAAGATGTACAAAACGAAGGTATATAACCACCTTGGGCTAATTCGTATATCACATCGTCCAAAGAACGAGTATCCCCCAAAACAAATTGCGATTTTTTGCGAGATTCATCGTTTTTATGGGAATAGTCTCCCACGCCAATTGAGCTTCCGGCATCAATTTGAGATACTCCAAATCTTAACACTTCATTACGTATTTCAATGGGCTCTCTAGCAGTAAGAATCATACCTGTGTATGGCACACTTAATCTAATAATAGCAACCAGAAGTTTAAAATCTTCATCTGTAACTCTAAAGGGTGGATGCTGAGTGAAATCTGTACCTATAGCTGGTTCAATACGTGGGAAGGAAATCGTGTGCGGACCAACCCCGAAAGTATCTTCTAAATGTATGGTGTGATATAGTAAAGCCATCACTTCAAAACGCCAATCATACAATCCCATCAAAGCACCTATACCCAAATCGTCAATCCCAGCTTTCATTGCTCTGTCAAGTCCATCTAATCGCCACAAATAGTTACTTTTGGGTCCTAGAGGATGAAGCTTTTCGTAGGTTTTTTGATGATATGTTTCCTGAAAGATCTGATAAGTGCCAATACCAACTGATTTAACGATTCGGTAACCCTCAACATCCATAGGTGCAGCATTAATATTTACTCTACGAATCTCACCCTTTTTGTATTTTGTGTTGTACACGGTTTGTACGGTATCGGCAATGAAGCGAGCATCGTATTTGGGATGTTCTCCATATACCATTATTAGGCGTTTATGTCCCGTTTCAACTAATGCTTTAGTTTCATCAACCAATTGTTCATGACTTAAGGTACTGCGTTGACACTCTTTGTTCGAGATTCTAAAACCGCAATATACACAATCGTTAATACACTCATTCCCCACGTATAACGGAGCAAACAAAACTATTCGATTACCATATATTCTTTCCTTTAGTTCATGAGCACCCTCCATAATCATCTGTCGTAATTCTGGATTTTTAACACTTATCAAGGCTGCTGTTTCTTGTGGGTCTAGCCTATTCTTATCCAAAGACTTTTGAATAATATCCCTAATCCTGCTCTCTGGCGCATTTTTCTCGCTTTCCAAATAGGCTTCAATCTTTGCATCTGGAATAAAGGATTTAAGTCCTTCCGTGTTAATCTTCATTTTTATCTCCTCGTTCAATTTTCAATGTTTGGGTTTTAACCCGCACCCCATTAATCATGCCCAGTTTTCCAGAAAATGCCCCCATCCGCTCTGTGGTGAGTTCCATTATCAGAAATATCACTGATGCACCCCAATCCCGCATGGGATATCCCACTCTTAATAGGATGTGTTGAGCATTGGCATGAAGCAAATCACTTACGGGCTGAAATGCTTCGTTAATATCATCCACAATGATTGTAACTACGTGTCTTTTAAGCATGATTTCTATTCCCTTAAATTGCGAAGAATGTATACGTTGATGGCATAAGGAGGAGATTTTCCACCCTTGATGCCAGAACGTATCTCTCATCGCAGGTTGTATTGGTGGCAATTTAATATAATTGTTTTTTCTGACAAGCGAAATATTCTTTATTGACAGATATTTGTCTTTTCTCATCATGACTTAGTTATGGTAAGTTACTGTAACATTGTTTTTTAAGCAGAGATACTACTTATGAAAAAATACACAGCTATATGCATCCTTTTACTAATGATAAACCTAATCTATGCCACCGGCTTTAGTTGGTTTTCTCAAACGGATTCTCGTTGGGGATCAAATCGTCTTGGCAGAGGTACATCAATTGCGCGAAGCGGATGTGTGGTTTCTTGCCTTTCCATGATGCTTAATGCTGAAGCATCAAATCCCTACATGACTCCCGATAAACTAAATGACTGGCTTAGAAAGAATGGTGGCTACTACGGAAACAACATGCGTTGGCAAATCCCTGGCCTCATTGATGGTGATGGCTTAGGCTTAGAATTGGAAGGCCAAAGTACGCGGTACAACGATTGGGATTTTCTTAATGGTGAATTGGAAAAAGGGAACAAGGTAATTGTAAAGGTAGCTGGCAGGCGATCTCATTGGGTATTGGTGGTTAAACAAGACGGGCCAATAGATAAAGCTTCTTCTTATCATGTAAACGACCCCGGCATGTCGAGCTACGAAGAACGTACTTTAGCCTATTGGGGCGGCTTTCGTTCGGCTAGAAGCTATAGCGGAAACTGGTTGGATGAAGAGGCTTTCAATCTGGAAAGCGAAATAAACGTAGTTCCGGTAGCCGAAGAAGAAAGCTTTCTCTATGATATTTACAAGCTCCCCTTGCCTGCTGATGTTTTTGTAACCCTGCAAAATAACCTCAATGTAGAAATTCAAGGATTCTTTATCTTGGGCTTGTTTGATTCAGAAAACAATTTGGTTAGCACAATAGACTATGAATATGCTGAGATCGGTGCCAATGACGAATTAGATCTATTGTACGAAATGCCAGATTATAGTCCCCTGGAAAATGATGAGTTTCATTTAAAGATTGTTTACAGCAAATACTTTTCTGCCATGCCCTCAAGATACGATACCGTAAAATTGAATCCAGCCGGAATTCGCAATTTAACAAAAAGCTATAGCGAAGAGGATTAAACAATATAGTTCTAATGCCACTTAGCTAAGGCTTCTATTGTCATTTTCTGCGTTATTTTCTTTCAATCATATTGATTCGATTCATAACTTAATGCAAAGGAATATTGGCCATTTCTGTGATTTTATTCGACTTGGTACCATTCTTGCTTAATATATATTGTAAGTGATCTGTTTGGTTCATAAGAGAATTAATTAGTATATATTAATATTTGAAATTAGGAGAAAACATGAAAAAATACCTGATCATGTACTTGTTTCTGGCGCTGTCAGCATTACTGATGGCTAATACCGGTACTATCCGGTTACAGCGAGGAGTTTCCACTGCGGAAATTCTTAGCAGTGATGATTATAAACTTAATGTAAGATTTGCTATAGATGCTTTTAATTACAGTCAAGTCCAAAGTAAAGAAGGTGTGTTCACTCTGCTTACTGCAAAAGACTTTGGAGCTACAACTCAGATTGGTGAGCCAAAACTTCCTGTTTATCGGAAAATAATCAGCGTTCCTCTGGGCTCAACACCCCAGGTGCGAACATTTAATACCCAACAACAGACCATTTTACTTGCAGAGCATGGCATTCACTACCCAATTATACCTGCTCAAGAAAGTGTATCTAAAAGTGCAAATACAGAATCTTTACCATTTGTAATAAATAGAAACTTTTATAATGGAAGCAGCAGCACGTCTCATCCCGCAGTAAAACTGGAAGAGCTGGGTATGCTGCGTGGAGAAAGACTTTTCACTATTGATTATACTCCCGCAAACTATAATCCTACGACAAAAAGCATTGATGTAGTCAGTTCCACTGATGTTGAGATTACATTTATAGGAGCAGACCTAGCTGCTACTGCTGAACTAAAAGCAAAAACATTCTCGCCCGCATTTGTTTCAGCTTTAGATACTTCCGTTTGGAACTATCAAGACACTCGTACCAGTTTGTTACGCTACCCCATAGGTTATGTGATAATCAGCCCTCAAAGCTTTGTTGGTGCTTTACAACCATTTATAGATTGGAAAACCAAAGAAGGCTACGATGTTACCGTGACCTCCATAGAAAGTATTGGTAATAGCTATAACAATATAAGAACCTATATGCAAGGATTGTGGAACAATGCGACGCCTCAAAATCCTGCTCCCAGCTATTTGTTGATTGTGGGCGACGTTGCTCAAGTTGCTACAGGCAGTTCTACTACTCAGGATACCCATCCTACGGACCTCCATTATGCCCGATTACAAGGAACTGATTATATGCCCGAGATGTATTTCGGTCGTTTTTCTGCTACTTCTATAGCCGAAGTAACAAATCAAGTTAATAAAACTCTCATGCATGAGACATATTCAATGCCGGACGACAGCTATCTAGAAGATGCAGTGCTAATAGCAGGAATGGATTCTTGGTATGCTCAATCTCATGGTAATGGTGCTATCAATTATGCTACTCAAAGATATTTTAATGTTGCACATGGAATAGATGCCCATACTTATTTGTATCCAAGTTCCGGAACCAGTGGTACACAAATTCGTTCTAATATCTCTTCGGGATCCGGATATGTAAACTATACTGCTCATGGCGGAACTACCGAATGGAGCGATCCTGTATTTACAATATCTCATATAAATTCTTTGCAAAATCAGAACAAATATGCTTATGTTGTTGGCAACTGCTGTTTAACAAGTAAGTTTGACGTTTCCCTGAGCTTTGCCGAAGCTTGGCTTAGAGCGCAAGATAAGGGTGGCATTATCTATATTGGTGGAACCAACAGCACTTATTGGGATGAAGATTATTGGTGGGCAGTTGGCGCTAAGGGCACAGCTAATGGACAAGCTCCAGCCTATAATGCTAACGCACTTGGGGCTTATGATGCTCTTTTCCACGAAAACAATGAAGACTTTACGGACTGGGCTTCCAGTGCCGGCTCTATGGTACTGATGGGGAATCTTGCAGTGGTACAAGGCGGAAGTAACTTAATTAACTATTATTGGGAAATATACTCCATAATGGGAGATCCATCGCTTACACCATATATTGGAATACCCCAAGAAAACGCCATGCAGTTACCAGAAAGAATATTCTTGGGACTCAGTAATATGGAGCTTTATGCGGATCCTTATACGTGGGTATCACTCTCAAAAGATGGCGAGATACACGGTGTTGGCTTAACTGATGCCTCCGGATACTTAAACCTTGATTATATACCTTTTAGCGAGCCGGGAGACGTAGATATTGTTGCCACTCGCTCTCGTCGTAGACCCTTTGTTTCTACGATAGAGGTTATTCCCAATGAAGGACCCTATATATTGGTAAGCCCCATTATTGTAAACGATGATAGTGGCACGGCAGAAGCTGGAGAAACTGTGGATATCGATCTCACTTTTACCAATGTAGGCATTCTGGATGCAGGGAATCTCACCGTTACGATGGAAACCGAAAGCCCATGGGTTTATCTGGATTCGAATCAAACAAGCATAGATGACATTGCATCTGATGGAACTCTTGATGTGCCTTCTATCTTTTCTTTAGTGGTAGATCAAGGTACCCCTGATCAGCATATCGCCGAATTCTCCATCACAGTTTCCGATGGAGAACATGAGTGGATTAGTAACCGTAGCCTAACGATTAATGCCCCCAATGTGGTAATTACTTCTGTGAACTACTTCGATCCTAACAATAACGGTATATTTGAAGCTGGTGAAAACATAAACATCACTTTGAATATTACAAATAACGGACATATGGCGGTTCAAAGCGGATCTTTGCGTTTGATTCTAAACAGTGATGACGCCTCTTTGCCGCTATCTAACTTCACAATCCCCGGCATTAGTCAGGGCGTGAACATTCCGATTAGCTTTAATCTGAATATAGCTCAAGACGCTGAGCTTGGAACAACAATAGCCCTTGGCATTGCTTTAGATATGGGAGTTCAGATGATAAACCATGGTTTAGTGATTCCGGTTGGAGCAATTCAAGAAGGTTTTGAAACAGGAAATTTTAGTTCCTTTGCTTGGCAAAATTCAGACTCTACTCCTTGGACAATAGTATCTAACGAAAGAAACAGTGGTTTATACTCAGCTCGTAGCGGATCCATAGGCAATAACAGCAGCACATCTTTGAGTGTTACTATGGATATTGTTGGTGAAGGAAATGTGAGCTTTTATCGTAGAGTGTCTTCCGAGTTTGATTACGATTGGTTAAGATTTTATATAGATAACGTTGAAATGGGTAGTTGGAGTGGAAACGTAAGCTGGAGTCAGGTTACTTATCCGGTTGCCTTAGGTTCGAGAACCTTTACCTGGACTTATGAAAAAGATATTAGCATGTCCGGAGGTAGTGATACTGCATGGATTGACGACATCAGATTCCCAATGACCGGTGCTTCAGATTTGCCTATGGCATACACTACAACAGAAAGCATTGTGTTCAACGAAGTTGTGCCCAATAGCATCACCACTCAGAACTTAATATTGCGCAATCTAGGTACTTCAGATCTTTCGGGCATAATAACTATTCCCAATCAGTTCAACTTATCCAATATGGGTCAGGATCTTCCTAATAGTTACTATTATGTAATATCACCTGGCGTAACCAGAACTTTTAAGATAACTTATGAAGCTCCATCAAGCGTTCCACAGATTTCTGATATTGTTTTGATTACAACCAACGACCCCGATCTCACCGAAATTGAGATTCCAATAACTGTTCAATCGAGCTCAAATGAAAACTTGGTAAATCCGGTTATTACAGAATTAAGCGGCAACTTCCCCAATCCTTTCAATCCTGAAACTAACATAAAATTTTCATTGAAAGAAGCTGCAAACGTAAAACTGAATATATTTAATCTCAAAGGCCAATTGGTAAAATCCTTATTGAATACTCCTATGGATGCTGGGAAACATCAATTGGTTTGGGATGGTAAAGATAACAACGGCTCCAATGTGTCCAGTGGCATCTACTTATATAGAATGGAAGCTGGAAACTATGCATCTACACAGAAGATGATGCTTATGAAATAAAAACCCATAGGCACTATCCTCAGGGTGGTGCCTATTTAGTTTTAAATATAAAAAATTAGTATTGAAGAGATATTGGAGGATTTAGTGAGAAGATTCATTATGCTGCTTATATTACTGTTAAGCATTAGCTTATACTTAAATGCAGAAACGGTGGACATTGCAGATTATGCCAATGGCATAAAGCTAATTCAAAGTTCATCAAACGAAATGATCTTAGAAATGACTTTAGGCAGTTTCACCCGCGAAGCAGTAAGCATAAATAACCAAACTTGGTATAATATCAGCACACCAAAAAGTGGCTTAACCCTAGAAGAAGGCTTTCCTCAAGTTCCAATTCTTGCTGGAAGCCTAATTATTCCGGCAAATGCGCACATGGAACAAGAAGTTTTAGAAAGCGAGTATCATGATATTGAAATGCGCATAGCTCCTTCGAAAGGTAGCCTTAGCAGAAATGTTAATCCTGAAACAGTTCCTTATAGTTTTAACGATTTCTACAATGGAACAGACATCTACCCCACCCAGAATATAGAATTAAGTGAACCCTTTATTCTTAGGGATTACAGGGGTATTACAATTAGATTCAAACCTATCGAATACCATCCATATACTGCAACCACAAGAGTTTATACTCGAATAAGAGTAAGGATAAGCCAAAACGGTAACAGTTATACTAATGCTCTAAATAGCTCTAAAGGCAGTTACTCTCGTGAATTTGAAGGCATTTATAAAAACATGTTTCTTAATTTTGGGCAAGCTAAATATCCTGCATTAAACGAAGATGGCAGAATCTTAGTAATCAATAATTCCATGTTCAACGAGACTATCCAACCTTGGGTAGATTGGAAAAGACAAAATGGTTATGACGTAACTGTTGTGGATGTTCAAGAAGCGGGACCAACCGCAAACCAGATTAAAGCTTATATACAAACGCAATACGATTTGAATAACGGTCTAATGTTCTTACAGATAATGGGAGATTCTCAACAGGTTCCTTCACTTTTATATGCCGGAGGCGGTAGTGATCCTTCCTTTGCTCTTTTAGCTGGTAATGATAGCTATCCAGATATCTTTGTGGGACGTTTTTCGGCGCAGACTGTGGCTGAAATGCAAACCCAGATTCAAAGAAGCATAGAATATGAACGCGATATGCAAAGTGATGCCACTTGGATACAAAAAGCCATAGGCATTGCTTCTAATGAGGGTGGCGGATATCAGGGCGACAATGGCGAAAGCGATCAGCAACACATGGATTTAATCCGCACGGATCTGCTGAATTATGGATATGATTCTGTAGATCAATTGTATGCGGCAAATGGTGCTACAGCTTCCCAAGTATCAAGCAATCTTAATATTGGAAGAGGATTTATCAATTATGTGGGTCACGGTTCTGATACCTCTTGGGTTACCACCGGATTTAACGTTAATAATGTCAATGCTCTTACCAATAACAATATGCTGCCATTCATAGTATCTGTAGCCTGTGTAAACGGTAATTTTGTAAACAGAACTTGTTTTGCCGAAGCTTGGATGCGAGCCACAAATAACGGCACGCCTACTGGTGCCGTAGCTATTTATGCTTCGTCTGTTAACCAAGATTGGAACCCTCCTATGAGAGGTCAGGATGAAATTACAGATCTTCTGATTGCCGAAGCCAAAACTACTATTGGCGGATTGTTCTTCAACGGTTCCTCCAAGATGATTGAAGTTTATGGCTCTCAGGGATCTGATGAGTATAAGAACTGGCACATTTTTGGCGATGCCTCCCTCATGGTCAGAACCAAAAATCCCACAGAAACCTTAGCTGAATACAATCCTGTTTTATTAATCGGAATGGATAACCTAATTGTTACTACAGAACCAAACTCTCGAGTTACTCTCAGTGGACCGGATAATGCTATTTATGCCAAAACCGTTGCTGATGGTAGTGGCACGGCAATTCTGAATCTGGATATTATGCCAGATCAACCTATGGATTTGTCCCTTACTATTACTGCTTTCAACAAAACTGCATATATTGGCACAATTGAAGTATTGCCTGCAGCTGGTGCTTATATTGTAATTAACGATGTAAGCATTGAAGATGGAAACGACAACTTAGCATCTTTCAACGAAATTGTAACTGTTCATGTTGAGATAGAGAATTTGGGCTCCGATCCGGCTGAGGATCTTAGCCTCTTTATCAATACTACCGATCCCCATCTTAGTGTTGTTGGGAATCCAGAGATTATTACTGTTATAGAACCCAATTCAACTGCATCAACTGTATTGGGAATCGATGTAAAGATCAGTGATTCTGTTCCGGATCAGTATCTGGCTTCTTTTAACGTGGAAGCGAGCTTGAGCGATGGTACCATATTTAGCTATGAGCATTCCATAACGATTAATGCCCCTGATATTGAATGGGGTACCATACAGATTGATGATGCAAGTGGAAATGATAATGGCAGAGTGGATCCCGGTGAAAGCTTTGTGATCTCTATCCCGTTTATCAATCAAGGACACGCCCCCAGTCCGGAGATCTTTGCTTCTCTTTCCGTGTTTGGAGGCGAAAACATGATTAGTCCAATTACGGAAACAGTCTCAGCTTTAGAGATTGGCGAAGAAGGTAACGCACTTTTCATGATTCACCTCTCATCGCAAATTGAGCCTGGAAGCACTATCCGTTTTGACGTTATGGCTTCCTATGCGAATACAATACTTACAAATTCTTACAGTATTGTCGCCGGCATCTTGTTGGAGAACTTTGAGGCCGGACTCACTAATTTCCCCTGGACATTTAATAACGGAGATTGGAGTATTGCCAGTGGTGGATACAATAACAGTATGGCTGCCCGTAGCGCACAGATAAACCACAATCAAAGTACTTCTATAAGCATCACTCTTAACAACCCAATAGATGGTTTTGTCTCCTTCTGGAAAAAAGTTTCTTCCGAACAAAACGGAGATTACCTAAATTTCTACATTAATGGTATGCTCAAAAATCAATGGAGTGGCATTTCTGAAGAATGGCAACAGGTTAGCTATATTGTAATGGCTGGCACCAATACCTATCGTTGGGAATACGTTAAAGATGGCTCTGTATCTTCTGGCAGTGATTGCGTTTGGATAGATGAGATACTATTCCCTGCCGAAAGCACTGATACCGGCAGCCCCTTGGCTATTGTTGATGTTACAGAATTAGATTTTGGCAACACCGAAGTAGGCGAAGAAAGCATTCTTCCGGTTACAATTACTAATAATGGAAATGCAGTAATGCTTGGTACTATTCAGATCTCGACACCATTCAGTCTTATTACTGAAGATCACAACATTCTAGCTGATACTGAATTTGCGCTTAACCCAGATGATTCCAAAACCTTTGAAATTGCCTTTCTACCCCTTAGCCATGGCACATTTAATTCTAATCTGGTAATAGTTTCTGATGATCCCTTAAACAGCCAAATTATCATTCCAGTAACCGGAGAATCCAACCCATCTGCGAATGAAAACAATGTTAACCCGATAGTTACGGAACTGAAAGGTAATTATCCCAATCCCTTTAACCCCAATACCACAATTAGCTTCTCAATTAAGAATAGAGAATTCGTTAGTGTGGACATATACAATATTCTAGGACAAAGAGTAAAGACATTGATAAACTCAGATCTTGCTCCCGGAATGCATAGTGTTACTTGGAATGGTAAGGACGACAACAATCGCAATGTTGCTAGCGGAATCTATTTCTACAAAATGAAATCCGGTAAATACACCAGTACAAAGAAAATGATTCTTATGAAATAAACCCTTACCTTACTAATATCGAAAAGGCTCCTTTTTGAGGAGCCTTTTTTCTCAGTTGCCATATATCCCTTGGGGTGGCAAGCTCCAGGTTGTTACAAATGTGGCTACATGCTGCACCTACCTTTGGGGTGGCAATCTCCGCTTGCCGCAGCGAGCAAAGCTCGCTTCTGAAGGCAGCTCCGCTGCCTCTGCCAAGCAAGAGCTTGGCAGCCCATTTCCGGTTCGCACATACAGTAACACTTGAATGAAAATACAATCACTTACACTTATTGTAAAATAAATCTAAGGATATTTTCCGTAAGACTCCGCTTCAAGCGTCCTAACTAAATGGCGAGGGAAAGAGCTGCTCAAACGGGACTGCACAATGCGAGGGCTGGGGTGGCAAGCTCCAGGTTGCTACAGAT
>Ga0265295_1004442_pt1 | contig 18860 bp, 13 predicted proteins | sample Munlansysbiofilm_FD_192503 | JGI IMG/M metagenome (GOLD analysis project Ga0265295, IMG submission 192503) | Leachate microbial communities from a municipal landfill in Southern Ontario, Canada - Methane capture system biofilm | ecosystem: Engineered > Solid waste > Landfill > Unclassified ... | reverse complement strand
TGGACTAATCACCAAAGGCGAAGACTAAATCCGCACTGGCGTTGACCACAATTTGTCCGGCTGAAATCGGCACAGAAGAAGCGACACTGTCAGCGGCTCCCATTCCGCCCTGGTATCCGGCAGCGGATTGGACATAAGAGTTGTTGACGATGTTGACGTTTTGGATTTTGCCTAAGGTTACACCGATGGTGGTTGCAACCGACTGGGCTTTGTTTTGGGCGTCTTCAATTGCCAGGTCACGGGCACGATCCAAAGCTGCCTGGCGATCGGCGATATCGAAATTGATGCCATAAATCTGGTTTGCACCGGCAACCAGGGCGGCGTCTAAAATCTCGCTCAGTTTGGGTAAGTCGCGAACGGTAATGTAGAGTGTGTTATCCACAGAAAAAGAGGTTCCTGTGACATTACCCATGTTGTCGTAATTATTCATGGTGTAGACATTGAAGTTGGACGTTTGAATATCTTTTTCTTCAATGCCTAATTTGGTAATGGCTTCGATAATATCGTTTGCCTGGCGGTTGTTGTTGGCTACGGCTGAGCTAACATCTTCCGCTTCAGTATGGACCCCGATATTGATATAAGCCATATCCGGAACTAAGATGATTTCACCTGTGCCGGTAACGGCAATGGTGCGCAAATTTCCAGGCTCAGCTGTAGCTTGGGCGTTTGCGTTGGGAACAGTTTGACATGCTCCTGCCAACAGACTGACCAAAATTAGTGCCGGAAGTAGATAAGTTAAAGTTTTGTTTTTCATAATACTCCTAAGCTTTCTCACGTTAAGATATAGACGATTTAATGGGTTTATAAGTTCCGTTATCGGGAAAATCTGCTTGATTTTATCAGATTCAAATGATTGCAGTTTGATTTTTGTCAAAAATATGCCGGATTTCAGCAAACAGGGAGCAGTTCCTTGTAGGCCGGCTTGTGCCTTTCAAGCCTGCAAAACCCTGGCAAAAAACCGGTTTCAAAAACGGAATCATTTTTCGTAGGACGGCTTGTGCTTTTCAAGCCGGCTCAATCCTGGCAATTAAATGCCACAGTTGTTCTTTGTAGGACGGCTTGTGCCTTTCAAGCCGGCTACGCTTTGGCATATGCTGCCGGATTCAAAAACGGAATCCGGCCTACAATTGTCCGCTATCGGATTAGAAGAGCATTCTCGGACGGAGATGTCTGTCCGTACGGTGTTCTGTAAAACAGTGATTGAAAATTCCACAAAAGCATGATCATAAATGCCATAAAACAGTGATTGAAAATGCCTCAAAACAGTGATTGAAAACGCCATAAAACAGTGATTTAAATTGCCACAAAACAGTGATTTAAATTGCCACAAAACAGTGAATTGGCTTGACTTATCGAGGGAAATAACATAATATATAAGAGAGGTGTGACATGGCAAATTATTTACCCAGAATTGCAGATACTATCCTTCAAGATCGCCTTGAGTCAAAAGGCGCTGTCCTGGTCCAAGGTGCTAAATGGTGTGGTAAGACCACGACTGCAAGTCAAATTGCTAAGAGCGTTGTTTACATGCAAGACCCTCTCCTGAGAGATCAGTATCTTCAACTGGCAAAATTAGACACCATGCAATTGCTGGAAGGCGCTGTCCCAAGATTAATTGATGAATGGCAGCTAGCCCCAAACTTATGGGATGCAGTTCGCGTTGCTGTTGACCAGCGTAACGAGTTCGGGCAATTCATATTAACCGGTTCAGCTGTTCCTCACGATGATATGTCAACCTCCCATTCAGGAACAGGCCGGATTGCCAGAATGGTTATGCGTCCCATGAGCTTGTTTGAATCCCAAGATTCAAACGGTCAGGTTTCATTAAAATCTATCTTTGATAATGAAAAAATAAGTGGTTTTAGCTCGCATAAATTAGAAAATTTGGCTTTTTTGATTTCTCGCGGTGGTTGGCCCAGTGCAGTAGGCAGAACTGAGAAAGTTGCGCTAAGACAAGCGTTCGACTATGTTGATGCTGTTATTGAATCAGATATCTCCAGAGCGGATGGAACGGTTCGTAGACCATCACGCGTGCGTAGCCTTTTACGTTCATATTCAAGAATGGTGGGGTCTTCCGGCAGAATGACACAAATTCGGGAAGACATGAGTGCCAGAGAACCTGAAAATTTTGAAATACAAACAATTTCAAGTTACATCAATGCGCTTTCTTTAATCTTTGTTATTGAAGAACTTGAGGCTTGGAATCCTAACTTGCGCTCGAATACTGCTATTCGCACCAGCAATACCAGGCATTTTGTTGACCCCTCAATTGCGGTTGCTTCCCTGCGAATTGGACCTAAAGATTTAATCAATGACTTGAGGACGATGGGTTTTCTTTTCGAATCAATGTGTATTCGCGATTTGCGTATTTTTACCGAAGCGCTGGAAGGTGATGTTTATCATTATCACGATGCTAATGACAGGGAATGTGATGCGGTTTTGCATCTTCATGATGGGCGTTATGGTTTGGTGGAAATAAAGCTCGGTGTGGCGCAGGTTGAAAAAGCCGCCGAGAACCTGAAAAAGATTGTCGATGTTTTAGATATCAACCGGATGTCTGCGCCTTCATTCTTAATGGTTCTCACTGGTTCGGGGGTTGCCTACCAAAGAGAAGATGGCATCTATGTTGTCCCGATTGGCTGCCTGAAGAATTAAACTCGCAATTTTTAAGCTGCTTTTTTATCGAGATTCATAGTTATAATTGACCTATGATACGCTGCTGCTCACAAGTTTTGGAGATGACATGCCCTTAAATTACGCTTCTGTTGACAATTCTGCCCAAAAATATGCCGAGCAGGCACTGAAATGGCAAGCGCAAAACCAAGAGAACGCAAAGCAGTTACGAAATCTCTATGCCGAGGCATCCGCTGACCCGCGACGCTTGCGTGAGCTGATTGAATTTGCCGAGCAAGAGCAAAACACGCTCTATGCCGCCAAACCTCTCAACGAGGACCCCCTGCGAAGTTTCCCGATAACGGCTCTTCCGGAGAAATATAGTTTGATTGCGGCCGATGGCTCACAAATTGTGCCCAGTCGCCATCGCTCTTTGCAATTTGGATTGGTGAACGTTGGTTTGTTTAAGGTCTGCTTTGGAAGCATGGAAGCACCGGAGATTAAACTGGTCTCAACTTTGCTTGATTATGAAGAAATCGTCGCCGAAGACGGCACATTGCTCGGTGAGGACGATATATCGCTTAATCGCGACCTGAAAGAGCGCAGCTTAATTCGTGACGAAGTCAACCCACAGATTCCTCGTCCGGTCCTGACCCTGACCGATGGTCCGCTTGACCTCTTCTACCGTAGCAACATCAAAGGCGCAACCGCCCGCAAGGCGCAACAGCAGGTTTTTGACCTCGATCAAGAGATGCAAAAAGAAGGCATTCTCAGTGCCGGTTATATTGATAAGCCCGGTTCTGCCCTGATTCATAAAATGTTGGATGAATACTGTCGCGGCTTGGGACTTTCCAAACCGGAGCTCAATTCAAAAAAAGCACAGGTGAGCGACCGCATGCTTCTGGCGAAAATTATCAAACCCTCGGAGCGCTCCGCACTTTTCGAAATTGTTTCAAAACAAGCCGGCATGTCGAGTGACCGCCTGAAAGTGGCATTCTTCTATCTTAATGTCAGCACATCCGAAGAGCATCCCTGGCTTGCACGTGTTGAAATCCCGCTTTGGATTGCCGAAAGCCCCGAACTGGTGGCTTTTATTCACAGTGCAATTTACCAGGATGCACAAGTTTTAGACTCCCATCCCTATCCATACAGTCTTCACCGCTCACACGAATTGGCAATTGTGAAGCAAAACGAAGTTGAAGAGCTCGAAAATATTTTGCTTTCCAAAATCCCTCCCGAAAGCGGTTTTATTGCCACTCGTTCAAACAAAGCTCACGCAAAGGAATTGACAGGAAAATGATAGAAACTCGAAAAAGCATTCCCATTGGCAAGCTCTTAAGGGCAGAAAACAGCAATTTCGTTGCAGGTTGTCGCGTTAGCGAACTCGACACCCCGGCTTTTGGCGCATTGGTCAAAGTGAGCCTGGAAGATAAAAGCGAGATATATGGCTTGATTACCAATATTTTGATCAACGATGACAGTCTGGTGCGCCAATTGGTTTCAGGCGTCAGCATTCCGACCGAATATGTTGCAGACAATCGTTACAACCGCAATTTGCCCGTTGAAATCCACGTTTTGACTGTTGGTTATGCTCAAAACGAACAAATTTCACACCGCCTTCCTCCTCGTCCGCCCCTTAGCCTGGATGTCTTGCAGCTCTGCGATGATGAGGAGCTTTGCCGCTTCACTTCATTGAATGACCAAGCTTATCTGCGCCATATTTTGCGTCTGATTGACCAGCCGGTTGAAGAATTGCTGGCGGCACATTTGCGTCAGGCAAAGAAATGTCACGATGCCCGGAATGAGCCGGAGTGGTATCAGGGGGCTTGCCAAAAAATTATCACACTTTTGCGTGATGACTATCAACGTCTCACCAGCGTTTTAGACGTTTTGACCGAACTGGAGCATGAATAATATGGAAAACTCAAGCGCACTCATCCCCAGCCAAGCGATTGGCTATGTGATTGGCGGAGGTCTCGAAGCAAATTTGCAGGTACGTCTGAACGTGCAAACCCAAAACGTTCAGGAAGGCGCATTTGTGGTGATCGACAGCAACAACTGGCGCTTTTATTGTTTGGTAACCGACCTCTTGCTCACTTCGATTAATGAGCAATATGCCAATCAGCTGAATTCACAACGTTTCGCTCCATTTCTGGCACAAACTCTCAACAATCAAACCCTCTTTACCAATTTGGCAGTTATGCCGGTTTTGATGAAGGACAAGGGTCCCGAGCTTGATTCTCCCGATTATGCCAGCTGGCGAAGGGAAAACACAGAAGACCCGTCACCGATGCCGGTGAAAACGATTCCAAACCATCATGCGCCTGTGAAATTGGCAGATCAGGCCGATATTGCCGATATTTTTGGCGAAGAAAACAACAAAGAAATTTTCCGTGTGGGGAATACCCGCGAACAAGGACATCCGGTCTGTTTGAATCTGGATAAATTGGTTCAACGATCCTCCGGAATTTTTGGCACAACCGGTTCGGGCAAGAGCTTTTTGACCCGCATGATTTTAGCAGGACTGATTCATGCCGACCACGCCTCAACTTTGATTTTTGACATGCATAACGAATATGGACCTGACACAAGCTCTTCCGACGATGGCAAGGCCGTGCCCGGTCTTAAAGGAAAGTTCCAGGCAAAGGTGCAATTAGTCGGCTTGGGTGCCGGGACGAGTTTTAAGAACCTTCAGCCGGATTCCACGCTTGAAATCAGCCATGGCGATATCACCACGGAAGATATTTTGCAGCTTTCCCAAGCGCTCAATTTAAAAGAAACCAGTGCAACCACACTCGATGCGCTTGAAAATGATTTTCACGACAACTGGTTCAATGCCTTCATGGAGATGCGCGTAGGTGGCATGATTGAAAACGAAGAGGGCAAAATGGAGCCCTCACCGGACAGTGTCGCCTTTTGGGCGAGGAATGCCGGGATTCATCCCGGAGCGGCTGAAGCTTTGCGCAGCAAATTGGGTCGCCTTGCCAACCGCCCTTATCTTGTAAACAAACCTGCCAGCAATGGCTTAAAATACATCATTGATAGTTTGCAGAACGGCCGCCACGTCGTGCTTTCTTTCGGTAAAAATGACAATGAGCTGGATTACCTTTTAGTTACCAATCTGATAACCCGCAAGATTCGGGATGCCTGGGAGCGGTCAACAAACGAATTTCATAGTGGCAGAGGGCAAGAGCCGCGCCCCTTGGTTGTGGCGGTTGAAGAAGCTCACAAGTTGCTCAACCGTGAAATGGCTTCACAAACCATTTTTAGCACAATCGCCCGCGAAATGCGCAAATATTATGTAACACTGCTAATTATCGACCAACGCCCCTCTCAAATTTATGATGAGGTTATGTCTCAACTTGGAACCCGAATTTCAGGCTCCTTAGGCGATGAAGATGATATTAACGCCGTTCTTTCCGGCTTGCCCGGTCGGGGCGGTTTGCGCGGCATGCTGGCAAAGCTGCAAGCAAAAGAGGAGGTCTTGATGCTTGGCTGGGGGGTGCCGATGCCAATCCCGATTCGTTCGCGGCGCTATGACCAACAATTTTGGCTGGATCTCTTTGGCAAAGAACGCAAACCACTGACAATGAAGCAAGCCAATAGCATTTTGGGAATGGACGACGATGATTCCGATTAATCTCAAACTGGAAGGTTTTACCTCTTATCGTAAGGCAGTTGAAGTAGATTTCACCGGTTTTGACCTGGCTTGTATTTCCGGCCAAAATGGTGCTGGGAAATCCTCCCTTTTGGATGCAATTACCTATGCGCTCTATGGCAAAGCCCGCGGGAAAGCCGAAGCGATCATCAACACCGCCAGTAAAGAGGCTGTCGTTTCACTTGATTTTGAATATGAAGATCAGACCTATCGCGTACTTCGCAGGAATCCCCGTGGAAAAAGCACCGAAGTATATTTCTATATCTTTAATCCCGAGGCTGACACTCCCGAAAAAAGCTGGAAAGACCTGAGTGAGCATAGCGTTCGCGAGACTGATGCTAAGATTCAAAAGACCTTGCGCCTGGATTATGACAGCTTTGTCAACGCCTCTTTCTTTTTACAGGGAAAGGCGGATTCTTTTGCCACAAAAAGCCCAACTGAACGAAAAGTAATCCTTTCCTCAATTTTAGGCTTGGACCAATGGGAGCAATATGCCAAAGCCGCTAAGGATAAGAGGGCGGAAATTAAGTCAAGGGTAGATGCAATAGAGCAACAGATTGGGTCGATTCAAAACGAGTTAGAGGGGGAAGGGAATTCAAAACAAGAACTTGCCTCAGCCCAGATGGCACTTGACTTGGTGAAAGAAAAAATCAAGGCTCAGGAAGCGCAATTGGCAGTTTTGAGAGCAGAAGCTCAAGCGATTAATGCCCAAGCCCAAAAAGTTGACCTGCTCAAAAAGCAAGTTCAGACGAATGAAAGCGCTTTGCAAAAGAAGCAAGGACAGGCAGCGGACAAACGAGCCAAAATCGAAGAATTTGAGCAAACGATTGCTAAAGCAGATGAGATTACGGCTGCTTATCAAAAATTGCAAAGCAGCAGAAAAGAAATGGAAGAGCTCGATCTGCTTAGCCAACAAGCAGCGCCCCTCGAAAACAAGCGCGGTCAGCTGGAAACAGAGCTTAGGGTTTTCAGCCAACGCCTAAACAGTGAAATTGAGAATCTCAAAAAAGAAGAAAAAGCGCTGCAAATGGATGTTGAGAAGTCCAACGAAAACCGCTTGAAGCTAAAAGGACTGGCTGAGCAAATCAACGCCTTGGGTGAGCCAATTGAGCCGGAAAGCTTAAACGAAGAAATCAGTCAGCTTGAGGAAGAATTTAACAAGCTTAATCAAGAAAATGGCGGCCTAAAAGCCCAGTCGGACGAGTTAGTCGAACGCCTCAAGAATGTGAATAATGTTAATGAAGCCGTCTGCCCAACTTGTGGTCAGGATCTTTCACCCGAACACCGAGAGCAAGTAATTGCTGAAATTAAAGCCTTGGGGAAGCCTATTGGCGATCAATATCGCGAAAATCGAGATGTACTAAAAGCACTTGAGAGCAAATTAAGTGATCTCAAAACGAAGCAAAATGAACTTCGAACAAGCAATCTGCAACGCAGCAGATTAGAAAATGAAGCGGCCTTGCTCAAACAAAGTTTGCAACAAGTAGAACTTCGGGAAAAGCAATGGAAAGCAGAAAAAGCAGTCCATTTAGAGACAATTCAATCCGAATTGACTCAAGAGAGCTTTTTGCCGGAAGTCCGGCTTGAACTTTCTGAGCTGCAAAAGAAACTCTTCGATTTGGCATACGACCAGAACCTTCACAACGAAGTAAGAAAAAGAATTCAAGACCTGGCTCACGCTGAAAAAGCTCAGACGGATCTGCTTTTGGCGCAAAACAATTCCAGCCTGATAAAAGCGGAACTGGAAAACTTACAGACTGAAATTCAAGGCGAGCAAAATTCCCTGGAAGATGCCAGGGAAGGCTTGAACAAAGAAGTGGAAGCTCTTGATGAGGCAAGAGGTAAGGCGCAGGATCCTCGCTTGGGTGAAAGTGAGCTTGATCAGCTGCGCGAAGACCAGGCTGTTTCTGACCGAAAGATTGGTGAGCTCAACCAATCGCTGGCATCGATTGAAAAGCAACGCGAGCGGCAGACAAACCTCAGGGAAGAGAAAGACGGACTTAACAAGCAAATCCGTCAATATAACAAACTGGAAACCGCTTTTGGGAAAAGTGGCGTGCCGGCAATGTTGATTGAGCAGGCACTCCCAGAACTTGAAGAACAAGCCAACGAACTGCTTGGAAAACTGACCGATTACAATTTAAGTGTCAAACTTGAATCCCAACGAGAATATAAAGATAAGAAGCGCGATGATAAAAAGGAAACGCTGGACATCATCGTCAGCGACGGTTCCGGTGTTCGTGATTATGAAACTTACAGCGGCGGTGAAGCTTTTCGGATTAATTTCGCCTTGCGCCTGGCGTTAAGCCGGGTTTTGTCTCACCGTGCCGGAGCCAAATTGCGCACCCTGGTTATTGACGAGGGTTTTGGCAATCAGGATGCTCAGGGCAGACAACGTTTGATTGAAGCGATTAATGCGGTCAAAGATGATTTTGAAAAAATCCTGATTATCACCCACATCGAGGAGCTAAAAGATTACTTCTCCAACCGGATTGAAGTTACAAAAACAGACTCCGGCTCAAGTATAGAAGTGATTTTAGGTTAAAAGTTCGCTAAAGCTTGTGGACTGATTTAAGTCAAAATTCAGCTTTTTCTTCGGCGAAAGGCTTATTAGGCATGCCGGCGTGATAAAATTGAGAAGGTTCAATCCCCAGAGGCTTAACCTGTTTTGTCCTGTCAAATTTTATGAACTAGTCCAGACTCAAGGTCTGATTTCAAAATAGAAAACGAATAAGGAGTTCACATGAGCCTTCATCCACTTGCCGGTCAACCCGCCCCATTTGAATCTCTCGCCAACATCCCCCGCTTGGTGTCTGCTTATTACAGCTTACATCCCGATCCAAACGAAGTTAGCCAAAAAGTCGCTTTTGGCACCTCAGGGCATCGTGGCACATCAACCAATGCCAGTTTTAACGACGACCATGTTGCCGCAATTACTCAGGCGATCATTGAGCATCGCCGGGCTGAAGGCATCACCGGACCTCTCTTCATGGGAATGGACACGCATGCTCTCTCCGAACCGGCACTTTATACGGCAATTGAAGTTTTTGCCGGAAACGGTGTTGAAATTCGTATTCATCAAGACCATCGCTACACCCCAACGCCGGTTATCTCCCATGCTATTTTGACCTGGAACGAACTACATCCCAAGGCGCAGGCGGACGGTGTCGTGATTTCCCCTTCCCATAATCCGCCCGAGGACGGTGGCTTCAAATATAACCCACCCAACGGCGGACCGGCAGACACCTCCACGACCAAATGGATTCAAAACCGCGCCAACGAAATCATCGCCAACAAATTGCGTGATGTCAAGCGCATTCCGCTCAAGCGTGCTATGCACGCCCCGACAACGATTCAAATCGACTTAGAGACGCCCTATTTGCAAGACCTTGACAAAGTGATCAACATGCAGGCAATCAGAGATTCGGGCACCCGCATCGGAGTTGATCCCTTGGGCGGCTCGGGCGTGGCTTATTGGGAGCCAATGGCAGAAATGTACGGTCTAAACCTGACCGTTGTCAATAAAAGGGTTGACCCAACTTTCTCTTTTATGACCCTGGATAAAGACGGCAAAATCCGTATGGATTGTTCTTCTCCTTATGCAATGGCAAGTTTGGTCGCATTGAAGGACGATTTTGAAATTGCTTTTGGAAATGATGTCGATTATGACCGGCATGGAATTGTTTGTCCCGGCAGCGGTTTGATGAACCCCAATCATTATTTGGCGGTTGCGATTTGGTATCTCTTTCAAAACCGTCCGGGCTGGTCTGAGCAGGCGGCCGTTGGTAAAACGCTGGTTTCCAGCTCGATGATTGATAAGGTCGTCAAAAAGATTGGCAAGCGACTTTGCGAAGTGCCGGTTGGTTTCAAGTGGTTTGTTCCCGGCTTATTGAGCGGCGAAATCGGTTTTGGCGGTGAAGAAAGCGCCGGAGCATCCTTCTTGCGCGAGGACGGCAAAACCTGGACGACAGATAAAGACGGTTTCATCATGGACTTGTTAGCGGCAGAAATTTTAGCGATAACCGGCAAGACCCCGGCAGAGCATTATCAAGTACTCGAAGCGGAATTGGGTTCTTCCTGGTATGCCCGTTTGGATGCCCCTGCTAACGCCCAACAAAAAGCAGTGCTTTCATCGCTTTCTCCAGATCTGGTCAAAGCTGAAAGCATGGCAGGCGACTCAATTTTGGCAAAACTGACCAATGCCACCTGCAACAATGCCCCAATTGGCGGTTTGAAAGTTGTGACCGAAAACGGTTGGTTTGCTGCCCGCCCCTCCGGCACCGAGGATATTTACAAAATCTATGCCGAGAGTTTGAAAAGCGAAGAACATTTGACCCAAATTCAAGCAGAAGCCCGATTAATCGTGGACGAAGCTATGCAAAATGGCTAAAAAAGGAAAATTAATGAACGAAAACAAAGTGAAGAGCGAGAAAAAAAATATCATCAACGATGCAGCCGAAGCGCTGCGCAATATCCCCGAAGCTTTCAAACTGGTTTGGAACGCCAGTAAAAAGCACACCTTGGTCAATTTTGGCTTGATTCCTTTGGTTGGTCTTTTGCCGGCTGCACAATCCTGGGTTGGCAAAATGATTGTCGACAAAATCTTAGAGGCCATTGAGCTTAGTGCGGACGTTCAGGCTGGCATCCAAATAGTTCTTCCTTATGTCATCCTTGAGTTTGTTTTGCTTCTGGTCAGCTCCTTGCTAAACGCTTTTCAAAGCCTTTCCAACAACGTTTTACGTTCTTCGCTTTCCAAATATGTCAATACCAAAATTATTGAAAAGTCAATTAAGCTGGATTTGCAATTTTATGAAGATCCGGTTTTTTACGACAATATGCAAAACGCCAGAAGGCGGGCCGACAGCTCTGCTTTGGCAATTGTTTCCGCGATTTCGCAGGTTGCCCAACAATTTATCACCCTGATTTCACTGGTTGCTTTACTGATTGGCTTCAGCCCCTGGCTGGCAGTTCTGGTGATTTTGGCGGCCGTGCCAAACTTTTTGTCCAATTCGCGCTTTGCTGAAATGTCCTTTAGAGTGGTCAGCCATCGCGCACCCGAAACTCGTTTGTTGAATTACATTGAGTCTTTGCTCACCAGTAACGAAACTGTTAAAGAGATTAAACTTTTTGGACTTGGCGAGGCTTTGAAAGAGCGATTTGAACAACTCTTCACTGAATTTATGGATGAAGACAATGCAATCGCCCGCCGCAACACCTTTGCCAGTTTGGGCTGGGGGATGCTGACTAACCTGGCATATTATGGCAGTTATATTTGGGTAATTATTCGCACAATCACCAAAGCGATTACCTTGGGTGATATGACCATGTTTCTTTCGGTCTTTCGCCAGTCGCAACGGGCAGTTATGTCGCTTTTGGAAAGCTTCAGCCGTCTTTATGAAAATAATCTGTATTTGGATAATTTGCTTGACTTCCTCAAAATTGAGCCGGCATTGGTCTCGCCTGAGAACGGGAAAATTGCCCCGGCACCGATTTTGGATGGCATTCATTTCCAAAACGTCTCCTTTAAATACCCGGGTTCAGATAAATACGTCTTGCGAAACATTAACCTTTTCATTAAACCGAACGAAAGCATCGCTCTGGTCGGTTTGAACGGAGCCGGCAAAACTACATTAATAAAGCTACTTACCAGGCTTTACGATCCGACCGAAGGGCAAATTACGCTCGACGGGATTGATCTGCGCGAGTATGATATGCAGAGTTTGCATCAACGCTTTGGTGTGATTTTCCAGGATTTCGTCCGCTATCAATTCAGTATCAAAGAAAACATCGGCTTTGGGCAAATTGAAGAGCTCGACAACATGGAAAGAATTGAAGAAGCGGCTGGCAAAGGTGGTGCGGACGAAGTTGTTGCGCCTTTACCCGAGGGCTATGAAACCATTTTGGGAAGGCGTTGGAACCGTGGGCATGAACTTTCAGGCGGACAATGGCAAAAAATCGCCCTTTCGCGTGCTTTTATGCGCAAGGCGGAAGTTTTGATTTTGGATGAACCTACCTCGGCTTTGGATGCCCAGGCAGAATATGAAATCTTTTTGCGCTTCCGTGAATTGATGGAAGGCCGCCTGGCCGTTTTGATTTCCCATCGCTTTTCAACCGTCCGCATGGCAGACCGAATTGTGGTCTTGGAGAACGGAAGAATTCTGGAACTCGGCAGCCACGAAGAGCTGATGAGACATAATCAGGTTTATGCTCATCTCTTCAATTTGCAGGCTGAAGGCTACCGTTAGACGGAGCCTAAACAATAGCTAATCGTTGGCTGCAATACTAAAGTGCGGTGACTATGGAAAAAAAGAAAACATTGCGAAATTCCGCTAAAGCGGTCATTATTCGACAGGGTCAAATCCTGCTTATACGCAAGGCGGATAAAGACGGTTCTTACACCGTGCTCCCCGGTGGAGGACAAAAATTTGACGAGACGCTTGAGCAAGCCCTCAAGCGTGAAGTTTTGGAAGAAGTCGGAGCCGAGGTCGAAGTAGGCAAATTGCTCTATATCCGCGAATATTTTTCTGAGAAACATGAATTCGCATTTAAGGACCGGGCATTGCATCAGATCGAATTTTTCTTCTGCTGCGAGTTAATAACCGAAGCCGACCCAACCAGAGCCAACGAGCTTGACAGTAACCAGAAAGAAGTTGTGTGGGTGACTCTCTCGGAGCTGGAAGCCGTCAATTTTTATCCGGCAGCCATGCGCGAAGCACTGAGCCACCTGGAAAGTGATAAATCCCCGGTCTATTTAGGGGATTGTAATTAAGTTTTCTTTGAACCAGCCCTTACAAAGGTATAATCAGAAATTATTCAGGAGCGAAAATAGTCTCCGGGAGGAACTGCCATGCGTGATGGATTTTTAACAAACGACGAATTAGTATTCCTGCAAAAGGAAAAAAACAGCTTGCAGACTGTGCACAGTGCCTTGGGTGGCTTTTCCTTGCCCTCTGAAGACCTGGGAAAACTCCAAAACGCGATTGCGCAATTGGATGAACTTTTCTTGATTGTTGCTGCCGGAGAGTTTAACGCCGGTAAGAGCGCTTTGGTCAATGCCTTGCTGGGCGAACGTGTTTTGGAAGAAGGCGTTACTCCCACGACTGCGCAAGTTACTTTATTGCGTTGGGGTGAAGAAAAAACGAAAACCATCGTTGATGACGGTTTCGCAATTGTTACCCATCCTTTGCCACTTCTAAAAGAGTTGAATCTGGTCGATTCGCCCGGAACCAACGCAATCAATCGTCAGCATGAACGCCTGACCAACGAATATATCCCACGCTCAGATTTGGTGCTTTTCGTCACTTCGGCGGACCGCCCCCTAACCCAAAGTGAGCGGGTTTTCCTCGAAAACATCCTGACCTGGGGTAAAAAAGTTAGCATCGTTGTCAACAAGATTGATATTTTGGATGGTGAAGAAGCGCTCATTCAGGTGAGGGATTTTGTTCGCACGAATGCAGCCGAAATTTTGGGCTATCAACCGGAAGTTTTTTTGGTCTCCGCAAAACTTGCCCAAAAAGCAGGGGCTTCGGCTGACCCGGAAGAAGGCCGACAATTGAGAGAAGAAAGCGGCATCGCCAATCTCGAGAATTATATTAGCCAAACTTTGGATGACAAAACCCGCTTGGGGCTGAAATTGCGCAACCCAATTGGCGTTGCCACTAATTTGCACAAAACAGCTTCGGATGCAATCGAGCTGCAAATTGCTGATATTCATGCCGATACAACTTTAACAGGCGAGCTTGAAAATATGGTCGCCTCGTATGAGCGCAGCTTGAACGACGAAATGCCGCCACGTTTGGCTGATATTGAAAACATTATGATCAACTTTGAAAACCGCGGCTTAGAATTTTTTGACCGGACGATGAAGCTGACCAATATTTTTAATCTTGCCAATACCGAAAAAATCAAAGCACAATTCCAGGAAGAGGTTCAGAACGACGTTTCTGAAGCAATTGATGCCAAAGTGCAGGGCATGATTAACTGGATGGTCGATAAGGATTTGAACACCTGGTATCAGGTTGCCGGGGCTTTGGAAAAACGCCAGGCGCAAAGTCAGCGTGATTTGCCGGTCGCCAAAACCCCCCAATCAGCAAGGCGGGATGAGCTGATTGAAAACGTCAGCCGAACGATTAAGCAGATTGTCGACCGCTATGACCGCAAAAAAGAAGCCGAACAACTGGGCGATTATGTTCAGGAGTCGGTCGCTCAAACCGCGCTCTTTGGGATTGGGGCTTTGAGCGTTGGCGCGATGGTGGTGACAATTTTGACCACCAAAGCTTTGGATATCACCGGGATTGTTACTGCCGGTGCGCTGGCAATTTTTGGAATGTTCGTCATTCCCTACAAACGTAAACAGGTTAAGGAAGAGTTCAAAACGAAGATGGCAGAGTTGAGAGAGTCTTTGAAAGAAACTCTTTCCAACACCTTTAATCAAGAGGCTGAAACTGCGGTGAACCGACTGAATGAAAATATTGCCCCTTATGTTGACTATGTAAAAAACGAACAGAGCCGTTTGGAAGATGCCCGACAAACTCTGGTGGAGTTACATGACGAGCTAAATTCGCTTGATGCTGAAATTTCGGACTTGTTGAGCTAAACTGAAATATGGAGAAGCATAGTGATGTACCGAAACGCCTGGGACGGAAAACCGTTTACCAAAGCCCTTACCTAAAGTTGCATCTTGACCGCGTGCGCCAGCCGGATGGCACAATTATCGAAGATTTTCACATGGTCGATTATCCGACAAGCGCTGTCGGGGCAGTGGTTGAAAACGACAAGGGAGAAGTGGTTTTGTGTCGTGTGCCGAGGCATACAACCATGACCAATCATTGGAGCGTTCCTGCCGGTGGAGTTGAAGCTGGCGAGTCTCCTCTTGAGGCTGCAAAGAGAGAGGTTTGGGAAGAAAGTGGTTTTGATTCAAGCGAACATCGCTTGATTTACACTTATTACCCACAGCAAGGCAGCAGTAATAAACAATTTCACATCGTTTTTTGTAAGGCAGGTTTGGAAACCGGGCATTTCGACCCGGCAGAAATTAGCGAAGTGCGTTGGTTTAGCCGCAAGGAGATTGAAGATTTAATTGCCTCCAATCAAATGGACGACGGTTTGGGCTTAACCGCCTTGCTTTTTTGGCTGAGAACTTAAGATCAGGAAGACAGGGTTTAACACAGGATTGGAGAAATGAATTTTGAAGAAAAAATTACTCGCTTCCCGCTCCCTGTTCCCCGCTCCCCGATTAAAGCACTTTGATTTCAAAAAAATTTCGCAAGCTCAGCTGCTTTTTGGGCTTGGAATTTTGCTCTATTTAATCACCCGCTTTCTTGCGCTGGACAAATTCCCCATTTATTTTTTCTCTGACGAAGCCATTCAGACCATGTCTGCCTACGATTTAGTCCAGCGTGGATTCAGAGATGTTAACGGCATCCCTTTCCCGGTCTATTTTGAAAATGGGCAACAATTCAACCTCTCGCTCTCGGTTTGGTTGCAGGTCTTAATTGCCTGGCTGCCTCGTTCAGTTTGGCTGACCCGCGGCTTGCCGGCATTGCTTAGTTTGCTCTTTCCCCTTTCGGCTGGACTGTGGGCAAAAGATTTTTTCAAAAGTAAACATTGGTGGCTGGTCCCTTACATCATCACTGCCATCCCGGCTTGGTTTTTGCATTCTCGAACGGCTTTTGAAACTTCTTTGGGTCTTAGCTTTTATAGCCTTTTCCTCTTTTTTTATCTGAAATACCGTTTGGAAAAGCGAAAAAACCTGGTCTGGGCTTTGCTTTTCGGCGCATTTGCCTTTTATGCTTACGCCCCTTTGCAATTGGTGGTTGTCGCGACAGGGCTTGTCCTTCTGTTTGTAGATCGGCGCTATCATTTCGAGGACAAGCAAACTGTTTTAAAGGGTTTTATCCTTCTAATTTTGCTCGCCGCGCCTTATTTTATTTTCCGAATCACGCATCAGGGATCGCTGAGCGCTCATCTGAATCTTTTACGTTCCTATTGGACTTTGAACCTGCCTTTGATAAACAAGCTGGGCATCTTTTTGAGCAAATGGTTGAAAGCTTACAATCCGCTCTATTGGTTTTTCCCCAACGAAACAGATTTAATCCGCCACCAAATGAAAGGCATGGGGCATATCCCCTGGATCTTCCTGCCCTTTGTTTTGCTTGGCTTGTGGAAAGCGCTTCGCAAATGGAAAGAACCAGCTTATCGTCTGCTCTTGATCTCATTCATCATCGCGCCAATGGGAGCGGCTTTGGTCGATTTGGCAATAACCCGCCTTTTGGTGATGCTCTTGCCCTTTAGTCTGCTAACTTGCCTCGGTTTGGAAGAAAGCTTACTTTTCATCGAGGATAAAATCAAAATTAAGCGCTTGCCGACTGCCTTGGTTGCGCTTAGCCTGAGCACTTTTAGCCTCTGGATGGCTTGGTTTGCAATTGTTAAAGGTCCCACCTGGTATGGCGAATATGGCTTGTATGGGATGCAATGGGGCGGGCAGCAATTGAGCCAAAAAATTGAAAACTTCAAAGCCGAAAATCCGGATTCAGAACTAAAACTCAGCCCGCGTTGGGCGAATAACGGCGATGTTATCATGCGCTTCTTTCTTGGAGACCCCTTGCCGTTGGAAATTGCGACGACGGACGAATATGACTTATATTTTCAAGAAATCGATCCGAATCTGGTTTTCATTGTCACCGCGGAGGAATATCCTTCGCTCATCCAAAACCCAAAATTTGAGCAAGTCGAAATTTTGGACAGCCTCCCCTATCCGGATGGGCAAGCTGGTTTCTATTTCCTCAAGCTGAACTATTCTCCTGAGGCACAGGCAATTTTTGAAGAGGAGTTGGCCGAAAGAAAGAAACCTGAAACAGTGGAGCTCGAACTTTTCGGTCAGATTGCCCAGCTCACTTATTCGAGGCTGGATATGGGAAGTATCGCCCAGATTTTTGACGGCAAGCATGCGCAACCCGTCCGGACGCTCGAAGCCAACCCCTTTGAAATCACGATCGCCTTGCAAGATGCGGTAGAAATCAAACAAGTGAGCGCGACGATTGGTTCCCCGGCAAGCCGATTGACGGTCAGAATCTGGACAAGCGGAAGAGAAAACCCGCTTATCTTCACGGAAAGTGTCCCCTCTTCAAAGCAAATCCGCCTAATTACAATTGATTTTGGACAGATTTACGAAGTTGAAAAGATCAAGATTGAAATTGAAAGCCTGGGCGAAGGCGAACCCACCCACGTGCATCTTTGGGGTTTGCTTTTGGAAAACAGGTAGCAGGAAGCAGGGAACGGAAAAAAAGGAAACAGCCAACAGCCTACTGCCAACAACCAATAGCCTACCGCCAACAGCCAACTAAATACTGAATACTATCAACTATGTACTGCTTACCGCTACGGTCAAGTGATGCGTGAAATTCCAATGGCTTAGTGGTACAATCGAAACAGCACATTATGTTAATTCTGGAGGATAAATGGAACAAGAAGTATCGGGTATCGCTGTAAAGCGGGGGCTCGCAGAGATGCTCAAAGGCGGCGTAATCATGGACGTGGTCAACGCCGATCAAGCTAAAATTGCCGAAGACGCAGGCGCTTGCGCCGTGATGGCTTTGGAACGCGTCCCAGCTGATATCCGCGCCGATGGCGGGATTGCCCGAATGAGTGACCCCGAACTCGTTATGAAAATCATGGAATCTGTCAGCATTCCGGTTATGGCGAAATGTCGAATCGGTCATTTTGTGGAAGCACAGATTTTGGAATCACTCGGCGTCGACTTTATCGACGAATCCGAAGTTCTCACTCCTGCTGACGAAACCTATCATATTAATAAAGCAGCATTCAAAGTGCCCTTTGTCTGTGGTTGTCGAAATCTTGGTGAAGCTTTGCGCCGACTCGGCGAGGGCGCTGCCATGATGCGCACCAAGGGCGAACCCGGTACCGGTGATGTTGTTGAAGCCGTTCGTCATGCCCGTCAGGTTTATGGCGAAATTCGCCATTTGCAAAGTTTGCCTGAAGAAGAAGTTATGACTTTTGCAAAAAACATTCAGGCTCCTTTCGAATTGGTTATGCAGGTTCGGGAAGCAGGCAAGTTGCCGGTTGTCAATTTTGCTGCCGGTGGCATTGCAACCCCAGCCGATGCAGCCCTGATGATGCAATTAGGCGTTGACGGCATTTTTGTCGGTTCCGGTATCTTTAAATCCGGTGACCCATCCAAACGCGCTCAGGCAATCGTCAAAGCGACAACCCATTTCCGCGATCCCCAGATTTTGGCAGAAGTCAGCCGCAATTTGGGCGAAGCGATGGTTGGTCGTTCTGCTGTTGAACTGCCCGATGTCGAAAAAATGGCAAACCGCGGTTGGTAGTTAGAAAGACAACTGACAATATGAAATTTGGAGTTCTTGCCTTACAAGGCGACTTTCGGGAACACCGCATCAGCCTCGAAAAACTCGGGGCTGATGTTTCAGAAGTCCGCTTGCCCGAACATTTAGAGGGTTTAGCGGGACTGATTTTACCGGGCGGAGAATCGACAGCGATTGGGAAGTTGATGGTCGCTTACGGTTTAATGGATGCTATTCGTGAGTTCGGGAAAAGCAAAGCGATTTGG
>Ga0265295_1004440_pt1 | contig 18872 bp, 17 predicted proteins | sample Munlansysbiofilm_FD_192503 | JGI IMG/M metagenome (GOLD analysis project Ga0265295, IMG submission 192503) | Leachate microbial communities from a municipal landfill in Southern Ontario, Canada - Methane capture system biofilm | ecosystem: Engineered > Solid waste > Landfill > Unclassified ... | reverse complement strand
CCGTTGGTGCCAAAAACAGACCTTGCAGCAGAGTTCGATTTATTCCCAGAGTCGCACCTGTTTCTCTGGCTACTCCGGGGGCGGCCAGACGGCAGGCCGCCAGATGAACCAGATCCGCCCGACCAGCGACATAACCGCCAGTCGGAGCCAAGCCACCACCGGGGTTTTTGATCAGCGATCCGGCCATCAGATCGGCACCAATGGATACTGGTTCGACCCGATCCAAAAATTCACCGTAGCAGTTATCGACAAAAATAACGACATCTGCTTTTACCGCACGAATTTTTTTAATCATCGCTGCCATGTCATCGATGCTAAGTGCCGCCCGCCAGCTATAACCGGTGGATCGCTGCAGATAGATCATTTTCGTATTTGCGGTAATGGCGGCAACAATGGCCGCTTCATCAAAACTCCCATCAGGCAGCAATTCAATCTGATCATAGGTCACCCCAAATTCTTTAATGGTTCCCTGGCCAACACAGGCCTCTTCCAGTCCGATTACGCTACGTATAGTATCGTATGGCGAACCGGTAATGGCCAGTAAATGGTCGCCGGGCCGCAATACCCCATATAGAGCCAACGAAATCGCATGGGTTCCCGATGAAATATGGGGTCTCACCAATGCGTCTTCGGCACCGAAAACATCGGCGTAGATGGTTTCAACAACTTCCCGTCCCACGTCGTCATAGCCATAGCCGGTGGAAACGGTGAAGTGACGATCTCCCAATCCTGCCTTTTGCATCGCTTTGATGACCCGATACTGATGGAGCTCTGAGAGATCATCGCGTTTTTTAAGTTGAGAATGAACTTCATCTTCAACTTTTTTTACGAAATCGATGACCTCTGCCGAAATTTCAAATTCCTGTTCAAGATAGGTTTTAATGTCCTTTTGTATGTTCAAACAATTACTCACTTTCATTTATTGGTTCGATGAGGCATAATCAGATCAAGGGATTCCTCAACCTGGGTCTCCACAGTTCTGGTTTCATTCATTTTCAGCCATTGGATCCGATCATCCTTCCGAAACCAGGTCATTTGACGTTTGGCATAGTGGCGGGAATCCCGTTTTAAAATAGTGACTGCTTCTGCCAGTGTGGACGTTCCTTCCAGATAAGGTTTCAGTTCCTTGTAGCCGATCGCCTTCAATGCCGTCAGATTCCAGTCATATCCCCGTTCAACCAGCATTTTAGTCTCATCAATGAGGCCTTCCGCAATCATCAGATCGACCCGGCGGTTTATTCGGTCATAAAGGGTCTCCCGGTCCCAGTCCAAACCCAGCATGACATAATCGTAGGGAACTTCCTGTTTTTTTGTCTCTTCATCAAAATGAGATTTCGGTTTGCCCGTGAGCTCATAAATTTCCAACGCCCGGATGATCCGATTCAGATTATTGGGATGAACGATTTGTGCCGTAGCCGGATCTATCGTTTTAAGCCGCTCATACAAGGCTTCTTTCCCCAGGACTTCAGCTTCTGCCGTTAGCCGCCACCGTATTATTTCATCACTGTCCTTTTTCTGAAAATCCCAGGGTAGCGTGAGACTGTTGATATATAATCCGGTCCCCCCTATTATAATAGGAAGCTTTCCTTTTGAAAGAATGGCTTCGATGGCTTCCAATGCAGCTGCTTTATACTTTGCCACACTGAATTCTTCATCTGGAGACACACAATCAACCAGATAATGGGGGATCCCCTGCATTTCGTCTAAAGTAACCTTCGCCGTACCAATGTTCATGTATTTATAAATTTGCATGGAGTCAGCGGAAATGATTTCCCCATCGAGTTTTTTGGCAAGTGCTACGCCCAAGGCCGTTTTCCCGCTGGCCGTCGGTCCTACCACTACTAATACTTTGGGTTTTTTAGCTTCCATCTTATATCACCCGTTTAAATAATTTCATTAATTCATATTCCTTTAATCTCATTATGATGGGACGGCCATGGGGACAGGTATAGGGATTACTCAGTTTCATCAGATTCTCAAGAAGTTTTCTGATTTCAGCCTGAGTCAAAGATTGGCCGCCCTTGATAGCTGCTTTACAAGCCATGGTAATGATTTTATTTTTTGCCTTTTCGGAAAAAACCATTTTGTTATCAATATTTTCGTCACTTTCAAAGAGATTTTCTTCAATCATTGCTTTTAATAAGTCCGGACTTTGAGGTTCCCCCAACAATACCGGGACACTGCGCACCAGCAGGGTCTCTTCCCCAAAAATATCGCAGTCATAACCCAAGCGCTTGTACTCAGCCAACCGAATCTCAATCCCCGTTAAATCTTTAGGACGAATTTTTAAAGGGATCGGAGTCATCAAGCCCTGACTGGGAAGCCCTTCCTTTCGACCAAATACTTCCATCAGCTCCTGAGTTAGAAAAGCTTCATGGGCAGCATGTTGATCGAGAAGATAGATTTCTTTGTCGCCCTCCAGAAGAATGTACACATTAAACAGCTGTCCGACAATTTTCATTTTCGCCAGATCTTTAACGTCCTTTTTAAAAACCGATAATGGACTCGTATCCGGAATTATTTTTTCTGGATTTGCCTGATTTAACTCAAATATCTCCGGAGCTTCTGCAACCCGATTACGAAGATCCGGTACTAAACAAATCTCAGCATTCGCAACCGGTGCCTCCTGCTTATCTTTCCTGATTTCTGTTAATAGCGACTCTTTTGATTTAATTTCTGATTGTACTGAAGCAGCTGCGTTTGTCTGATGACCTTCAGGCTGTTTTGGTATTGGTTCTTTTGTTTCACTGACACTCTGCTGTTGATCAAAACCGCCTGTCAATCGGTTTGTATTCATTGGTTTTACCAATTTTGGATCATCACCTGGGAAAGCGGTGGCGGTTTTCTGTAATATTGTCTCAATGGTGGTTTGTGCTTCTGTCTGGGAAATTTTAGCCGATGACATCGGAGCCGCAGTTTCGCTGTTTTGATTGTTTTGATTGTTTTGATTGTTTTGATTGTTTTGATTGTTTAATTCATGATTCTTCAGATCCTTGTCGTCTGCTATCTTATTATTAAAACTAGTCTTTCTTTCATTATCTTCAAGGTAATCATTATCCGCGTTTCCCAGTTCTACAATCAGATTGGTATTTCTGAGGGTTTCCCGGATTCCCTGCTTAAAGAGCAGGCAGACCAGACTTTCATTAAGAATTTTTATTTCGGTTTTAGCCGGATGAATGTTTACGTCCAACATTCGACCAGGCAGTTCCATAAAAATAATGCCCAGCGGATGCTGATGTTTCATGCTATAACCCTCATAAGCTTCATCTAAAGCCTGAGCCAGGCGGTTGTTTTTGATATAGCGTCCATTAATAAAAAACACCTGGTCGTCGCGATGGTTTCGCAGGGTTTTAAGGTTTCCCACAAACCCCGCCAGCTTCATGGGTTTGTTTTCATAATTCAGAGCGATCAGATTATCGGCCATGTCAAGTCCATAAAGCCCCTTGACCACATCCATCACCTTCCCTGTTCCTGGGGTATCAAGGACAATTCGTCCATTACTGCTGAGCTCGAAGCGAATCCCCGGATGGGAAATAGCAATTTTCTCCAACAGATCGCGAACGATTGTTTCTTCCTTTTTATCCTTTTCCATATGTTTGCGACGGGCCGGGATATTATAGAACAGATCACTCACCGTTATTTCGGTACCGCGATTATAAGCGCAGACCCGCTGATTGAGCAGCTCTCCCCCTTCAAACAGAGTCAGACTGCCAACCTCTTCGTGCTCGAAGCGGGTGACAATCTGGACCTTGGCGACAGCTGACACACTGGACAAGGCCTCGCCTCTAAATCCCAGTGACTCGATGGATTCCAGATCTTCGATCGTTGATAACTTGCTGGTAGCATGACGCTTAAAGGCCAGCGGAATCTCATTATACGCAATACCGCAGCCATTATCCCGGACGATAATCCGATTTTTTCCACCCGCCTCAACGATCACGCGAATCTCGTCAGCACCGGCATCAATGGCATTTTCTACCAATTCTTTGACTACCGACACCGGTCGGATAATCACCTCACCGGCAGCTATTTTATTAATTGTTTCATTATTTAACATCTTAATTTTCATGGAAAGTATTATATCATAAGAAAATAAGACCGTCGACAAAACCTGCTGTAAAAAAAAGGAGCCGTCTTCTGACAACTCCCTTTTTTTGAATAATCAATTCTGATCTTTTAATACAAATTATTCTCCAACCATGCTCAGTTGTACATTAGAATCACCTTTGGGTCTGTTTAATACTGGTTTGCACTCTGGCAACTCAATTCCCAATGCTTCTCTTAGCACTTCTTCAATGGTTGAAACATGAATGATGGTTAAGGCATTTCTTACTTCTTCAGGAATGTCACTGACATCTTTTTCATTGTCTTTTGGCAACAAAATTTTTGTGATGCCACTGCGTTGCGCGGCGATAACCTTTTCCTTAATGCCACCAACTGGCAACACCTGACCACTTAAGGTAATTTCTCCGGTCATCGAAAGTTTAGAATCAACTGGTTTACCCAAGATTAAGGAAGCCAGTGCCGTCGTTAGGGTAACCCCGGCCGATGGTCCATCTTTGGGGGTTGAGCCTGATGGCACATGAATATGAGTATCATTTTTGAAATAATCAAAACCGTTGGCCAAATCACCCAAACGGGACCGGATCAGGCTCATCGCGATGGTGGCACTTTCTTTCATGACATCACCCAGTTGGCCGGTTAGGGTTAGCTTGCCACTTCCTGGCATCAGGCTTGCTTCGGTAAAGAGGATTTCTCCGCCGACAGCGGTCCATGCCATTCCAGTTACAACACCGGGCTTGTTATTATCCCCGGCTTTTTCATGACGTCTCGTTTTGTTCCCTAATACTTCACTGATATTTTGAGTTGTGACAACAAATGGCAGTTCAGCTTTTTTCGAGACAATTTTCTCTGAAACAACCCGGGCAATTTTTGCCAGTTGTTTGGTCAGGCCTCGAACACCAGCTTCTGCGGTGTAATTTTCAACGATCGCTTCAACCGCAGTTTCCTCAATCTGAAGCATCTCAGTGGTTAAACCATGATCTTTTAAAACGCTTGGTAATAAGTGATCAATGGCAATCCGTTTCTTTTCACCGTTGGTATAGCTTGACAGTTGAATAATTTCGGCCCGGTCTAACAATGGTGCTGGGATCGTGCTGAGATCATTAGCTGTCGCAATAAAGAATACCTCCGATAAATCGTAGGGAATTTCCAGATAATGATCTGAGAAGGTACAGTTTTGCTCCGGATCTAAAACCTCCAGGAGCGCTGAACCGGGATCACCCTGGTGGGACATACCCATTTTGTCAATTTCATCCAGGATAAAAACTGGGTTTTTAGCTTCAGCGTTGGCGATTCCTTTAATGATACGTCCTGGCATGGCACCCAGATATGTTTTACGATGTCCCCGAATTTCAGCTTCATCCCGAACCCCACCTAAGCTGGCTCGTACATATTTACGATCTAAGGCTTCGGCAATACTCTTGCCCAAACTGGTTTTTCCGGTTCCCGGAGGCCCCACCAGCAGAAGGATTGAACCTTGCTTATCTTCTTTTAATTTCATCACGGCCAGATGCTCAATGATTCTTTTTTTCACATCGTCGATGCCAAAGTGGTGAGACTCCAATACCTGTCTGGCGTGTTCAATATCGATTTCTTTTTTCTCACTGGTCCATGGCAGTTCCAAAAGCAAATCAAGATAATTCATAATAACATTGTTTTCGCCACCATTCGGCGGTGAGTTTTCAAATTTGCGTACTTCTTTTAAAGCGATTTTTTTGATATCGGCAGGCATATCTGATTCCAGAACTTTTTTTCGGTAATCGGCTTCTTCTTCAAGTTCTTCATCCAGTTCACCTAGTTCAGCTTTAATGTTCTTTAATTGTTCCCGAAGCATCGCTTCACGATAGGTTTTGTCTTTACGTTGGGAATATTTTTTACTGATTTCCAATTGCAGATGGACCGAATCTTTTTCCCGGATAATATAGTCAATAAAACTCAGAGCTCGTTCCTTTAATGAGTCAATCTCTAAAAGAAGCTGTTTGCTTTTCAACGGAATACCCATCATCGGGATCGTGTAACCCATAATTTCTTCTAACGAAGGCAACCCTTCCAAAATACTGACAAAGTACTCAGCGCCCTTAAAATTATGACTTAAATCTTTCATTAAGCTCTTAATGTATAGGATCATTTCCTGTTCTTCGTCAGCGTTAATATCAAGAGTGTCTTCTTGAATAGTATAAGAAGCAGTAATCTGTTTTTCCTCGAAGCTAAAATCCAGAACTTTAACACGATTGATGGTGGTAATATCAATGATAAAGCCGTTATCAGATTTTTGAATATTGTCAAATTTCATTAACACACCGATACGATAAAACGAATCAGCCGTCAATTGAACGAGTCCTTTATAATCTTTTGTTGATAAACCAATGGCCAGAGTATTATTTTTAATGATCAATTCTTTAATATTGTTACCAATGTCTTCGTTCACAAAAATACGATTTGAAATCCCCGGATAAATCACAGTTTCTGTGATCGGGATTAATGGTGCGTTTTTGATTTCTAATGTGCTCATTTTTTCTTCCTCCTTATCCTCTAATGATTCACTTTTTTTATTAAAGGATTTTGTTTAGTAAGGTGATCAATTGATCCAGCTCTTCATCGGTGAGACTTTTTTTGATGCGTTCAATAACTTGAATCTGGGTTCTTTCCTCGGATCTGGCAATTGATTGTCCCTTTGGTGTAAGATAAATAAAGTACACCCTGCCATCCTCTGGCGAACGTTCCCGATACACACAGCCCATGGAAATAAATTTACTAATCAATTCGGTAATCGTCGGTTTTGAATTTTGTGTTTCCTGAGCCAACTGACTGAAGGTTACCCGATAATTCTTATCGATGACTTTAAGATAATATTTCTGTTTTGAGGTTACATCTTCCGCCTGACACTGGTAGGTTTCATGTTTATGCAATGCTGCATCCAGCTTCAGGAGTTTATGATAGGCCTCATATAATTCGTTTTTCTTACATGTCATATTATCACCCAACTTTTTTATTAGTTAGGATTTACCTAACTACTTGTCTTAAGTATAGCTCCAGTTTTCACTATTGTCAATTAAATGATGCGCTTATTAGGAATCGTTAAGGTTTACTTAATTTTCTATTCTTCTAAGATAACTGTCAAACAAGACCGTTTAACAACAATTTTTTAGAATTCAACCGAGTTATTCTATAAAATTAGCCTGGATTGATAACCTTTATTTAACTACATATTGACAAAAATCTATTCAAAGGCTATGATTTTATAATAAAATAAATTAATTTGGATCTAAAGGAGACTATTATGAAAAAAACCCCTTTGGCTACCGTAGCTGGTAAAACAATTTACACTGCGGATTTAGATGCCTTAATAAAACAATTACCCCAGGAGCAGGCAAATCAGTTTACTTCAGAAGAAGGGCGACGTCAGTTGCTGGAAGAACTCATTGCCCAGGAACTCTTTTATTTAGAAGGCAAGGAAGCAAATGTTGATGAAAGCGAAGAATTTCAGAAAATGCTCATTGACGCAGAAGAAAAACTTCTTAAAACCCATATGATTGCAAAATTCATGATGGATATCAGCGTGCCAGATGAAGAAGTTCAAAAATTCTATGATGAAAACCCTACCCAGTTTATTGCCCCAGACAGCATTCGAGCCAGCCATATTCTGTTACCCAATGAGGAACAAGCTATAACCATTATTGACGAAATCAAAAACGGGAAGTCATTTGAAACAGCTGCAAAAGAATATTCAATTTGTCCTTCCAATGAAAAAGGCGGAGACCTAAGTTATTTTTCCAAAGGCCAGATGGTTCCTGAATTTGAAACCGCAGCCTTTGCACTAGAAGTTGATGAGATGACTGAACTGCCTGTACAAACGCAGTTTGGCTACCATATTATAAAACTGACTGATCGCAAGATTGCTCAAACGATTCCTTTTGACACAGTCAAGGAAAATGCCCGAAATTACTTATTGCGGGAAAAACAAAACAAAGCATTTATTGGTAAAGTCGAAGACCTCAAGCAAAAATATCCGGTTATAATGGAAACAAGTACCCGATAACAAAAAGACCGAAGCAATTCTTAGGCTTCGGTCTTTTTGAGTTGATACTGTTTTTATACTATTTTATTTTCTATTCTTCATCCTGATCCTTACAACAACACCCTTTCCCAATAAATCGGTGCCCGATGATAAACCCTACAATCGTAAAGGCAATCGTAAGAGCAACTAAGGCGCATGGGACAATTCTATCCTTATGAGCCATCACACAGCATTGGCTATCTTCATTCTTGTTACAACACATCATATTTCCTCCGGTTTTCTTTATTATATCTGATTCGTACCCTCATTTTTGCTTTTAAACCACGATATTTTTAGATAACCCGTAATCGTATATCTGAAAACTCCTGGTTTCACTGTTTTTTTATATGTGTTAACTATTGAAAAATCCGGCCGGTATACTTACCAGCCGGATTTTTCAAACCGAGATATCCAATAATTGCCCAATGTTAGGATCAGGTGAAGGGCCAGCTATAGAGGCTGACGATGTGCTTGTTTCAACCATCGCCATCACATCTGTCATTTGCTCGGTCCCAGTCTCCATCGCCATTTTAATCACCGATATACTGGTCTGTTGAGCGACCTGCATTTGACTCATTCCCATCGAAAGTGCTGCAATATCCATGTTCATTCCACCTTTCTTTCGGGTGATCCATATACATCATGAATCAACTCCATCAAATTTAATCTCTGCCGTCTAGTGCTTTGCTGAGCGCACCTACATCTATTATCGTGTTAATTGTTATTTACTTTAGTAAATTATATTACCATTTCAAAATAATCCTTAATATATAGCTCCGTGAAAGTTTTCATCAAACTAAAAGATTATTCATTCTAATCAGCATTTCTTTTGTTGTCAAAATATGTTATGATTGAAAATATGATAACGCATTATAAAAATAAATATATTTAGGGCCGTAAAGTTATAGTTCTAAACATATTATCCGAGGAGAATATTTTTGAAAAAGAAACTATATTTATTAGGTGTTTTTATCCTTTGTGTTGCGACCCTGTCCGGCTGTATATCTTCATCTGAAAAAAAATCCGATACCCTTGGTCTGGAATCCGCCGACCGCTATGAGCTCCTGATTGGACTGAACGATGTGGACACCGGCAAACAGATCATGGACACCCAGGAGGCTGTTGAAATAATTAAAATGAAACTGTTGAGTCATGTTAGCGGTGTCACCATTACAGTATCCAATGGCTACTATTATGTGGGCGCTTTTATTGTCGATGAAACCACATTAAATTGCGTGATTTATGGTGCTGATGACGAATCCATCGCCGCCGTAGTTGATGAAATCAACAGCGACATGAATGTCTCCGTGCTGGTATCAAAAACCCCCAGCAAATACCGTCTAATCACACCATAAAGCACTTTGGCATGATCAACCTGCACATTCTTATTTTTTCCGATCGTTTACCGGCAATCTGATCCGATTTATGCTTTATTTTTTGTTTTGACGATATCAATGACATCCCAGATGTTATCGATCATAAAAGTAGGCTTGCACTTTTCAAGAGCAAAAGGTGTATTATACCCCCATTTGACTGCAACTACATCCACCCCAACCTTATGACAGGCTTCAATATCACGAACCTCATCACCAATATAAAGCATTTCGCCTGGATTGATGTCGTACTTTCGTAAAACTTTCTTGATTTTTTTTGACTTGGAAAGTAGTGCGGAACACATAATAAATTCGATTTCATGGCTGATATCGTAGGTTATTAAAAAATCTGCAACCGTCTTTTTAATATTTGAGGTAAGAATCCCAATATGATTAGTTTCCTTTCTCAGGGCGGTAAAGAAATCATGAATGTCGGGTGCAAAAGCATGTATTTGATTTGATTCTTTTCGCATCATTTTTTGACCATCCCGGAGCGCCCGGGGAAACTGATAAAAGGGAATATCAACAATTTCTTTGATCTCCTTGATATGGAGATTTTTAATATGCTGTAATTCTTCCATGGTGACGGTGCTGTATTTATACTTTGTCGCCAATTCGTTATATATATTAAAGGCCTTCTCTTCGGTATCCGCCAGGGTACCATCAAAATCGAAAACCACACATTTATAGGTCATAGATGACTCCTCTAATTTAATTGTTATTTAGTTTGGATCCGTTTACGTTACTTTTTAACCTTTTTTCTAAAGATTCATGATAAAAATAGTAATCTACATTCAATCGTTGGGCTTCATGCATGGCAGCACTGCCAAAACGGATCAAATTTTCTTTATTGGTGGCATGATCGGGGTATTTGGAAATCCCAATATGATTTCTTAATATAAATGAGTTCCCCTCAATGACAAAGGGTATTTTAAGCATTTCGACAACTAACTGGCAAATTTCCAGGATTATTCCAGTACCTGCCTCACAAGGATAGAACAACACAAATTGATCCGTATAACGGCGGACAAAAAGCCCGTATTTTCCAATCGCACCATAGAGTCGCTCACTTAAAGACCGCATCAACTGATCTTCGATATGCTGGCCATAAGCATCCCCAACTACATGAATCCCCTCAATATGAATAAAAATCAAGGCTAGGTTCTTTTCATAATTATTCCCATTTTTATTAAAGTAATTGTCCAAAACTTCTTCCAATTTATAACGATTAGGAAGTTTGGTTACCGAATCCTGTACAAATGATGCCTCCAGAGCTTTTCTTTTTTCAATGGTTTCGGTAACATCAATTCCAAGCAGAATATTGCTATTTTCTCCATCCCTTCGGGTAAACATCGCATGATCCCATTGGATATAATGGATATCTCCTTTGTAATCCTTGAACGGCAACGGTCGTTTAAAATTCAGGTTTTCATTAACAAATATTCGATGTGCTCGATTCAGGTTCCCAAAAACATCCCGTAAATTTTTATTTTCAATATCGCTATAGGCAATCCCACTTAGTTGGTGTACTACATGATTAATATTCCTAACTTCAAAATTACTGTTGAATTCAATAAATAAGAGCCTGCTGTTGTTCAGAACCTTATCAGTAAAAATAAGCTGAGCATCCAATTCCTCACGTAAATCAACCTGCTTCGTGACATCCTGAAGAATCCCGATGGTTCGCTGATGCTCATTGTTCTTTGTAAAATAGTGTCTAATTCTTAAATAAATGTCCCGAATTTCACCCCGATTATTTTTAATACGATAATGAGTATCTATCTTCTCTTGAGCTTGAAACGCTCGAAGAAAGGCCTTCCAAACCCGGTTTTGATCATCTTCGTAGGCCATCCAGTAAATAATGTCAAGGTTAGGTTCAACTTCTCCTTCTGCATAGCCAAGTATACTATAAAGTTCCCTGGACCAGTAGATTTTTTTTGTTAAATAATTCATTTCCCAATAGCCCAGATGGGCAAGCCGCTGAATTTCCAAGAGCTCTTCTTTCTGTTGGCTGATATACTCATCTTTTTCGTAGGTTTTCTTTAAATCAATGCCGGTAATAACCATATAAGTTTTTTCCGCTCCCTTTTTACCGCTTATTTTCAGGGGTTTAAATAACAAATGAATCGGGATCACCTCACCGCTTTTATGAAAAAACTTAATATCCTTTTCGTAAATACCCTTTTCAGCTATCGCTTTTTTCAGTTCATCAAGATTATCTTCATATATGTAATCTGTGGGAATTCGTTGGATGCTTTTACCAATTATTTTATCTGCCGGTTTTCCCTGATATTTCAAAAATGTTTCGTTTGCCTTATATATAATTCCCTCCTTATCAACCACAACAATAATTTCCGTAACCTGGTTGAAAACACCATCAAACATTTTTTCAACCTGATCCCATTCTTCCTGTCTTTTTTTTATTTTAACAAAATGGTAGACTATTGCTCCAGCTAAACTAAAAAAAACAATGGCCGGAATAATTACCATTGTTACAATTATTTCTGCAAATACTTTTAACTCATTCAGCATCGTGAACACCTTACTTTCTGATGTCTCATATTATCGCCATAACCCGTTCAATCATTTCTTTATCAAAGATGATCTTTATTACATTTGCCTTCAATTTACAGATATATTATAATACATCCTGTCAACAAAATCCATTGTTGCCTATTATTATTTTTGCAACTTTGAACAAAGTAATTTTTATTACCAGATAAAGCACTCAAAATGATGATACTTAACTCAGCACATTCGACGATTTTTTCTGACTTTTGAAGCGATCATAACTCCTTTTTAAAAGAGATTCAACATTTTAGAAAAAGTTCGCAAAAAAATCAGACCAGAGATCTTAAAAGCTTTGACAAAGTAAAAAAAAATGGTACAATAGATTTATCACTTCACTAGACTACAGTAATAAAGTAATTGTTTGAACAAGGAGGTTCGCATGCTTTTTAATTATACCATCGACGGCTTTGAAAATATCCAACATCAGGATTATTTCGCACTGCAGCAAATCAATCATAAACTCATGTCACTTTACCGGTCCTTTGGCTATCATCAGATTTCCACCCCCACCTTTGAAACCTATGACCTATACGTCAATGAAGATTCCATACCCAGTGACGATCTCTTCAAGCTGGTTAATCATCAAGGTAAGGTTCTTGTGCTGAAGCCCGATGCTACCCTACCGGTCACCCGGATGGCCGCCATGAACCATCCCAATTCCCAGGATGTCATCAAGTTTTCTTACGAGACCAACATCTATCGGAATTTTTCATCACCAGAAATCATCAAGAAAGAAATCACCCAAATTGGGATCGAATATTTCGGCAACAACAGCCCCGAATGCGACGGCGAAGTGATTGCCCTGGCCATCCGTTCCTTGCTTCAAAACGGCATTAATGATGTGCATATTGATCTGGGCCATGTCGGATTCATCAATTTTCTTTTTGATGACCTGGCCTTTTCTGATAAAGAAAAAGCAACCCTATTCAAATACATCGAAAACAAGAACATTGGCGATATCGCTGACTATCTGGAAAAGTTGACATTACCGGATGATAAAAAAACCATCATTCTTAAACTACCACTGCTCTATGGTGAGCCTAAAACCGTTTTAAAGCAGATGGAAGCCCTGTGTATCAATAACAAAATGCATCAGGTCGTTGAAAAGATTTCTGAAATCTACGCCCATCTGGAAATCATTGGTCTGGCCGACTATGTGAGTTTCGATCTTGGTTTTACCAATCAGATGAACTATTACAGTGACATCAACTTTAAAGGTTATATCAACAGCTGCGGCGAACCAGTGATCAGTGGCGGACGTTACAACCATTTATCAGAAAAATTCGGCATTCCCCGTCCTGCCTGCGGTTTTGCCATCGATCTGCTCAAGGTGATTGATTACATGGAGCAACACCAGCTGCTGCCTCGGGATGACCAGAGGATCCATGTGATTTTTTATGAAAAGCCACAAAAAACGGATGCCTACAAAATAGCGGAGCAATTGCGATCTAGAGGAATAATTGCAGAAGTTTTCCTGCTGAATGAAACGAAAGAATCACAGGTGTCATCTTTCCAGGCAAATGCTCTTTATAAAAATGCCGCGTTGTACTTCCTGGCTGGTGGCAAACTCTTATCCGAACATAATGGAGAATTCTCAGAAATCAAAGCAATCGATGCAGAATGCGAGGTGGCGTAAATGGTCATCCGATTCGCCCTGGCAAAGGGCCGTGTCGCCAAAAAAGCGATTGAACTGTTAATTGATCTGGGCTATATTTTTGAAGACTACTCGGAAAAAAGTCGGAAACTGATCTTTACCGACACCACCGGTACGATTGAGTTTTTTCTGGTAAAATCACCGGATGTTCCCACCTATGTGGAAAAAGGTGCCGCCGATATTGGGATTGTCGGTAAAGATGTGCTACTGGAACACCCCGCTCAGGTTTATGAGATGCTGAACCTGAATATCGGCAAATGCAAAATGTGTGTGGCCGGCTTTGAAAACCACCCCATTCCCTACGGCAAAAAAATGGTGGTCGGCACCAAATATCCGGTCATTGCCAAAGATTACTTCCATACCAAGAACCAACTGGTGGACATCATTAAAATTAACGGCTCGGTGGAGCTGGCTCCGCTGATTGGTCTGGCCGATTGCATCGTGGATATCGTCGAAAGCGGCAGCACTTTGAAAGAAAACGGGCTATCGGTACTGGCAGAAATCTGCGAGATCAGCTCCCGACTGATCGTCAATCAGGTCAGTCTGAAAACCAAACGGGAAATGATCGACCCCATTATCAAAGCATTTGAAAACCAGTTGTAGTTATTTAGTGACGATCGACGAGAGCTGGTTATTTAATTAAATCGAGAGGAATAAAATGAAAACTATCATTCATCAACAAGACATGGATCTTGATACCATATTGAAGCGCAATGAAGATGAACGGGAGGATATTCGCAACGCCGTTCTGGAAATTATCAAAGAGGTAAAAAAAGAAGGCAACGCCGCCCTTTTATATTATACTCAGGCCCTTGATCACTGTGTCCTCACTCACTTGCAGGTCACTGAGGCAGAAATTGATGAAGCCTTTTCCGCGGTTCCCGCTGAACTTCTGAATATCATCCGGGAGGCCGCTCAGAACATACGAGATTTTCACGAAAAACAGCTGGAAACAACCTGGACCTACACCCCTAAACCCGGGGTTATCCTGGGCCAGCACATCACCCCGATTGAACGGGTCGGCCTCTACGTCCCCGGCGGCAAAGCCACCTACCCCTCGACGGTACTGATGGATGCCATTCCGGCGCTGGTGGCCGGGGTAAAATCGCTGGTAATGGTGACCCCACCGGGACGGGATGGCAAAATCAACCCCACAATCCTAGCTGCCGCAAAAATCGCCGGCGTCCACGAAATCTATAAAATCGGCGGTGCTCAAGCAGTTGCCGCTCTGGCTTATGGTACGGAAACCATTAAACCGGTCAATAAAATTGTCGGTCCCGGTAATATTTATGTGGCCACCGCTAAAAAAGAAGTTTTTGGCAAGGTTGATATCGATATGATTGCCGGTCCCAGCGAGGTGCTGATCATTGCCGATGAAAATGCTAACCCTGTTTATGCTGCCGCCGATCTACTATCGCAGGCCGAACACGACGAACTGGCGATGCCGATTCTGGTAACGACCTCCGAAGCGCTAGGGGCGCAAGTCATTGAAGAAGTCTACCGTCAGATCAGTGAAGACCTTAACCGCAAAGAAATCGCCAAAAAATCAGTGGATGATTATGGGTTTGTCTTTATTGTCAAGGATCTCGACGAGGCCTTTGAGCTGTCCAATCAGATTGCTCCCGAACATCTGGAACTCCTGATCGAACACCCCATGGATTCGCTGGAAAAAGTAAAAAATGCCGGTGCCATCTTTATGGGTGCCTACACCCCAGAACCCCTGGGCGATTATTTTGCCGGACCCAACCACACCCTGCCGACCTCCGGCACGGCCAAATTCTCCTCACCTCTGGGAGTCTATGACTATCTGAAAAAATCCAGCATTCTATCCTATGATCAAGCCGCATTGCAGTCAGTCTATCCAAAGATTGCCGCCTTTGCCCGTTCCGAAGGATTAGATGCCCATGCCAAAGCAGTTGAAAGGCGGTTTGAAGACTAATGGAATCACTGATAAGAAAAAACATCCAGCAATTAATTGCCTACAAGGTGGACGCCCCGCAGTTTGAGATCATCGTCAATGCCAATGAAAGTCCTTATGACTTTCCCATGCAGCTCAAGCGAAAGTTTTGCGACGACATCTGTAACACTGACTTAAACCGCTATCCAGAGGCCTGTTTCCCGGAACTCATCGAAGCCATTACCGACTACACCGGTGTCCCGGGCGAAGGCATTATCTGCGGCTCCGGCTCTGACGAGCTGATTGCGATGATCAACCAGGCCTTTGTTGATCCCGGTGATGTCGTGGTTTCCCACACCCCCTCTTTTGCGATGTATGACATCTGGGCCACCATTGCCAATGCCAGACATATTATGGTACCCGATCTACCGGGACACATTCCCGATGTGACAGGCTTGATTGCAGCCGCTTGTGAGAATCAGGCCAAATTGCTTTATATCTGCAACCCCAACAACCCCACCGGTTACATTTTTAGCCGAACGGATATTATCAAACTATTGGATTCCGTCCCTTCACTAGTGATCCTGGACGAAGCTTATATCGAATTCTTTGGTGAATCTGGTTTTGATCTGCTGGAAAAATATCCCCGCTTGCTGGTGCTGCGAACCTTGTCCAAAGCCTTCGGTCTGGCTGGCATCCGCTGCGGCTATGCCCTGGGCAACAAAGAAATTATTGATATTCTTTACAAGGTTAAGGGACCCTACAACCTCAATGTTCTAACCCAAAAATTGGCCGTCATCGCCTTGAAAAACCGGGATGAGATCCTGCAAAATCTGGAAACCTTAAAGGAAGAGCAACAAAAAGCCATGACGGTGCTGGAAACCTACCCCGGCCTGACTCTTTATCCATCCGGGTCCAACTTTATTTATTTTGAAACTGATCAGGCTGAAGCCATCTATGAAGCGCTTCTTACGCAAAACATTCTGATCAAACGCTTTATTGAAACGGACTCCACGCCCGGCAGCATTCGTTTTTCCATAGGTAAACCTCTGGAAAACAAAAAGATTCTGGATATTATCAAGGAGGTCGTGTACAATGAAGCGTAAAAGCACATTAAGCCGGTCCACCACCGAGACCGAAATTTCACTTTCACTCAGTATTGACGGATCTGGAGTAGTCAATATCAACACCGGTGTTGGATTTTTTGATCATATGCTGACACTTTTCACCAAACACGGCCAATTTGATCTGACCATCGATGCCCATGGGGACGAAGCGGACAACCACCATGCTATCGAAGACATTGGCATTCTGCTGGGAAAAGCCTTTTATGAGGCACTGGGTGACAAGGCCGGTATCAATCGCTATGCCTTTGCCTTTACTCCCATGGATGAGGCACTATGCCGTACCTGTGTCGACATCAGCGGCCGCGGCACCCTTGTTTTCGATGTCCCCCTGACCCGGGAATTTATTGGCGACTTTGAAACTGAAATGCTGGAGGAATTCTTCCTGGCCTTTACCAATAACAGCAAAATGACCATCCATGTGGCTTCCCTCTATGGCAAGAATAACCACCATATTGTGGAAGGAATTTTTAAATCGCTAGGTCGAACGCTAAAAGATGCCTGCACAATCGAAGCCGGCAACACCGAAATTCCATCCACTAAAGGAATAATAGAATAACAGGAGGACAACTATTGATCGCAATTGTCGACTATGATGTCGGAAATTTAAAAAATGTTTATACGGCTCTGGGTGATGTCGGTCTTTCCGGCACCATTACCCGGGATAAAAAGATCTTGGATGCGGCTGACGCCATCATTCTGCCGGGGGTTGGAGCTTTCTCTGACGCTATGGACAACCTGAGAAAATTTGATCTTATTGATACTCTTAATGACAATGTCCAAAAAGGCAAGATCCTGATGGGCATCTGCCTCGGTATGCAGCTGCTTTTTGATAAAAGCTATGAGGACGGTGAATTTTCCGGTCTCTCCTATATCCCCGGAGAAATCATTAAATTCGACGCCCCCGGGATAAAAATTCCCCACATGGGCTGGAACAATCTGGTGATCAACCGAGACAGCCCGTTGGTTAAAAACATCGGCACCGAAGATTATGTCTATTTTGTCCATTCCTACTATGCCAAACCGAATAACTTTGATGATGTGGTGGCTTATGCCGAATACAGTGTCAAGGTACCCGCGATTGTTCAAAAAGACAACGTTATTGGCATGCAGTTTCATCCGGAAAAAAGCTCCAACGTGGGCTTCCAACTACTAACGAACTTTAAGGAGATGATATCATGATTGTATTTCCGGCCATCGATTTAAAAAATGGCAAATGCGTCCGCCTGATGCAAGGGCAGAAGGATGCTGAAACCATTTATTTTGACAACCCCGTAGATGTCGCCCTGAAATGGCAGTCTAAGGGCGCCCAGTATCTGCATCTTGTCGATCTGGATGGTGCCTTTGACGGCCAACCGAAAAATCTGGAACTGGTTAAAGACATTGTCGCCGCGCTCGATATTCCGGTGGAACTGGGCGGCGGCATTAGAACCCTGGAAATCGCCAAAGACTATATCGACAGCGGTGTGGCTCGGATCATCATTGGTACCCAGGCCGTTAAAGATTTCGAATTTATTGTCAAACTCCTGGATCTCTATGATGAAAAAGTCTGCGTTTCGATTGATGCTAAAAACGGTTTAGTCTGCACCGAGGGCTGGGTGGAAAGCAGTAATCTAGAGGCCCTTGAACTGGCCAGTAACCTCGAAAAGCTAGGACTATCAACCTTGGTCTATACGGATATTTCCAAGGACGGCATGATGACTGGTCCTAATTTTGAAATGCTCAAGGTGCTCAATGACAATTTAAAAATTGATATCATCGCTTCTGGCGGCATCTCTAAATCAGCCGACCTGATCCGGCTTCAGGAAATGGGGCTTTACGGCGCCATTACTGGCAAAGCCCTGTATGAAGGGGCCATCGATCTCGAAAAACTGTTGAAAGAAGAGCTCAAATCATGCTGACCAAACGGATCATTCCTTGTCTGGACGTGGATCACGGCCGGGTGGTAAAGGGTAAAAAATTTCAGGATATTCAGGATGTCGCTGATCCGGTCGAACTGGGACGGTACTACTCCGATCAGGGCGCCGACGAACTGGTTTTCTATGATATCACCGCCAGCTATGAAGATCGGGATATTTTTATCCACATTGTTGAAAAAGTGGCTGAAGCCATCCGCATCCCCTTTACCATAGGG
>Ga0265295_1004439_pt1 | contig 18877 bp, 17 predicted proteins | sample Munlansysbiofilm_FD_192503 | JGI IMG/M metagenome (GOLD analysis project Ga0265295, IMG submission 192503) | Leachate microbial communities from a municipal landfill in Southern Ontario, Canada - Methane capture system biofilm | ecosystem: Engineered > Solid waste > Landfill > Unclassified ... | reverse complement strand
GTATTGAAGCTCCCCCTGTTTTAACTCTCATTTTTGGATTGGGAATAAATGTAGTTTGCCTGGATAAACAAGACACAAGGACAATCTGAAGCCTGCTGCCAAATCAAAAATGAAAGTCAAAACAGGAGCGGGGTTGACTCCAAGCAAAGTCCAGCGTAGTTTCGCAGAAACGGCGTTCTGCGCTAGTGCGCCAGTGAGCGATACATATCAGATAGGTGAAAGTCCTATTCAGAGTTACGTCATACTCTGTAGCTGAAGGTAACTGCGTCACCGCGAGGTGGGGTGGAGAGCAACCGGAAGCGAAAGACCAGTCCGTAGGATAACGAACTCGATTCGGCGTTATACATCGTCGAGCCTCCTAGTGCAAGGCTAAGACCAAAGTCAGCGACATATGCGAGGAGCAATGTCAACCAAACCCGATAAGCCTGCTTGGCTAAGAGACGTGTAAAAGCCAGAGCAGGGGTGTATGATGTGGTTGGAGACGGAATGGAAAGAAGGTAAGTATCGTTAAGCTGGGAGACCTGCCAGTTGAATGAGAGGCTGGCAGGAGTCAGAGTGCTCATAATAGTGATGATCCTTGGGACAACATAACCCAAGAGGAGCGAAGGGGCACAGGAAAACAGATTTTGAAAGGAGTATTAGTGGAAGAACAACGATCGACAGTGCCGGAAACGGCTAAGCAAGTACGAGAAATCCCGCCCCGATGGGACTGGGTAGAACCACTGGTATGGACTGACAAGATGCTGGCAGCCCTCGAAAGAGGAGTCAAAGGTGGAAAATGGTTCAGTCTGATTGACAAGGTTTACTTTTTAGCAAACCTTGAATCAGCCTGGAAACAAGTAGCGGCCAATCGTGGCAGTGCCGGTATTGACAACGTCAGTATCAAGCACTATCGCAGGCATGCCGAACAACGTCTAAAGCGAAGTTCTGAGCTGCTCAAGCAGGATAAATATCAGCCTGCCGGAGTTAAACGGGTCTGGATTGACAAACCCGGTAGCAAAGAGAAACGTCCTTTGGGAATACCAACCGTAACCGACAGAGTGGTACAAACGGCATTGCGAAATGTCATCGAACCAATCTTTGAGCAAGACTTCTGCGAATACAGCTATGGCTTTCGTCCACACAGATCATGCAAAGACGCCTTAAGAAGAGTCGATAGACTTTTGAAGCAAGGCTCTAATTATGTGGTGGATGCGGACATCAAGGGATACTTTGACAGCATCCCTCAAGATAAGCTTATGCAATTGATAGAAGACAAGATAGCCGACAGCCGCGTTCTGGCCTTACTGAGACTGTATCTTTCACAAGAAGTGATCGATACTGCAGCAAGCTGGACACCGGAAGCCGGAACACCTCAAGGAGCGGTGATAAGTCCTATCCTTGCCAACATCTATCTCAATCCACTGGATTGGATGATGCAGGATAAAGGATATGCAATGACTCGATATGCAGATGACTTTATCGTGATGTGTGAAACACGCGAAGAAGCCGAAAATGCGCTGGAATTGATTAAAACCTGGACAGAAGGAGTAGGATTAACCCTGCACCCTACCAAGACCAAGATAATCAATGCCGACGAAGAAATCTTTGAATTTCTGGGATATAAATTCAAGCAGGGAATGAAGTTCCCTACTGACAAGAGTATCAAGAAGTTCAGAGACAATATCCGAAAGCATACTAGACGCAGTAATGGGAAAAGCTTGGAGCAAATTATCTTGAAGCTAAAACCCATACAAAGAGGATGGTTCGAGTATTTCAAGCATTGTCATAGGAACTCATTCCCGGATCAAGACAGATGGACAAGACGTAGATTGCGCAGCATACTGAAAAAGTATGAAAAGCGTAAAGGTATCGCCACAATCCATAACGATAATATCCGCTACCCCAACCGCATCTTTGATAGCTATGGGTTCTTCTCATTAGTCAGAGCCCATAGGGAATTATGCCAGTCTCTTAAATGAGATACCTGTTTTCTGGAGAGCCGTATGCGGGAGAACCGCACGTACGGTTCGGAGGGAGGGGAGACCAGTAATGGAAAACTCCCCTACCCCTATCGAAAAGGCAAAACGAGGCCTGTACGGGCATTTATTATTGGTGACGAAGGCAAGAATCTTTAAGCAAAGAACGTCCCAAAGAGGTATCCGGTGATGGTGGATAATATTACCACCAGAGTGACGAAAGCGGAGGTTTTCTTCAGCCCCAGTACTGTATTTATCACCAGCATACTGGGCAGTGAGAGCGCAGGTCCAGACAGCAGCAGCGCCAGAGCCGGTCCCTTCCCCATTCCGCTACCCAGCAGCCCCTGCAAGATGGGGACTTCGGTAAGGGTGGCGAAATACATGAAGGCTCCGGAAATGGAGGCGAAGAAATTTGCCCCCAGGGAATTTCCGCCCACCGCAGTTTCTATCCAATAGGAAGGAATCCAGGCTTCGTGTCCGGGGCGTCCCAAGAGCGATCCGGCGATCATCACACCCACAAAGAGCAGGGGCATAATGAGCTTGGTATAGCTCCAAGTGGAGCCCAGCCAATCCTTCAGCTCGCCTTTTTCTTGGGTCAAAAAGCCTACAAGCATGACCAGGCCGATGATATAGGCGATGAGCGGCTGAGAGGGAAAAAGGATTCCCGCGGCAGTCACCACCAAGGCAGTGAGCAGCACCTTCCAGAGCTTGAAACCATAGATCAAGACCAACGACAGCCCCAGGCCAAAGGCCAGGATACCTGAGATGATCCACTTGTAGGCATACATAAAGCTCATGAAAGCAGAGTTGGAACCCCCCGGCTTTGCCCAGGTCAAAGTGATGAGGATCAGGATCATCAAGGCAAAATAGATAATCTTCTGCCAGAGGGGACTGCTTTCCTGAAGATCAACATAATCGAATTCGCCCTGCCGCTGCAGCTCTTCTTTGCGGAAGATAAAGTGCATAATCAGTCCCAGGATGATACTGAAAACCACTGCTCCCACGGCTCTGGCGATGCCGATTTCCAGGCCCAGGATGCGAGCAGTCAAAACTATGGCCAGGACGTTGATGGCTGGGCCGGAATATAGAAAGGCCACAGCCGGGCCCAAGCCTGCCCCGCGTTTATAGATCCCGGTAAAGAGAGGTAAGACGGTGCAGGAGCAAACTGCCAGGATCGCACCTGAAACCGATGCCACGGTATAGGCCAGGATCTTATTGGCTTTCGGTCCCAGATATTTGATTACCGCGGATTTACTGATAAATACGCTTACTGCTCCGGCGATGAACAGGGCCGGGATCAAACACAAAAGGACATGCAGGCGGGCATAATCCTGTAACATAAAAAAGGCTTCATGCAATCCGGAAAGAAAGCGTGGAGCCCCAAAGGGGATAAAGTAGGCTGCCAGAAATACTCCCAGCATGATCCCCAGGATTTGTAGCTCTTTTAGTTTCGCGTTCATGATGTTTTACTCCTTATCGGTGGACTTCAGATCCAATACACACTCCAGGGCATTTAGCACACAGGGGTATTGGAGGCGGTAAATCACTTGGTTGTTCACTTTGCGGCTATCGATGATGCCAGCGTTTCTTAGTACGTTGAGATGGCGAGATATGGTGGACATATCAAAGCCGATGATCTCCTGAAGCTCACAGACGCAGTGCTCTTTCTCCTGGAGTTTTACCAGGATCAGCAAGCGCGTGGAATGCGCCAGGGCTTTGAAGATGCCGGCCATTTGTTCGTAATCTGCATTATCAGTCATCTTGACCTCTCTATTGTCGTATTTGGCCAAATAGCCAAGTAGGCTGGATTTGTCAAGCAGATTTGTGAGGTTTTATCGTTTTAACGTTTTATAGTTTTAAGGTTCTGGCAATTTCTGAGCTTTCCGGCAGAATGGAATTATCAGAGCGCATCCTATTTAGTCCGTATTCCAGCAGAACCTTCCGGGTATTGGCGTTGTGGCTTCCAGTTTGGGATATTCTCGCCAGTATATCTGTGGTATTGCATCAATAGAGGCATAAAGCGCCTCTTCGCCACGACGTCATATTAAGATTATTGAGATATGTTTCAATAATCTTGAAGATTTAGCTTGACATCTATTCATAATATTGAATTCTGGTTTTAAGAACAGCGAGGTAGTTAGTATGAATTTAATAAATTGTCCCATGTGTCATCATGAATTAGAGATTCGTGAGTATCACTGCCCCAAGTGCGATGTGAGCTTTCAGGGCAGATTTCAGAAGAACTGGTTGGAAGGCTTTTCTGCTTCCCAACTGGAGTTTATCAAGCTCTTCCTTTTGGTTCAGGGTAATCTGAAGGAATTGGAAAAGAGATTGGGGATTTCGTATCCCACCATCAAAAGCAGATTGTCAGAGATCAATCAGGTGATCACCCGCCACCCTATAGCGGATAGCGATTTCACTGATATCCTGGCAGATTTGGATGAAGGCTTTATCGATGTGGATGAAGCCCTCGGTATGATATTAAAAAGGAGAGACAAATGACAAAAATCACACTTCAACAAGAGTGGAAATATGACGGACTCAAAACCATAAAGCTGGAAAATCTGATGGCACCAATGGTGATCGAGGCCAACGACGAAGATTCCGTGATCCTGGAAGGGGAACTGAATCTGAAGAAACAGGAAGAGTATTTTGAGCTTAAAGATTATATGACAGAGAATTATGAAGAGGGAACTCTAAAGCTGGATTTCGACGAGATCGGGAACCTGGATCATAAAGTCAAAAACTCTCAGATCAGGCTAAAAGTACCAGCCGGTGTGCTGCTGAAAATTGAGATCGAGAATATGCCGCTCGGCCTTTCCGGACTCAAAAACGATCTGCATATCGAAAGTGAAAACGCTCCGATTTCGGTGCGGAATTGCGATGGCGACAAACATCTGGAAAGCGAAAATGGCCCCTTGAGAATCCATAATTCAGCAGGTAATCTCTTTGCTGACTTGGAAAATGGCCCCATTTCAGCAGAGGACATTTCGGGAGAAAGCATCCATATAGAAAGTGAAAATGGCCCCATCAAAGTGCGCCTGGCCAGCTATCAAAAAGTGGACATCGAAAGCGAAAACGGACTCATATACTATGAAACGCAGCCGGTGGAAGGTGGAGACTTTAAGTTCAAAACCGAAAATGGCATTGTGCATCTGGTCTTGCCACTGGCTTTTTGCTTCTCTTTGCATGCAGAAAGCGAAAGAGGAAATCTCAAATCCAAGCTTGATGCCGAAGTGGTGAAAAAAGACGGCACCTTTAAGATAGAGAATATCTACGACGGAGAGGAAATTACCAAGATCAGTATCGAGACCGAAAACGGCTTGATCAAGCTTTCCAGCGATGGACACATCAATCTGGACTTTATCAGAAGTGGCTTTAACCAGCTCAAAGAAGCCTATCAAAACGCCAAAACCAGTGAAGAGAAAACCAAAGTGGTGGAAATGGCCAATAAAGTGATCGCCTCTCTGCAAAAGGCCGCAGATTCCATCAATGAAGAGAAGATCAAAGAAAAAGTAAGCGCTGCGATCTCCAAGCTGAAAGAGCTCAGCGAAAGCTTCGATTTTGACGAAACCAAGACCATGGTGCTGGGTAAGCTGGAGGATCTGGGTACAGAGATCTATGATGGCGTCCAGGATGGTCTCAAAAATGTAAAAGCGGAGTTTAATGAGCTCAAGCATGAGCACCTCAATACCGACTCGATCAAGGATTATGTGATGAAGGTAGTCAATTCCCCCTTGATCAAACCCTATCTCTCGGCTGAAAAAAAGAAAATGGAAAAAGAAGAAATCGCCGAACGTAGCAGGCTCAAGATATTGGATATGCTGGAATCTGGCAAGATTAGCAGTGAAGAAGCAGAGAAACTGCTGAAGGCTATCGGCAAAGAATAATCTTGACACTATTGCATCGGTTAAAAACTGTGTCAAAACACGGTCGGGATGTAGCGCAGTCCGGTAAGCGCGCTCGGTTCGGGACCGAGAAGTCGGAAGTTCAAATCTTCTCATCCCGACCAATGTGTTTTTTGTCCAGATATGTTCTTTGCTGATGTCTTTTATAACTCCAGCCCCAGCTCTATACCTGAGGTCTTGCGGCTGATTCAATGGAAATCGGACTGGGAAATTCTTGAAGCCCAACAGCTAAATAATCTTATTGTTGAACTATGGCCGCAACACGATACTTAAAGTCTTATAGGTAAACCCACAATGTCTGAGCCAGAGCCAAAGCCCAAAATCTCCTATTACCTGAAACTGATCTATCCTTTTATCAAAAAGGATATGGGCCTGCTCGTCTTCGGTTTGATAGCGATGCTCATCACCTCTGCCCTGAGACTGGTGGATCCCCTGATTCTCTCTCTGATTATCGACAAGAGCATTCCCAATCAGGATATGACAGAGATGTTTCGCTATGGCTTTATGTTTATCGGAGTGGTACTCATCTCCGGGCTGCTCTCGTATCTGCAAATCGTCTTGCTGAGCCGGCTGGGGATCAAGATTATCACGAAGTTCAAGGGTGAAGTCTTTAGCCATCTTCTCAAACTCCCCATAGGCTGGTTCAACAAACAACCGGTGGGAGAGCTGATCGCTCGTGTGGAAAGCGATAGCGAACGCGTGAAGGTGCTCTTCAGCGATCTTTCCATCACCATCATCGGCAATCTACTCTTTTTTGTGGGTGTATTTATCGTGCTGATGGTGCGGGATTGGAGAACCACGATTTACATCATGCCCGTCATGGTCGTTAGCATCATAGCGTATTCCTTTGTCTTTAAATACATCTCCAAGTTCTTCCTGAAGATCCGGGAAAAATACGCGATCATCTCTGCCAAAGTGACAGACTATATACAAGGCATGCAGATGATTCAGGCCTTGAATCAAGAGGAGCGCGTGATCGATGATCTGGCCTTTGCCTCCAAAGACAAACAGCGTACAGAAGTAAAAACGAGCTTTATAGAATATGGCTTTCAGAGCTTTTTTATGTTTATCTTCGATGTGTTTTTTGTGGTGGTGGTGATCATGCTCTCGGCACCAAAGATTATCGCTGGGGTGACCACACTGGGTACCTTGGTGGTTTTTATCCAATACATTTACCGGATGATTTGGCCACTCATGCACCTCAGTGAAAACTTTATGCAAATGCAGCGGAGCTTTGTCTCACTCAAGAGAATCCTGGAGCTCACCGAACTGGGCACCGAAGATGAGACCTTCACCGGCACAGAGCTGCCGACTTTTGAGCGGGATATCCGCTTTGAAAACGTGAGCTTTGCCTATGAGGATGAGGACTGGGTCTTAAAAGATGTATCTTTTAGCATTCCCAGAGGCAAGAAAATCGCCTTGGTGGGTCCCTCAGGCAGTGGCAAAACCACCGCGGTGAGCCTGCTTTGCGGTTTTTACCATGTGCAAAAGGGCAGAGTCCTGATCGACGGCGTGCCAATGCGAAGCCTGGATTTTAGAGCCTGGCGCCGCAAAATAGGCCTGATCTTGCAGGATGTGTTTCTTTTCCCAGGACCGATCCTGGAAAATGTACGCGTGTATAACGATAACGTGAGCCGGGATGAAGTGCAGAATGCCATTAATATCGTGCAATTGGAAGACTTTGTAAAGGCTCTGCCCGAAGGCTTGGATTCCGAACTGGCCGAACGCGGTCAAAACGTGTCTCAAGGCGAAAAACAGCTCATTTCCTTTGCCCGGGCCCTGGCCTTCAATGCCGAAATCATCGTGATGGACGAGGCCACAGCCTCTATCGACCCTCAGACCGAAGCACGCATCCAACGCACCATGGACCAAGTCTTTTCGGGCAAGACCATAGTGGTGGTGGCGCATCGGCTGACCTCAGTTCTGGATGCAGATGAAATCTTATACTTTAGCGAAGGCAAGATCGCTGCCCGCGGAGATCACAAGACTCTGATGCGAGAAAGCAAGGACTACCGCAAGCTCGTGGAGTTACAGCTTTTGGGGGATGGCAATGAATAAGCACATCAAATGGATCCTGGATCAATACAAGGCACAAAAGTGGTTTGTACTGATCATGGTGATCTTCACCCTGGCTTCTTCCGCAGTGCAAATTGCCTATCCTTATGCCTTCAAACGCATGATCGATCTGCTCACAGACATACTGGCCAAGCCGGATCTGTACCCCGCGCCGATGGTGGAAGTAAAACGGATCATCATGCTCCTTATCGTGATCGGTGCAGCACAGTTTCTCACCGGATTCTATCCCTGTTTCCGGGCTTGGGTCAATCTGCGTTTTGAGCACAGCGTCCGGATGCATTACTTTAAGCATATCACCAAAAAAGATTACCGCTTCTTCCAGAAATTCCGCACAGGCGATGTGGTAACCCGGCTCACAGACGATCTTTCGGAATACCCCAAGATTAGCTGGTTTATGGGTAGCGGTATTTTCAGAGCTTTTAATTCCTTCTCGCTGATTATGTTTTCGCTGCTCGTGATGTTTAGCATCAATGTGAAGCTCACTTTGCTCTCTATCGCACCTTTGCCTTTGATGATGGTAGCCTTTTATTTTACCTCAGAAAAGCTCTATACGAATTTTGCGCGCAATCAAAGGGCGATCTCAGATATCAACAACCAGCTTGAAATGAGCTTTTCCGGAATCCGCATCGTGAAGTCTTACGTGAGTGAAGATAAATACAATCGCTTCTTTGACATCGCCCTGGCCAAACGCTTTAAGACCGAGATGAGCGTGGTAAAGCTGAACGCTATCCTCACCCTCATCTACCAGTATATCGATTATTTCGCCCAGATCGGAGTGATCCTCTTTGGCGGCTATATGGCAGTGAAAGGCCAGATCTCAGTGGGCACCTTCTTTCTGTTTTACACCTATCTTTCCATGATGATTTTCCCGCTTTTGGATCTGCCCCAACTCTTTGTTTCCGGCAAACAGGCCTTTGTGAATATCGACCGTCTGCAAGAGATGAAGTACCATCCTACCTTTAATAAGGAAGAAGAGCATGGCAAAGATATCGATACCTTTAGCGGCCTTGCCTTTGAAAAGGTGAATTGCAGCTATCCTGAAAAGGAAAGCACTGTGATCCAAGATGTCACATTCCAGCTAGGCCCCACCGAAAAGATGCTGATTCTGGGCGCCACCGGCAGTGGTAAGACTACCATTGCCAATCTGATCCTGGGTTTGATCAAGCCGGATAGTGGCAAGATCATCATCAGTAACGAAGATCTGGAAGATATCAATATCAAAAGCCTGCGCCAGATGGTGGCTTACGTCCCGCAAGAGCCTTCACTCTTTAGCGGCAGCATCAAAGGAAACATCATGCTGGCCAATGACCAGGCTTCGCAGGAGGAATACTGCATCGCTCTGGCTGCCTCACAGATGAAGGATGAGATTGCGGCTTTCCCCCTCAAGGATGAAACCACCGTGGGGCATAGAGGATTGGGAGTGTCCGGCGGACAAAAACAGCGTATCACCATAGCCCGCGCTCTGATCAAACGCCCCAAGCTCTTGATTTTGGACGACATCACAGCCTCTCTGGATGCCGAGAACGAGGAAAAACTCTGGCATGATATCAATCGGGATTATCCCAATACTGCCGCCATAGTGATCTCACACCGGCTATCTACCTTACGTTATGTAGATACCGTGCTCTTCATCGATTCCTCTGGCAGAGCACACAAAGCTACCCACGATAAATTGGTTTTCGATAATAAAGAGTATCACGACTTTCTGCATGAACATCTTAAAAAGTAAGTTAGGCAGTTAAAGTAGCAATATTCATATAAACTCATTGACAGAAAAACGTGCGATCTATTAATGGACGCAAAGAAGACAACATTGGAGATATGTATGAGCGACCAGCTGCAAGACCTTTTGACAAAAGTGTACGATGAGGGTGTTGCCAAAGCCAATACCGAAGCAGAGAAGATTTTGGACAAGGCTAAAGCAGACGCCGAAACCATGATTAAAGACGCCAAAGCCAAAATTGAGCAAGATAGCGCTGAGGCAGCAAGGCAAGTTCAGGAATTGAAGAAAAACACCGAGGGCGATCTCAAAATGGCGGGCAATCACAGCATTACCGCCTTGAAACAAAAGATCACCGATCTCATCCTCAAAGTGAATGTGGATCAAGCCAGCAAAGAGAGTTTTCAGGATACCGAGTTCGTGAAAAGCCTGATCAAAGAAACATTGGCTGGGTGGAAACAAGGTGATGCGGGCATCATTATCTCAGAGAATCTGCAAAAGAAACTCGATGAAGCCTTTCTCAGCTCTCTGAAATCAAGCTTCGGTGGCAAACTCGAGATCGATTTTAGCCCCCAAATCAAAGCCGGATTCACCATCTCCCCCATCGACGGCAGTTACAAACTCAGCTTTACCGACGAGGATTTTGCCGAACTTTTCAAAAACTATTTGCGCCCCCGTACAGCCAAGATCCTCTTTGATAGCTGATCATGGCCAGGCAGTACTATTACTTTATAGCTGGCTTGCCCACTATCTCGATAGACGATAGCAAGCTGGCAATCACGCCAGAGCTATTCCGGCAAGAAGCGCAGCAGCAGCTCAGCAAAGCAGATTATCATCTGCTGAAGCTCTTGCATCTGCCGGATGAGATTTCCAATCTGCTCCTGGAGCTATACAAAAGACACGATAAGCAGCCTAATCCTGAAGGCCTGAATAGCCGTGAATACTGGGTCAAGTACCTTGATTTCTTGCGGCACAAGGCGAATAGTCCGAATTTGGACACCCCTGAAGAGTTTGCTTACCTGCCTTCCTTCATAGCTCAAATATTCCTCGATGCTTTCGCAGAAGAAGAGCTCCCGCCCTCCTCAGTTTTGGAGCACCAGATGCTTTCCCACTTTTTTGAATTTGCAGCAGAGCACCCTAATAAGTTTATCGTAGAGTGGTTTGATCTGCAACGCAATATCAAGAACATCCTCTCTGCCATCAATGGCCGCCATCACGAACTGGATTTTGCCCCTTATCTGATCGGTGATGACGAGACGGTGACCAATCTGAAGAAAAGCCACGCTGCGGATTTCAGCCTGGGCAAAGACCATCCTTTCTTTGATGAACTCATGCGAATCTGGGAGCAAAATAACATCCTCTATCGGGAACGCAGCTATGACGTGCTGCGCAACAAATGGATCGATGAACAGAACTTCTTTGAGTACTTCAATATCGATCGCATCCTGGGATACTACAGTAAACTGCGCATCATCAACCGCTGGCTGGTGGCCGATGCAGAACTGGGTAAAGAAGTATTTCATGATACTCTGAACAAACTGGAAAACAGCTTTGAATTTCCAGACGATTTTAATATAAGAATAAAGCAAAAATAGAAGGTAACACGATGACCAAAGGTATAGTAAAAGCGATTATCGAAAACCTGGTCCAGGTAGAGGTTTCGGGGCCTGTGTCCCAAAACGAGATCTGCTACATTGATATGGGCGGAGTGAGATTGATGGCGGAAGTCATCAAAGTGCTTGGAAATATCGCCTATACGCAGGTGTTCGAAAGCACCCGCGGCCTGAAAACAGGTAATACGGTAGAATTTACCGAAAAGATGTTGGAAGTAAAGCTGGGGCCGGGTATGCTCGCCAAGAGCTACGACGGTCTGCAAAATGATCTCAACAAAATGCAGGGGATCTTTTTGACCCGTGGTGAATATACAGACCCCCTGGATGAAGACAGCGTCTGGGAGTTTACCCCGATCGCCAAAGCTGGGGACAAAGTTTCCGCGGGTGAATGGCTGGGCAGTGTGCCCGAAAGCTGGATTTCTCATAAAATCATGGTTCCCTTTGGCCTTGTTGGCGAATACACCCTCAAGAAAATAGTTGAAAAGGGCAGATTTAAGCTTACAGATACCATTGCCGTGCTCACAGATGAAGAAGGCAAGGACATCGCGGTCAATATGATCCAGTACTGGCCAGTAAAAATCCCGATAAAAAGTTACGTCGAAAAGCCCCGTCCTTTTAGAATCATGGAAACCGGAGTGCGTACTATGGATACTCTGAATCCGATGGCAGAAGGCGGTACTGGTTTCATTCCCGGGCCTTTTGGCGCCGGCAAGACTGTATTGCAACACTCCATCTCCAAAAACGCTGATGCAGACCTGATCATCATGGCTGCCTGCGGAGAACGGGCAAACGAGGTGGTGGAACTCTTTGTGGAATTTCCCAAGCTGGACGATCCCAGAACCGGACGCAAGCTGATTGAGAGGACCATCATCATCTGTAACACCTCAAATATGCCTGTGGCTGCGCGCGAAGCTTCGGTTTATACCGCTATGACCATCGGTGAATATTATCGCAACATGGGCCTCAAGGTCTTGCTGCTGGCAGACTCCACTTCCCGCTGGGCACAGGCCTTGCGTGAAATGAGCAACCGCATGGAAGAATTGCCTGGTCCTGATGCCTTCCCCATGGATTTGCCAGCCATCATTTCCAGCTTCTATGCCAGAGCCGGTTTTGTACATCTCAAGGGTGGTGAAACTGGATCTATTACCTTTATTGGCACAGTATCTCCCGCCGGCGGAAACCTCAAAGAGCCGGTTACCGAATCCACCAAGAAAGCTGCCCGCTGTTTTTACGCTCTATCGCAAGAAAGAGCTGATAGTAAACGCTACCCCGCAGTGGACCCCATAGATTCATATAGCAAATATCTGGAATATCCGGAAGTGATAGAATACCTGAATTCAAACATCAATCCGCATTGGGTAAAAGACGTCATCAAAACCAAGGATATCTTGCTCAGAGGCCGCGAAGCCCAGGATCAGATAAACATCTTGGGAGACGACGGTGTGCCGCTGGCCTATCATGACAGATATTGGAAGAGCGAACTGATAGATAGAGTTATCCTGCAACAGGATGGCTTTGACCCAGTGGATCAATCCACCCCCATGAAGAGACAAGAATATATGCTCGAGCTAATTCTGAATATCTGCGACACAGACTTTGTACATGAAAACTTTGAAAAAGTGATGCCCTTCTTCGTGAAGCTGGTAAACATCTGCAAGCAGATGAACTATGTGGAGATCGATACAGAGGAATTTAAGCGATATGAAACGGAACTTCATAAAGAAGTTGAAGAAAGGAGCGCTAAATAATGGCTACGCAAGCATTTCAAAAGATATACACCAAGCTTAATCAGATTACCAAAGCCACCTGCTCCGTACGCGCTTCCGGCGTGGGCAATGAAGAACTCGCCACTGTGGCCGGACGCCTGGCTCAGGTAGTAAAGATTGTGGATGATAACGTTACCCTGCAGATCTTTGCCGGCACTGAAGGTATCGGTACCGACGCAGAAGTTATCTTTTTTGGCAGGGCTCCCACCCTCAAAGTCGGTCCTGCTTTGGCTGGACGGTTTTTCAATGCCTATGGCGATCCTATAGATGGAGGCCCGGAGGTGGAAGGCACAGAAGTGGAAATCGGTGGTCCTTCCGTGAACCCCGTGCGCCGCAAACAGCCATCTGATCTGATCACAACCGGTATTGCCGGTATCGATCTTAATAACACTTTGGTTACCGGACAAAAGATCCCCTTCTTTGCCGATCCGGACCAACCCTATAATGAAGTGATGGCCATGGTGGCGCTACGTGCCGAGAGTGACAAGATCATTCTAGGCGGTATGGGGCTTTCCAATGACGACTATCTTTTTTACAAACATTCATTTGAAAACGCCGGTGTGATCGATCGCATCATTTCCTTTGTGAATACCACCGAAGATCCCACCGTGGAGCGTCTCTTGGTGCCAAATATGGCGCTGAGTGCGGCCGAATATTTTGCCTCAGAACATAACGAGAAAGTGCTGGTCTTGCTTACGGATATGACCTTGTATTGTGATGCCCTAAGTATCGTGTCAAACCGTATGGATCAGATCCCCTCCAAAGACTCCATGCCGGGCTCTTTGTATTCGGATTTGGCCAAGATCTATGAAAAAGCAGTGCAATTCCCGGATGGCGGCTCGATCACCATCATCGCTGTGACCACTCTCTCCGGTGGCGATATCACTCATGCCATCCCGGATAACACCGGTTACATCACCGAAGGTCAGCTTTTCCTGAAGCGCGATACGGATATTTCCAAGACCATTGTGGATCCTTTCCGCTCTCTCTCCCGCTTGAAACAATTGGTGATCGGCACCAAGACCCGTGCAGACCATCCTCAAGTGATGAATACCTCTATACGCCTATACGCAGATGCGGCCAATGCCAAAACCAAAATGGAAAATGGTTTTGACCTCTCCGATTACGATGAACGCGTGCTTGATTTTGCCAAAGAGTATTCTGACAAGATCCTGGCCATCGACGTCAATATCGATACAGAAGCTATGCTGGATATCACTTGGGAACTCTTCCAACGCTATTTTGAGCGGGCAGAAGTCGGCATCAAAGACGAACACATGAAGATCCACTGGAAAAAGGCATGAATCTTAAATTTCAATACAACAAAATCTCGCAATTGCAGCTAATCAAGCAATTGGGAGTGCGTGAAAAGGCTTTGCCCACGCTGAAAAACAAGGAAGCAGCCTTGCGCGTGGAAGTGAAAAAGGCCAGAGGCATGGCCTCTGAACTGGATCAAAGAATCGCTGAACGCACCCAGGAGCTGGAAGTCTTTATGAAGCTCTGGGGCGAATTCGATCCTGATCTGATCTCCATCAAGAACGTTGCGATCAAGACCCGAAAGATCGCCGGAGTCAAGACTCCCCTTCTGGAGGACATCAGCTACGAGATCGCGCCCTTCAACCTCTTCACTGCACCAAGCTGGTATCTGGATGGCATAGTCTTGCTCAAAGAGCTGTCCCGCCTCCAGATCGAACGTGAATTCTTTCTGCGCAAGATGCACATTCTGGAACACGTGCGTAAGAAGACTACTCAGAAGGTTAATCTTTACGAAAAGGTGCAAATCCCTGCTTTTGAGGAAGCGATTATGAAGATAAAGCGCTATCTGGAAGATGAAGAAAACCTCAGCAAAGCCGCTCAGAAGATACTGAAAGACCGTACGGAGGAGCTGCAATGATCGAGAAAATGAAGAAATACACGTTCGTACTCTATCATTTGGAGTATGAAGAGTTTCTGGCCAAATTGCAAGGACTGGGCCTGCTGCACATCATCCGCTCTACCGATGAAAAGACCGGCAGTCTGCTGAGGAATCAGGATTTATTGCGTGAGTATGCTGAAGCCCTGAAATTCCTGGGCAAGGTAGCACAAGCCGAGAGCAAAAGCGGCACCAATCTGCCTACCAAAGCAGTCTTGAACCAGATCAATAAAGCCCGCGAGGAAAAAGACAAGCTCGAGCATAAACTGGATATCTTGCGCAAGCAAATCCGCGATCTGGAACCCTGGGGCAATTTTGATTATGACCTGGTCAAGAAACTACGTGAAAGCGGAGTTGGTATAGATTTTTATCACTGTCTAAAGAATCATTATCAAGCGGAATGGGAAGATCAGTGCACCATCAAGACAATTGGTGAGCGTAGTGGCATCCTCTATTTTGTGGCTCTGTATCAAGGAAAAAGCCCAGCTCTGGAAGCGGATAAATTCTCCTTCCACCAACATACCTTAGAAGAGCTAAAACAGAATTCTATTGAAGTCGAAAAGAGAATCGAAGCTGTGAAGGAATACTTTAGCTCGATTGCTGCCACTGCCACCGAACTCTTTATGAGCGAAATCACCAAGATCACCACAGAATATGATTTCGAAGACGCCAGCCTGCAAGCGGTGAAAGAAGCTGAAGATCATCTCAGGATCATCGGTGGCTGGATTCCCGTCAGTAAAGAAGCTGGCCTCCTGGATTTTATCAAACAAGAGGAATTGATCTACTTCTCCTCTGCTGCCAAAGTAGAGGAAAACCCGCCCATCAGTCTGAAGAATAACTGGTTTGCCCGCCTCTTTGAACCCATCAGCAAGATGTATATGTTGCCCAAATACAACGAATTTGACCTCACTCCTTTTTTAGCACCTTTCTTTATGCTCTTCTTTGGCTTCTGCAATGCGGATGTCGCCTATGGCATCGTCTTGATTGCTTTGGCTTTAGTCCTCAAATGGAAAGCCAAAAATGATACCATGAAGGGCTTTATGAACCTGGTCATCCTCTTTGGAGTATCCAGCATCATTATGGGCTTTGTGGTAGGCTCGCTCTTGGGCTATGACCTCAAAGAACTACCTGTGGTGGGTGAAAGGATCCTAATCCGAAACAACGACCAAATCTTCAATTTTGCCCTGCTTTTGGGAGTGATCCAGATTCTCTTTGGCATTAGTATCGCCATAGTCAAAAAGATCCATCAATCCGGTTTTATGCATGGACTCAGCGAATTTGGCACCTTCCTTTTCATCGCAACTCTCTCGGTCCTTGGCGCTTCGCAATTGGGTACAGATATATCTGCCGTGCAGCCTTATCTGAAATACCCTCTGTGGGGAGGCTTGGGATTGATCCTGCTCTTCAACCAACCGGGGAAAAACCCCCTGATCAATATCGCAGGAGGCCTCTGGCTCCTATACAATATCGTTACAGGATTCTTTGGCGACATCCTGAGCTACATTCGCCTCTTCGCTTTGGGTGTATCCAGTGCGATCCTGGGCTTTGTCGTCAATAGCATCGGAGCCCAAATGTCCTCCATTCCTTGGGTAGGACCCGTGATCTTCTTTGTCTTTATGCTCTTTGGTCACGGACTCAATCTGGCATTAGGCGCGCTTTCCGGTTTTGTGCATCCTTTACGTCTCACTTTTGTTGAGTTTTTCAAAAACGCCGCGTTCGAAGGACCCGGCATGGCATATAAACCCTTTTCAAAATCTACAAAGTAAAACACAGGAGGTTTAATGGACCCGAACACTGTAAATCAAGTAGTAACAAGCACTGTCATGGCGGGCGGAAATTTGGCCTTTTTCCTAGCCTGGATCGGAATATTCCTGATGGTCGCGTTAGCCGGAACCGGCAGCGCCATCGGAACTGTTATCGGTGGCAGCGCAAGCATTGGAGCCATGAAAAAACGGGATGATATCTTCCCGAATTGTATGATCCTGTCCGCATTGCCCGGTACCCAAGGACTCTATGGATTTGGAGCATTCTTTATCCTGAAAGCCCATGTCGTACCTGGAATCAATATGCTGCAGGCATGTGCCATTTTAGGCGCCGGCCTCATCATGGGAGTCGTGGGACTCATTTCTGCATACCAACAAGCCCGTGTGGTTGCAAATGGTATCGAAAGTATCGGAGCCGGAAATGACGTCTTCGCAAACACCCTGATTCTGGGCGTATTCCCAGAGCTCTATGCCATCGTCGCCTTTGCGGCTTGCTTCCTCATCGGAGGAATGGTCCCCGGCCTGGCATAAATCCCCAGATAACCACTATGAATATAAAGCGTGTCCTTGGGCACGCTTTATTCTTTGGGGGTTGAGAAGGTTGAGAGAGTTTAGAGGGTTGAGATCACAGCTTTCACGAATGATGAGCTTGGGGATATTCAGAAGTCTGAACGACTGGAAGGCTCTACGTGACAAACCACAAAAAATATAACAGATAATCGAGTCAAAGCATTGCCAAAGTTAGATCTGAAGCCCTGCTCCGTAAGAAACGAGGACTATAAAGTTTCTCAAATAGCCGTAAAACTATGAGTTGAATTTACACCAACGTTTGGGACGTAACTGGTTACATTCCCGGTTGTAAGAATATACTGGGTTGTATTTGCCGGATTCATGCTGACCAAGCACCCCAAGTTGTTTCCAGAAACCCCCACTCCTGTAATTACTACGGAGGGGTTACTGTTGGCAATCTTCCATTTTAAGGTCGTATTTTTCAGAACTTTTATCGGGTATAGGAGTATTCCCCCAGCGGCAATCTCTGGAAAATCTGGTTGTGGTGGTATGTAAGTGTTGTTTTTGTCAGGCGGAACATTAGGAACCGCTTTTGAAAATTTTCTTCGTCCGTTCATCTAACGTCTTGCCTGTAAGACCCATTCCACCTTGCTGGTCAAAGTAGAATTTTCCCGATCTGTGCTGGTAGACATTAGCTCCTTCCTGTTTAGTTGTTACGCGATAAGCGTTAAAAGAAATTGCAGGTGGCCTACTTGTCTTGGAACTCACAACTCTGGTAGTATCAATGGGCGTAAAATACGTAAAGCCACCATCGTCCATCTGAATAGGCTTAGATTTATCTCTGTAATGTACCATCTGTAAAGTCAACTTACCCTGTAAAGAACGATCGTCTGTAATTACCTCTAAAGTGTCAATATCGGATTTAATAATCCTCCAATAATAGGGTTCGCTTCCACTGATTTGATGACCGGTAACATTAGATGACAATAAGTAGTAGGTTCTGTTTGGCATATAGCCACGCGATGAAGTATCCACACGGATATCATACGTTACTGTTATGATCTCACCATAGTCATAATGGAGTTTGTCCTCTACGAATTCATACTCATATTTTATGGCTACCACCTTGTCGTCGCTTCGCCAACGCAGGTCAATGTAACCTGATTCCGGCCCTAAGATTTCGTCTGGTTCACGGGCGATCATTGGTGATATAGCTCCCAGTAAAAAAACCATCAAAACTATCCACATGAGATACATTGGATTTGCATGGCGGGACAAGTGACTATCACTTCTGTTTGTTGATTTTATATGAGTCCTAAAGAAACCTTCTATCATTCTCAAATCTCTCTATCCAGATACTGATATCCCGGGATTTGCGGCAAGAGATTATCTTCAACCGCGGTTTTCACAGAGCGGCAGGGCAGATTTTGCTCCACTATCTGCTCTCTGGTAATAGTTTTCAGATTCACCTGCTCCGGATACCTGGCCTGCATCGCCCACAGCATCTTGATATACAGGCTATACTGGCGTGTCACCCTTATAAGTATCCACCCTAAGGAGCTGGTTATAATGCCACAAAAAGATGTAAATAAGATGACGAGTTTGATTCAGAGCCTATTGCCAACATATGGGATAGCGGCAATTGAGCTTA
>Ga0265295_1004438_pt1 | contig 18878 bp, 17 predicted proteins | sample Munlansysbiofilm_FD_192503 | JGI IMG/M metagenome (GOLD analysis project Ga0265295, IMG submission 192503) | Leachate microbial communities from a municipal landfill in Southern Ontario, Canada - Methane capture system biofilm | ecosystem: Engineered > Solid waste > Landfill > Unclassified ... | reverse complement strand
TAGATTGTCGTACATGCCATGGCATGTTGGGGTTTTTATGAGGCTAAAGCCTCATCTCCGTGGATCTGAACGTTCTCTCTCGGAGGTACGACTTTCGTTGTATATAAACGTAACATGCCATGGCATGCGGTTTTTTTATGAGGCTAAAGCCTTTCTCGGAGGTGAGGCTTCAGCCTCACTTATAATATGCGTGGAGAAGAGGTTTTTAAAGACGAACGGGAATCCCGTTGTCGTGGAGGTAATGTTTAAGCTCCATAATGTCTATCTCTTTATAGTGAAAGATGCTTGCCGCAAGCGCCGCATCGGCACCGTGCAAAAATGCTTCTTTTATATGCTCCATCGTCCCTGCTCCGCCGCTGGCGATAACGGGAACGTTCACCGCGCGGCTAATCTGCTCGGTGATGGTGAGTTCAAACCCTGCCTTGGTGCCGTCGGTGTCCATCGAGGTGAGCAAAATCTCCCCGCTGCCGCGATCGACCGCTTCTTTTGCCCACTCGACTGCATCAAGTCCCGTATCGACCCGCCCGCCGTTTAAAAAAACGTGGTATTTATTTCCCGTTTTTTTGACGTCGATGGCGGTGACGATACACTGGCTTCCAAAGCGCTTTGCACCCTCGTTGATAAGTTCGGGGCGCTTGATGGCAGCGGAGTTGACGCTTACTTTGTCGCAGCCGACGTTGAGGAGTTTGTAGATATCCTCAAGCGTGCGTATGCCTCCCCCTACGGTGAGCGGAATGAAGATTTCGCGTGCTACTTGTGCGACGATATCGACGATGGTATCGCGGTTGTCGCTTGAAGCGGTGATGTCCAAAAAGGTGATCTCATCTGCCCCCTCTTCGTTGTAACGGCGTGCCACTTCGACGGGATCGCCCGCATCTTTGAGACCTACGAAATTAACCCCTTTGACGACCCTTCCGTCTTTGACGTCAAGACAGGGGATGATGCGTTTGGCAAAGTAATTCATAGGGCAAACCTCAAAGAAAAATTAAGTGCAATTATAGCTTTTTAGACTTATTTGAAGTTTTACTCAAAAATATTGACGTTGTATTTTTCCACAAGCCCGTTCGGATCGAGACACTCTTTTTGGAAGAATTCGACGATGTAGGGCATTTGGCAGTGTTTTTCAAAAATCTCTACGCTCTCCCAAATTTCATTGAAGAGAATGCCGTAGTGCTCCCCTTGCGCAAAAGGGTTTGCGATTTTTTTCATCACTTTGTATTGTATGCACCCTTGCTCTTTATGCGTCGGCTCTTCGAGTGCTTGCAAAACGTTAAAAAGCGCCTCCTCTTTCCCCTCTTTTGCTTTAAATTCGGCCGTACAGTAAATCATTTTTGCTCCATCTTTTTAAGTAAACGTGATTATACTTACGAAAATAAAAATTGGGATTAAAATGTTTGAACAAGGATTTTTACATACAAACGCGCCGCTTTATATGGACGTAGTAACGATCTACTTTGCGATTTTACCGTTTTTGATGGTTACGGGGATTGCGGCGGCGATCAAAAAGAGGTTTGAGCTGCATTATCGCATACAGCTTTCCACCTTTCTTTTTACCCTCGTGATGGTGGTAGTGTTTGAGATCGGCGTGCGTGTATCGGGCGGCATCGGTGCATTTATGGAAAATGCGCGCATCAACGAGACGTTTATGTTCGGTTTTTTGCTCGTGCATATCCTCATCGCCCTCGTAAGCGTCGTGGCATGGTCGATTTTAATCTACAGCGGCGTCAAAGAGTACAAACTAAAGCGTGAACCTTTTGTTAAATCGCATAAAAAGCTTGGCATGTGGGTGTACGGCGGCATGAGCATCACCTCTTTCATGGGTGTGATGATCTACTATTTTCTTTTTATGTATTAATGATATGGCAATTTTTATAGAGTATGGTATCTCATTTTTCTCCCCTCTCCGAAAGAGAGGGGTAGCTTTAGGGGGTTGTAGGGACATTTGTCCCTGCCACGAAAACGGACGAGTTCGTTTTCGTGCGTAATATTTATTTTTTTTATTCTTACCAAACTATAAGAAACAATAGTATAAACTCACGCCTATGAAACATACGAATGTAATCGCAAAGAAGCAATTTGGACAAAACTTCCTCAAAGACGAGTCGGTTTTGCGAAAAATCATCGAAGCGATGCCCAAAACTCCGCATAAGATTGTCGAGATTGGGCCTGGCTTAGGTGATTTAACTAAATTTTTAGTTGATGTCAAAAGTGTAGAAGCTTTTGAGGTAGATACCGATTTATGTAAGATATTACAAGAAAAATTCAAAGAAGAGATTGCTACCAAGCGCCTCACCATTCGCTGTGGGGACGTACTGAACGCTTGGCAGAGCAGCTTAGTTGATGAGTCGTACGATCTAGTGGCAAACCTGCCCTATTACATCGCGACAAATATCATCCTAAAAGCGCTCGCAGATCCTATGTGTAAGAATATTCTTGTAATGGTTCAGCTTGAAGTAGCGGAAAAATTTTGCGCCGATGCAGGCGAAAGCGTGTTTGGTGCCCTAGGCATCATCACCCAAAGCGTCGGAGACGCCCACATAGTGGTGCGTGTTCCTCCGAGCGCTTTTGAGCCTGCTCCCAAAGTAGATTCCGCCGTTTTTTTGATACAAAAACACAAAGACAGAAGCGACGAAGGTTTTGAGAGGTTGCTGCGAGTTGCATTTGCACAGCCGCGCAAAACTCTTTTGAAGAATCTCTCGAGTGTGTATCCTAAAAAAGAGCTAGAAACTGCCCTAGAGGAACTGGGACTTACATTAACGATTCGACCTCATCAGGTGGCTACCGCTGACTATCACCAACTCTATAAAAAAATACAAAGGAGTTTGGATGACGGAAGAGAACAAGGGAACGATTGAATCGGCCCCCGCACCGGAACGAAGACCAAATAACAGAAGAAACAACAACAGAAACAGAAACCCGCAAAACAGACAAGCAGGCGAAGCAAAAGGGGAACAAAAACCGACCTCTTTGCAGAACAGACCCAACAGAGGCAGCAGTTCAAACCGCCGTCGCCCCGCTACGGCAACCGATGAGGATCTCCGTGCATTTGTCGTAAAAAATCAAGAAGCGCACAAACAAAGACTTAACCCCCATTTTAAACTTGATCTCAATTCCAACGCAAAAGTGCGCATTACGCCGCTTGGCGGACTCGGAGAGATAGGCGGGAATATCGCCGTATTTGAAACCGAAAAAGAGGCGATTTTGATCGACGTAGGAATGAGCTTTCCCGATGGCGAGATGCACGGGGTGGATATCCTTATCCCCGATTTCTCCTACATCAGAGAGATTCGCCACAAGATCGTAGGGGTTATCATCACCCATGCCCACGAAGACCATATCGGGGCGATGCCGTACCTCTTTAAAGAGATGCAGTTTCCTATCTACGGAACGCCGCTTCCTTTGGCGATGATCGGCAGCAAGTTTGACGAGCACCACATTAAAGAGCACCGTAAATATTTCGTACCCGTAGAGAAACGTCAAATCTATAAAATCGGGAACGACTTTGAGATCGAGTGGATGCATATGACCCACTCGATTATCGATTCCTCTTCGTTGGCGATCACGACGGCGGCGGGGACTATTATCCATACGGGAGACTTTAAGATCGACCATACGCCGGTTGATGGCTATACGGCGGACTTGCACCGTTTGGCATATTACGGAGAGAAAGGTGTTTTATGTTTGCTCAGCGATTCGACAAACTCCTATAACACCGCGCCGACCCCTTCGGAGCTTGCCGTAGCGCCTGCTCTTGATCGCGTATTTTCAAAAGCGGAGGGGCGCGTGCTTCTCTCGACGTTTAGTTCAAACATCCACCGTGTCCAACAAGCGATCCAGTACGGGATCAAATACGGGCGTAAAGTGTGCGTGATCGGGCGTTCTATGGAGCGTAACCTTGAGGTGGCGATGCAGTACGATTATCTCCGCTTTCCTAAAAACGTTTTCATCGACGTCGAGGAGCTGCCGCATCTTAACGACAAAGAGATTCTTATCGTGACCACTGGATCGCAAGGGGAGCCGAGTTCGGCACTCTTTAGAATGGCGATCGGCGAGCACCGCCACGTCAAGATCAAGCCTACCGACTTGATTATCCTCTCTTCCCGTGCGATTCCCGGAAACGAAGGAAGCATCTCCAATATGCTAAACTTCCTCCAACGCGCGGGTGCAAGGGTAAGTTCGGACAAAGATATCCACGTTTCGGGGCACGCTTCGATCGAGGAGCAAAAACTGATGCTGCGTCTTGTAAATCCGAAGTTCTTCTTGCCTGTGCACGGGGAATACAACCATGTTATGAAGCACAAAGAGACGGCGATGCTCTGTGGCGTGCCTGAGCGCAACATTCTTTTGATGACCGACGGCGAGCAGATCGAAGTGGCACCGAAGTATATGCGCAAGGTCAAAACCGTTAAAACGGGTAAAACTTACATCGACAACCAAAACAACCACCAAATCGAAGACGATATCGTACTCGATCGCCAAAAACTGGCAACGGACGGTATCGTGATGATCGTGGCGCAGGTGGACAACCAAACATCGAAAATGACCGCAAAACCGCGTGTTACGTCGTTTGGACTCGTAGCGGACAAACAAGACAAATATTTTGCGAACGAGATGGAAGATGTGTTAGAGCATTTCCTTATCCATATGAAAGAGGGTCTTATCGAAAACCCAAAAGCGCTTGAGAACGACCTGCGCCAAGTGGTTCGCAAACATATCTACCGCAAACTTAAAAAGTACCCGCTTATCGTACCGCACGTTTTGGTGCAATAACATACACACTTTTGACATGCCAAGCCTTGGCATGTCGCAAATCCTCTTTTTTCTACCTATTTCCGTGTTAAATCATTTTAAATCATCAAGAAAACGCTATAATTTTTTCTCTTTATATAAAAAAAAGGAATGAAGATGGAAACATTAATCTTAAGCGGTGCGATAATTTTATTTGCGCTGATTATTATGTCAAAAGGGATCAAGGTGGTTTCTCAGTCGGATATGTACGTGATCGAGAGGCTGGGGAAATACAACCGTACGCTTAGCGGCGGTCTGCATTTTATTATCCCCGTGGTGGACAGCGTGCGCAGCAAACTCACCTCGCGCGAACAGATGGTGGATATCCCCAAACAAACGGTGATCACCAAAGACAACGTGAATATTTCTATAGACGGGATCGTGTTTTGCAAGGTGGACAGCGCGCAGGATGCGACCTATAACGTCGAGGATTTTCGTTCGTCTATCTCCAATCTTGCGATGACGACGCTGCGTTCGGAGATAGGGAGCATGGAGCTTGATGCTTCGCTCTCCAACCGCGAAACGCTTAATGCCCGTTTGCAAGGGGCTTTAGGGGAAGCGGCGATCAACTGGGGGATCAAGATAACACGCGTGGAGATTAGCGATATTTCGGTGCCAAAAGAGATCGAAAAAGCGATGAATATGCAGATGGAAGCAGAGCGGGAAAAACGTGCCATCCAAACCCGCGCCGAGGCGCAAAAAGAGGCGCAGATACGCGAAGCCGAAGCGTTTAAGCAGTCCGAGGTGCTTAAAGCCGAAGCGATCGAGCGTATGGCGGATGCCAAAAAGTACGAGCAGGAAAAAGTTGCCGAGGGGCAGCAAAACGCGATGCATGCCATAAACGAAGCGATGCAGCGTAACGAAAAAGCGGCGGAATTTTTGCTTGCCAAAGATCGCATTGCCGCATTTAAAGCGATGGCAGAGAGCGGTTCTAACGACAAGATGATTCTCCCTTACGACGTAGCGCAGATGGTGGGTTCCATGAGCGTGATGGGGGATGCGTTTTTTAAAGGCGTGAGCAATGGAAACACAAATACTTGAGCCGTTTGCCCCTTGGGTGCTTTTGGGGATCGGGATCGCGCTTATAGCGTTTGAGAGTTTTTTGCTCTCGTTTGTGGCGCTTTGGTTCGGCTTGGGGTGTATCGTCATAGCGTTTGTAAGTATGTTCGTGGTGTTTGACGAGGGTATCTGGCAGTTGGCATGGGCGTCGCTGCTTGCTCTTGCGATGCTTTTTACCCTTAGAACCCGTGCAATGGAGAAGTTTTTGGAACCCGCTGAACCCGTGGAGATTCGCGAGGATTACCTTAACGAGAGCGGCTACGGCGTGATCGAGAACGGCATGGTACATTTTAAGGCAACCTACTGGGTGCCCGAACATGCCAAAGGGGAGGTTTTTGCCGAGGGGGAAGAGGTGTTCGTGGCAAGTACCCACAAAGGGCGTGCAAAAATCTCTAAAATAACCGCATGATTTTAGTCTCTATTTTGGGGGAGTTTCACTCCTCTGTTTTTCCCGTATTTTATGAATTTCACAGACGCATCAAAACCCACATTATCGTGCACGACGGCGGATTTCGGCGACGCAAAAACGATCGGGCTATACTAGAATCGCTCGAGAAGTTTAGCCGCAAATACGGACTGGGAGTCGAAACGTTCGAGTACGTGATCGACGAGGACTCTTTGGTTTCCATAGACAAACTTGCCGCAAATCTTCTTGGCATGTGCGAAGAGAAGGGGGAGATTTTTATCAACGCCACCGACGGGCTCTCCAACATCGGTATTTTGCTCGCACATAAAACCCTTGAGCACGGTGTACATTTTATCGCCTACGATATGCACGAAAACAGCTACAACCTTATTACGAAAAATTCGATGCGCCACGTGCAGATGCACTCTTCGCTGGGCGTGGTCGATCATTTGCTTTTAAAAGGGTTTGAGGTGGAGCATGTGGAGGACAAAGAGTTTGCTCTGCGTCATAAAAAGAGCATCGTAGCACTTTTTGAGGAGCATCTTGAGGAGTTCAACAAGATGAAAATCGACCTTTTCAACCGCAAACTCCGCCCCCAAAAATATCCCCATGCTTACAGAGTTATCAAGCGACTGCGCCTTGACATCGTGCAACATTACAAAGAGATAACGGGTGGATTGTTTGAGTTTTACGTCTATTTCCTGCTTGCAGATTTGGGTTTTGACGATATCGAAGTGGGGGTGCGGCTTAAACAGCCTTTTGGGGAAAACGGCTTTGTGGGCAACGAGTTCGATATTTTGGCGATGCACCAAAACCATTTGCATATCATCGAGTGCAAGTTTACAAAAAACGTCAAACTCTCCGAACTCGTCTATAAGTACGCCGCACTCGTAAACCGGCTTGATGACGAGGGAAAAGTGCTGTTGCTCACCGACAAGAAAAACTACAAACCCAACCTCGTCAAAGACAAATCGGGCGATCTGGAACACCACAAACGCGCGGGACTCAGCCGCATTATGATTCGCGGTTCCCTCTTTCAACACAAAGAGGAATTCGCCCGCGAAGTGGGGGCATTTTTTCGTTTGGAGGGCTAGCGCCTAGAACATCTTGTCCAAAAGCATTTTCATCCCTTGGCGCGCCGCCTCTTCGGTGATGACGTCGACGACGTCTTTTTGCTTAGGCTGCGGCGCGCTTTTGTAGATCACCTGCGTTTTTTGGCTCTCTTTGGCGATTTTTACCTGCTCTTTGAGGAAATACTCCTGCTCTTTTTTGCGTGCTTCGTCTTTTAGCAGTTCGGTCGTAATGTCGATCATCGCCGCTATGATAGTGTCGTTAAGCCCCATGGCGGTGAGAACGTCGATCTCCTCAAGGGTGAACTCTTTGTAGGGGGTTTTGACACGGTTGATGAGGGAGATGATGAGCACGTCGCTTTTGCCCTTTTCGGCTAGACGTACCACATCCCCCACTTTAAGCCCCTCAGGACCCGTGAGCGCAAGGCGGAGTGCGGGGTCTTTAATAAAATAGACCGCATTGGGGTTTTTGTCGGCAAAGTTTTTAAGCCCCTGAAGATCGCCTTCGGCAAGAAATGTATTCACCTCTTGTTCGAGGCGTTTGTTGGCTTGGTCTTGTTTGATCTTTTCCAAAAATGCTATGGCATGTGTGAATTTATTGGGCTGCTCCGTAGCGGGTGATGCCATTCTTCTGGAGCGTAAAGAAACATCTTTGGCTCTTTGTTCTAAACCTGCTATGGCAGCGTCGATATCGGCACCGCTACCGACGAGATAGAGGGCAACCTCTTCGGAATGATTTAATGCCGCACCCCCTAGCGGCGTCCAACCGTATTGTGAACGTGCGTTCACGTTCGCATTTCTCGATACGAGAAGTCGGATAATCTGTTTATGCATAAGAGTCGTAGCGTGAATAAGAGGGCTTCCGTATTGGTTATGCCATGTTTCGACGCTAACCCCGCTATCTAAAAGTTTCGTGACCGCCTGTACATCGTTACGCATAATCGCGCTATGCAGATCGATACTTTGGCTCAGTGCAACGTTTTGAGTCTGCTGCACGGGTGCGGCACATCCCGCTAAAAACGCCGTAAACATAACGGAACAAAGTAGATAAAATAATTTTTCGGTATGGAGCATAAGAGTTCCTTATGTAAATATAATGCTTTATCATGCACTTCTTTCTCTAAATATTTCATTGCGTGAAACTGTTTCGGAGGTAGTAAGTTTAGGCTCATAAAAGGCTAAAACTTCTTGGCATGCCATACAATCGTTTCGTTTTCTAAGCTCTTTGGTGCTACCCTATCGTATCAAAAAAATCGAAGGGACAGTTTTGAAAAAACAACACGATCAAGCTTTTGAAGAAGCGGTAAAAACGATGATGCTTCACGTGGGGGAGAACCCCGAGCGCGAGGGGCTTTTAGAGACCCCAAAACGTGTGAGAAAAGCGTACGAGTTTATCTTCGGCGGCTACAAAGAAAACCCTAGAGAGATTCTCGAAAAAGCACTTTTTACAAGCTCCAACGACGAGATGGTGCTTATTAAAGATATCGAGTTTTATTCGACGTGCGAACACCATCTTTTGCCGATCATCGGGCGGGTGCATGTTGCATACATACCGGACGGTAAAGTGGTGGGGCTTTCAAAAATCCCCCGCGTCGTGAATGTTTTTGCGCGCCGTATGCAGATCCAAGAGCAGCTTACCGAGCAGATCGCCGATGCGATTATGAGCACCATCACCCCAAAAGGGGTCGCGGTGGTGATCCAAGCACGCCATATGTGCATGGAGATGCGCGGGGTAGAGAAGATCAACTCCACGACGACCTCTTCGGCACTGCGCGGGCTCTTTAAAAAAGACGAAAAGACCAGAGCGGAGTTTTTCTCCCTCATCAACTCCCCGACGGGTACGAGATACTAAGGTCGGCATGCCTCTAAAATCCCTCAAAGACAAAATCGCCGCCAAAAACCACTCTACCCACTTCGGTGAGGTGGTAAAGATCAACGCCACCGTTATCACTGCGCGCGGTTTAAAGGTGAGCATCAGCGATATGGTGCGCATCGTTTCAAACCAAAACGCCCAAGAGACGGTGGGGATGGTGACCGAGATAGACGGCGATACGTTTTTCATCACCCCGTTTAGTTTTATAGAGGGGTTTTGCTCGGGTGATCACGTGTTCTTGGAGCAAGCGGGGATGCAAATTCCCGTAGGCAAAGGGCTGCTGGGTCGGGTGGTCGATCCGTTTATGCGCCCCATCGACGGGCAGGGAAGCTTGGCATGTGCCGCTATGTCGCCCATTATTAAAGCGCCCATTGCGGCGATGAAACGGGGGATGATCGATGAGGTGTTTAGCGTGGGGGTAAAAAGCGTGGACGGGCTTTTAACCTGCGGCAAGGGGCAAAAGCTCGGTATCTTTGCGGGAAGCGGCGTGGGAAAATCGACGCTGATGGGGATGATCGTGCGGGGTGCGGATGCGCCTATCAAAGTGGTTGCCCTTATCGGGGAGCGCGGGCGCGAGGTGCCTGAGTTTATCGAAAAAAATCTCGGCGGGAATCTTGAAAATACCGTGATCGTGGTTGCCACAAGCGACGATTCGCCGCTGATGCGTAAATACGGCGCTTTTGCCGCGATGAGCGTGGCGGAGTTTTTTAAAGACCAAGGGCTTGACGTGCTGTTTATTATGGACTCGGTGACCCGTTTTGCGATGGCGCAGCGCGAGATCGGGCTGGCACTGGGTGAACCTCCTACCTCCAAGGGCTACCCGCCCTCGTCGCTCACCCTTTTGCCCCAGCTTATGGAGCGTGCCGGCAAAGAGGAGGGCAAAGGGAGCATCACCGCCTTTTTTACCGTACTTATCGAAGGGGACGATATGAGCGATCCCATCGCCGATCAGTCGCGCTCTATTTTAGACGGGCACATCGTACTCTCGCGCGAGATGACCGACTTTGGCATCTACCCGCCCGTGAATATTCTCAACTCCGCTTCGCGCGTTATGAACGACATCATCACCAAAGAGCACCTCAAAGCCGCGATCAAATTCCGCCGCCTCTATACCCTCTTAAAAGAGAACGAAGTGCTTATTCGCATCGGGGCGTACACCAAAGGGAGCGACCCCGAGTTGGACGAAGCGATTGCCAAAAAAGGGAAGATGGAGGAGTACCTCTCGCAGGTAGCGACCGAGCAAATACCTTATGATGAGAGCGTGCAGCAGCTTGTGGCGCTTATGAACAGCTGATCCAATAGATCAAACCGCAGTGCTTGGCATGTAGCTAAGAGCAAGGGGGGTCGGCGAGGTCAAAGAAAAAAGTTTCATAAGAAGCGTGATTTGCATATCTTCTCCGAAAAGATCGAGATAGGAGTAGATAAACTTTTCGGCACTTTTGAACTCTTTTTGTTCAAGGAATAGCTTTATTTTGGCATAAAAACCGAGTTTGTAAAGATGTGCAATACTCTCTTCTCTCGATTTGATTCCCGACAAATTTTCAAAAAGGTTTTGTATCTGTGTCATCTCTCCCGCTATGGCATGTTCGCGCGCTTTTGCAAGAGTTTTACCCCAGTGTTTCTCCAAAAGTATCCCCAATTCGCTTTGAAGCAGCAGCGGGTGAATGTCTAAAAGTTCGTAGCATCCTTTAAAATCGTTGTTATCATAAAGTTTTTGCAGAAGCGCGGCTCCGCGGTAGAGCTCTTGGAGCGAGTGCAACGATTTTGAGAGGGGGAGTTTTGCAAGCCGTTCTTCGGCACGGGGCAGATCAAGGGCGAGAGAGGCTTTGTAAATCTCTTGCATAAAACTCTCTTGCGCATCAAGCAGAGCGGTATAGTTGGGAAGCTTTTCAAGCGACTTCTCTTGGGCAATAAGTGCTTGGCATGTGCGGTAATCTTGCTCTTCGATCGCTTTGAGAAACGAAAGAAAAAGGGAGTTTTTATCTAAAAAAAGTTTGATCGTATCTTTTTTGGATGCTATCGTCATAAAAGGGGTCAATATTTCGCGTGCCTTGGCATGTTCGCCGTTATTGAGAGCTTTTTGCGCCTGTTTGTGGCATGTGCCAAAGTGTTCTTGAAGTTTTTTATAAGGCGGCGTTGTTTGAAGATGGCTGAATTTTGCACTCATCGCATAGGCGAGGGGGTATTTTTCTGCCTCTACCAAAGCGACGAACCTCGGGTAGTGCTCGTAGGTTTTTTTGAGCAAAGCAAGCTCCTCTTTTTTTGCACTAAGACCCAGCAACATCTCGACGATTCTCCCAAAACGCTCTTTGTTTTGTGCTATGAGCGCTTGAAGCGCCTCTTGGAGCGTGGCATCGTAAAAACGGGAGAGTTTTTCAAAAGAGGGGGTGCGGGTTAAAACGGGGTTATGGCTAAGAAGCGTGTCTGCTTGTTCTAGTGCATTGTGCAAAAGAAGCGAATCAAGCTCCTTTGCGGGGCACAGATCGAAGCTGTCGTTCCTTTTGTTTTGGTACTCGATATGGAGGTTATTCTCCTCGATACGGCATGTTTTGATTGCAAATGGGGTGGTTAAAAACTTAGAGCGGCAAAGTTTGTGCTCAGCAAGATCAAAGAGGGCGAAACTCGTTGCATCGACCTGCAAAAGAGCGTAATTGTTTTGCATAAAAGGGAGAATGTTGCGCAGCGTTGCAAAGGGGATACGTGTTTTCTTGGCATGTGGCTCAAAAGAGAGGGAGTGGCGATAGACGCTTCCCCCTACAAAGAAGATCACAAGGGTGTGTGGGTTTAGATACAAAATACGGCTGACGGGTTGTGCAACGTAGCAGAAGCGCGCAATCTCCTTGTGAGTTGCCAGAGTGTATAAAAATATATTTCCTGCATTGTCGCCGCATGCCAAGAGGTTCCCTTCACGATGCAATGCGGTGATAGGGGATGTGCTAGGGGCATACGCGGCGTAGGGGAGAGGGAAGTTTTTGTGGTACAAAAGAACCTCCCCTTGGGACGTACCTATGCAAAGAAGCTCGAAATCGCTATGGGATACGGTGTGCGTTTTGCCTGCAAGTGCGAGGTATCGGAGGTGCTCCTGCAAGGGGGCGTCACAAAGTGCCACTGTCTTTGGTCCAAACTATTTCGTAGAGTTTGAAGCTATCCTCGGGGGTCGGTTTATAGATTGCATAAATATGGGGGTGGCGTTCGTGGGAGCAGATGCGGCGCTTCTCTTTCTCATGGCATGTAGTAAATTTGGCGCTATCAAAACGCTCGCCGATCTCTATACCGAGAGGGTTTTTCGCGTTTTTGCTTGTAACGATAATCGAGCGGACAAACCTCTCTTGACCTTTTTCGGGTTTGTTTGGGAGAATGAGCATCACCTCTCTTGTTTCGTACGTGACGCGCAGAATACTTTGCATTTCGCCCCCTGCATTGGCGCTAAAATGCTCTATATCGTACCCTAAAAGTTTCGGTGCTATAAGAGATTTGTTGTAAAGCGTGGTATCGTTAATGCCGTTTACGCCGCTATCGGTGATGTTTATGGGGTACAAAGGGGTTGTTTCTTGTTTGGAACATCCAAAAAAAAGAAACGCAACGATAAAGAAATGGGCAAAATTTTTCATGTTCAAATGATAAAAGAAAAAAGTGGTTAAAAAGCTGAAATTTGAAAAAAAGAGGAGGTTTGAGTCACGCAAGGTGACTCAAAAAAGGTTTAGCAAGAAGGAACGTTCCCGCTGTCGCTTCCGAATTCGTGGAAGAAATCATAGTAATGCTCTAAAAAGTTTTCTTTTAAATCTGAATCTTTTACGTTCGGGCAAAGTTTTTTGATCTCATCAACAAGCTTCCCGTCTTCTTTGATTTCAGTCCACTCATCTTGTGTGTGTTTCCCTGCCAGAGCAGCACCCGTCATACCACAAGCATCTTTCAACTTTTTAGTAAAAAGCTGTTGACCTTTTTTAACGTCTGCAGAAGCTGTTGTAGCACCTAATCCTAATACTAAAGTTGCAGCAAGTGCAATTTTTACAATTTTGTTCATATGTTCTCCTTCAAAATCAATGTATTCTAGCGAAGATAAAATAAAACTAATATTTATTCTCAAACGTAACCCACTTCTTTGATAAAAAAGTGATATGTTATAAGTTTTTTGTATAAACTAGACCCTGAATCGAGTTCAGGGTGACGGGCGGTTGTACCACGTCGTCGAACCAAGTTCAGGGTGACGAAAAATCACCCACCTCGTCATTCCGTGCTCGACACGGAATCTAGCTCAAATAATGCAGATACTACGCTCTACCTGAAAGCATTCCGTGGATTGTCATCGGTTTAAGAGCGTATACTTTGAGTAACCACCAGATCCATCTTTCTTGTGTCGGGTCAAGCGGGAATGACGGAGTCGGTTTTGCGCTCCAGTCGAACTCTGCAAGCATAACCGTTCCGATGCTCGTGATAAGTGGGCAAACAGTATATCCGCCGTATTTAGCAGGTAAAGTAGTTTTACCTTCCATTGCAGCGATCATGTTGTCTACGAGAACCGCGTATTGTTTACGTGCAGAACCTCCCGTTTTACCCATAGGAACCGCAGCAACGTCACCTAAACACCATACGTTTTTGAATTTTACGTGTTGGAGAGTTTCTTTGTTAACAGGAACCCATCCTTGAGCAGAACCTACCGGAGAATTTCCTACTTCATCAGGAGCTTTCATCGGAGGCGTTACATGGATGAAATCGTATTTAAACTCGACGTTTTGCGTCTTTTTCACCATTGTGTACTCTTCGAGATCCTCATCGTACGCACCTTTTTCTTGCCAATGTTTCTCGAACGTAGCAATTTTGTTTTCAGTGTCGATAGCTACAAGGTTGTGTGCATAGTTCCATTTGAAATCTCTATCTTTGAATTGTTGTAAGATAGCTTCGTGGTACTCAGGTACACCGAACATTTTACCGCCGTTTGGATTGAAGATCAACTCAACTTTATCGCGAACACCCGCTTTTGTTAAAAGATCGTGTGTAATGTACATGATTTTTTTCGGAGCACCGCCGCATTTGATAGCCGTAGCAGGGTCTGTGAAAAGTGCTTGAAGTTTTTCGGGACCTTTGTGTGCTTTTGCTTTTTCGATAAGCTCTTGGATACCTTTATACGTATCTGCCGCACCGTCACGGAAATAGATTGAGTAAACACCGTTTTTACCGACTTTTTGTTTTACGATTGCGTTGTCTGCACCGCTTGAAGTGATCTCGCCCTCTAAACCTTTGATAGCTCCGTAGTTAAGCATAAGTCCCGTAGCAACTACCAAGTGGTCGTAGCTTACTTCGTCTTTACCGTCAACGATCACTTTGTTGTTTTCAGGATCAAAAGAAGTTACTTTTCCTTTAATAAGTTTTACGCCGCTTGGAACGAAATCGTCTCTGTTGTAGATGATATCTTCTTTATCCCACACGCCTGCAGCGATGAGTGTTTGTCCCGGTTGGTACGAAACAGAGGTCGGATCGGGCTCGATAACCGTAACATCGGGGTTAGAGAGGTTAAGGCAAAGGCGCGCAGCCGTACTCATACCTGCAAGTCCCCCACCGACGATTACGATTTTCCCTTTTGCATCGGACGCGCTAGCCGCAGTAGCACCCGCCGTTGTTCCTGCCAATACAGATGCTGCAAGCGGAGATACGGCAAAATATTTTAAAGCATCACGACGAGACATGATCTCAGGGTGCTTATCAACTTCGTTTAGAATCTCTTCCAAAATTTGGTTTTTACTCATTCTTCTTTCCTTTGTTTTGAATAAACTGTTTCGATTGTACACGCTTGTGGCTTAATAATAGTTTTAGAGCTTATAAATTTTTAAAGCCGTGTATCTAAAATGCACACAAAGCAAGGGCTTAAGGGTGTTTGAAGAAGGTAGAATTATTTTTTTGATAAGTTTTAATTATGAGAGAAGATGAAAGAGCCAAAAGACTCTTTCATTATGTTTTTTAGTATCTGTAGCGGAAATATACACGAAGGTCGGAAGCTGTTTCGATTGGATCCATCATAGGATTTGCTTTTGCCTCAGCCATGCTATATGGTGTTCCACCGTCCCCGAAGAAACCGTTTGAACCTGTGTAGTCATATTTGATATATGTATAGCGTACTTGCATAGAGAACACATCGTCGATCAACGGTTGTGTCCAATACGCTTCATATGCATTACCGCGAGCTGCGAGTTTAGAACCGATGAGAGTATCTTCACCGTATGTGAATGGTCTCCAATATTTACTACCTTTGTTCCATTCGAGACCGAATTTACCCCCCGTAAGGTTTGGCATGCTAGCACCGAGCCAAATAGAGTTACCCGTTTCTGATTTGTCGCTTCCCATCATGTTTCCAGAGCGTCCCAACATACTTAATGCCATGTCAGCACTTGGCGTTCTTCCATTTTTAGTTGAAGGATGAGATTTTGACCATGCGAACGATGCAAAAAGAGTTGTATCGTCTAGGAAATCAGAGATGCCGTCACCGATCCCTTTTGCTTGCATAGAGATAGCCATACCGTCCATGTCCCCTGAATTTTTCATAGCCCATGTTTGTACGTCGTCTGACATATCCATAGGTGTTCCTGAAAAATCATAGTCAGTCATATACATACCAGGAACATTAAACCCTCTAAACCATGTTGTTTGTACCGAATATTGCCCATCGTTATACGGAACGAAGATGAATCCAGCCATATCTAATGTATCTAAAGCATCTTTATCGTCGATATAATTCGGAGATGTAGAAGCCATGCTTTGGTTTGCAAGTGTTGAATCAGCTTCGTTTGCCCATGCTTTAGCATTTGTAAGACCGCGTCCTAAACAAACTTTAAAGAGCATTCCAGGAAGTAAAAGGTCGGTTTTTACACCGAAGCTTGCCCCGTCAAACTCCATGTTGATCACGTGTCCTGAAGGTGATTTTGCATGATCGTCGTCTTCGCGGATGTTAGCAAGGTAGCCGTTTGTAGAGGGGCGGCGACCGACGCTTGCGGTAAAATCAAAATCACCGAGTTTCGGCGTCCATAACCAATACGCTTCTCTTACTCGTACTTTATCGTCGTTAAGTGTTTCACTAGAGATCCAGTCAAAAGAATCATAGCCCATTCCTCTTTGTGGGTAACCTGCGGCACTGCTTGGATTAATTGGACTTGCTCCGAATGCTTTGTGGTAAGCTAATTGCCCTTTAAAGATCATTGTGTCTGTAGGAGCGTATCCCATGTTAAGCCACAAACGGTTAGAATAAAGAGCATCGTTTTTATATTTAACTCCTCCTACTGATTCGTATTGTAAATTATCGTAAGACGTTCTAAAATCAACATCAAATTTGATATTGTCTTTTGCGGATTGCATTTTTACTTCCGAGATGCTTTTGTTTTGTCTCTCGTTGAGTTTTTCAAGTTTTTGAAGTTTTGCGTTGAGTTCATCGATTTGTGATTGAACGTCAGCGTTGGCATAGATAGACGTGCTTAAAAAAGCAACGGCCGAAAGTGCGATTATTTTTTTCATTTTTTCCCCTTTGGTTAAATAATTCGGAACAATCATAGCAAAAAAAAAATCAAAATGGAAGAATTTGTGATAAAAATTTGTTATATTATGTGTAGTTAAGATTATTATAAATATTTATAATCAAAAGTGATGGCATGTGGTCTTTTATATATTAGACCCTGAATCAAAACAAGGGAACCGCTTTTTGCGAAGCAAAAATGTTTCTTTAGGGTTCAGGGTGACGAAGTGGGAAATGCTGGGCGGTGATACGCGTAATGTTGGGTGGCGAAGCGTGAAATGATGGAGTGCAGAATGTAAAATGACGAAGTGTCGCGCTCAAAACTTAGAGTCACTTACTTCGTCATTGCGGACCCTGAAGAAACATCACTTCGTGAACGCTTCGCTTGTTTTGATCCGCAATCTAGTATTAATACTTATACGTTACAAAAAAACGTAAATCCTGCGCGACGATATCCGCTTTATCGGATGCTACCCATCCTGCACAGTTGACGTTTGGCGTGTAGTCGTGTTGCGCATAGGTGTAGCGAACCTGCGAAGGAAGGTATTTGACACCGAAAAGATCAAAGTTCCAGTAGGCTTCGTACGCATCCCCGCGAACGGCTATTTTAGAGCCTATCGCCGTATCTTCCGCCCATGTCATCGGCGTCCAGTATTTGCTGCCGTGGTTGTATTCAAACCCGAGTTTACCGTTTTCGGTGATCATATCGGGGATATTTACCCCTAGCCAGTAGGAGTACCCTTTTGCGACTCCTCCGTCTTTTGTGTTGATGAGGGAGTAGCCTTTTTTAGCATCGTAGTAAGAGTGTGCCACCGAAGCAAATACAAGTGTGTTGTCCAAAAAGTCGCTGATCTCCTCGCCGATACCGTTTACCGCCAAAGAGAGGGCGAAAAGGTCTGCGGTTCCTGCATCGACTGCGGTTCCTGTCGGCAACGTTGTTTTTGGATCTAAGGCATAGGCAGCTTTATAAACATTATTGACGGCAATATTTTTCCCTTTGGTATTAAAAATATGCGCCCATTGGTACATCAGCTGGTACTGCCCGTCGTTGTAGGCATCTCCCGGCATTACGAAGAAATCTACATTCTGATCTTCCGTTCCTTTATCGGCGTAAGGTCCCCAAGGAAGGGTTGCAGGGTTGTTGGTTCCGTAAACGTTCGTCATATCTCCCGTATGGGCGCGTCCGTAAACGAATTTCGTATAAGCTCCGGGGATAAAACGACTAAAGTCGAGTTTTACCATCGCCCCGTTTACTTCCATGTTTGTGATGTGTGCGAGCGGTGAGCCTGCCGTCTCTTCGTTTTCTCTCATATTTGCCAAAAAGCCGTTGCTAGAAGGTCTGCGCCCGATGCTGACACTAATAGGCTGTTCGCCGAGTTTGTTCGAGTACACGAAGTACCCTTCTTTAAGTCGCATCACCGTATCGGACGGTTTGGAACTCGCCGACCAATCTTTAAGCGGTGCATCGTCAACGTAAAGGTGTGCTCCCCAAACGGAGTAGATTGCGAGTTTCCCTTTAAACATTAAGCCGTCCATAGGCGCAGCACTCATGTTTAGGTACAAACGGCTTGACCAAAGAGCATCATTATCGGCTTTGAGATTGTTTATTTTATCTTCGTATTCTAAAACATCTACTGCGTTTCTAAACTCGATACCGAATTTTACATTGTCCATAGCGGTGTTTTTTTTCACTTCGGTAAGAGTCTTGGTAGTAGATTTTTGCTGTTTTTTAAGTTTTTCGACCTCTTTTGTGAGTTTTTCTACCTGCGTTTGCAAATCGGTGTTCGCAGCAAGAGATGAACCTAAAAGAGCGATTGATACAGCTAAACTTATCTTTTTCATACTATTTCCTTATAAAATTTCGGGCAATACTAGCATAAATTAGTAATGATTATTAAATGGATTTGTTTTAGTTATATTTTAAAAAGTCGTGTATTCTTCGTAACACAGGCTTTAGCCTGTAAGGTGACGCCCTGAGTGTTTGTACGATTGAAGTCCGTGTTACGAAAGTGCGCACATGCCATACAGATGCGGCGAGGAGCGCATCTTTGAATGTGGTTAATAGATTTTATTGATAAGTAATTGCAAAGAGACTTTGGAGTTAAACTCGTTTTTGCTTACGGTGTAGCTGCACGTGAGCTTTCTATCGTCGGGCATTTCCAAAACTTGGCGAAAGAGTACCAA
>Ga0265295_1004436_pt1 | contig 18879 bp, 22 predicted proteins | sample Munlansysbiofilm_FD_192503 | JGI IMG/M metagenome (GOLD analysis project Ga0265295, IMG submission 192503) | Leachate microbial communities from a municipal landfill in Southern Ontario, Canada - Methane capture system biofilm | ecosystem: Engineered > Solid waste > Landfill > Unclassified ... | reverse complement strand
AAACTCTCCATAAATTTATGTTTTGTTTGTTAATAGCTCTTTTTGTATTTCTTTTTTTTAATCTCGATACACTCATCATCATTCAGTTTTCAAAGACCTTCTCGCACTCCCCTTGTCGGGCGTGCTTAATCATTCTATCATTATAAAATGACCTTGTCAATATTTTTGGGAGACTTTTTGTCTCATAACCACAAGGTCTGTTTTATAAATGGTGGAGGGGGGCAGATTCGAACTGCCGAACCCGTAGGGAGTAGATTTACAGTCTACCGCGTTTAGCCACTTCGCTACCCCTCCATTTTTGGGCTTGCTTTTATATTCTATCGTATCATTTGCAAAAAAGCAACAACTTTTATGACAAAAATTGCTTTTTATCTTTTAAACTTTTTTATCTTCAAATGAAAAGGCTGTTTTTGCCGTATATATGATATATATAGCTATTCACAGCCTTGCCATTAATCTTATGTTTATTCTTGATTTGATTTGGAAATAATAGATTTAATTTTTTTATCAAAATCCATTTTCATCATCATAACTTCACGACCGCATTGAGTACATTTTATTCTAACTTCTGCGCCAACACGATCAATTAACCACTTATCGTTCCCACACACATGTTTTTTTTTAGTGACAACATAATCACCTAGATTGTATTTCATTTCTTAATCAATCTTTCTATTAAGTCATCAGGAGCTGTGTCTTTTAGATAAATAACCACTTTTTTATCATCAATTTTTACTTTTAATCCTAGTTGCTCAGTTAATCTTTTCTCATCGTTAATATATTTTGACGTTGTTTTTCGTTGAATCTTGTTTGTTTTTTCTTCTACTTTTGCAAGTTCTTCGATTTGTCTAACACTTAATTGATGTGAGATAATTCTTTTTGCGAGTTTTATGATTTGACTTTGATTCTCAAGTTTACTCAGTGTTCTAGCGTGCCCCATGCTAATCTGATTGGTTAATAACATGTGTTGAACTTCATCTGGGAGATTTAGTAGTCCCAGCGTGTTAGTTACATGTGAACGGCTTTTCCCAACTTTTTTTGCTAATTCGATTTGTGTCAATTTGAGGCTTTTCATGATAATCTTATAAGCTTCAGCCTCTTCTATAGGTGTTAAGTTTTCTCTTTGAAGATTTTCTGCAAGTGCTATTTCGGCTACTTTTGCTTCCTCATATTGTCGAATGATTGAAGGAATTGTTTTTAATCCTACCTTAAGTGCAGCGCGATAACGTCGTTCACCAGAAACGATGATATAACCCACTTTTACTTTCTTTAATATAATGGGTTGAAATACACCATGTTCTTTGATGGATTGCGCTAATTCATCAATCTTTTCTGCATCAAATATGCGACGAGGTTGAAACGGATTCGGTTTAATATCTTGAAGATTTATTTCTTCTATGATTTCTCCCTCTAAAACATCATCAACATGATGTTCTTGCAGCAAATCTGTTAATGTTCTAGCTTTCTTTTCTTCGGTCATTGTTATTCACAATCTCCTTTGCTAAAGATTTATACAGTCTAGCTGCAGGTGATTTGGGAGCAAATGTGAGCACCGGCAATCCATATGTGGGTGCAACCTGAGCTGCAACATTACTTGTAATAATGGTATCAAAAACTCCTTCTTTGAAGTAGTCTTTGATCTCATGTACAATTTCCCAACCTGCTTTAGTTCTTTTATCGAGCATCGTCAATAAGACGCCTTCAATTTCTAATGTTCGATGGTTAACTTTCATTTTCTTTTGTACAATTCTAATGGTGTTAAGTAATTGGGTTAACCCATCAATTGCTAAAAATTGACACTGGACCGGGATTAAAACTGAGTTAGCAGCATATAGTGCACTGACTGTTAGAAGTCCCAAACTTGGAGGACAATCAATCAAAATATAGTCATATAAGTGAGAAATTTCGGATAGTTTTTGACTTAGTATGTATTCTCTATCTTCATGATCTAACTTGACTTCAACATGTGCTAGTTCTATGGTAGCGGGTATAACATCAATTTTAATTTCAGGTAGATGAATGATACTTTCTTGTACACCTTTAATATCGAGTAGTACATCATTGATAGATGAATATAGCATGCTTCGATTGATTCCTAAACTTGTAGTGGTGCTGGCCTGAGGATCAAAATCAACGAGTAAGACGCGCTTATCATGTTCTGCCAAAGCTGCTGATAAGTTAACACTGGTGGTTGTTTTACCAACGCCGCCTTTTTGATTAGAAACAGCAATTATTTTTCCCATGATGCACTCCTTTCCTTTCTATATAATATTATAAAGGCTTATTAAGCATTTGTGAATAAGACCGAGGATATCCATTAATATGTTTTATTTTTTTTAGTAAGATATTAGCTCGTTTGCCATAAGAGTAAGGTAACTCAAATGTTTTAATATCGATTATTCTAGCACCTAGTAAATTAATAGCTTTTGTCGCATCGGTGACTTCAACTTCATAATTTTGACCTTTGGGAGCTATGAAAAATCCATCTTTTTTCACCATTGGCATACCCATTTCCAAAATCAGATTTAAGTTCCCAAGAGCTCTTGCTGTGACAACATCAAATGATGCTTGATGGGTTTTAGCAAAAATTTCACTACGATCATGAAATAAACTTACATGGGTAAGATTAAGTTTCTCAATCAATTGCTCTAAAAAAGTAATCCGTTTACCCAATGAATCAACAATGGTAATGCTTAAATGAGGATACATAATTTTCAATGGAATACTAGGAAAACCAGCTCCCGCACCCATATCGCATATAGATTGTACTGTTTTGAAATCAATCACATTCGTAAGCGTTAAAGAGTCATAAAAATGTTTATAAAATACCTCGTCTTGATCTGTAATGCGTGTTAAGTTAGTTATGTTGTTATAAACAATCAAAAAATGATAATAGTCATCAAACTGTTTGAGTTGCTCGTCGGTAATTTCAATATTTAGCAAGCTATTTATATCATCCTTAAACATCACGATTCATCACTCCAGATTCTAGATAAACCAACAATACTGAAATATCTGCAGGATTTACACCAGATATTCTAGAAGCTTGGCCGAGTGTTTTGGGCTGGATTTTGATTAATTTTTCTCTAGCTTCAGATGAAATGTTTCTGATCTTTTTGTAGTCAATCATATCCGGAATATGCTTACTTTCTAGTCTTTGCATTTTTTCGGCTTCTCTTAATGCTTTTTGAATGTATCCTTCATATTTGATCTTGATTTCAAGTTGTTCAACAAGATCTTCATTCAACTCTTCGTTTAGAAAATGCATAACATCTTCTACACTAATTTCTGGTCTTTTTAGAAGATCAGCAAGCGTTATAGCTTCATAAAGAGGTGATGAATTTCTACTTTTTAGATAGCCATTATTTTCTTCATTTGGCATAATTCGTGTTGTTTCAGCTAGTTTAACCAATTGGTTAAACCCTGCTTTCTTTTGCAAGTATTTTTGGTAGGTTGCTTCATCAACCAAGCCTATTCTATATCCATAATCCCTTAATCTAAGATCAGCATTATCGTTTCTTAAAAGAAGACGATGCTCTGCTCTTGATGTAAGTAATCTGTAGGGATCTAAAACACCTTTCGTTACTAAATCATCAATCAATACGCCAATATATGCTTCATGCCTTTGTAGTATAAGTGGTTCTTTGCCTGAAATTGCGAGTGCAGCATTTATACCAGCCATTAATCCTTGGCCAGCAGCTTCTTCATATCCACTTGTTCCATTGATCTGCCCAGCACAATAAAGATTCTTAATCTTCTTTGTCTCTAATGTTGGATAGAGTTGTAGTGGGTTAATAGCGTCATATTCAATAGCGTAAGCATATCGTACAATTCTTACATTTTCTAAACCTGGGATTGTTCTTATCATTTCTTCTTGAACATACCTTGGAAGACTTGTTGAAAACCCTTGAACATACATTTCATCAAGTTCAACACTTTCTGGCTCAATAAATAATTGATGTCGTTCTTTATCACTAAATCGAACAACTTTGTCTTCTATTGAGGGACAATATCGTGGTCCGACTCCTTCAGCAACACCACTGTACATGGCTGACTCATCTAAATGTAGATTAATGATATCGTGTGTTTTTGCAGATGTATGTGTTAAATAGCATAATTCTTGAGGATTATTGTCGTAAAAAATCTCATCAAAGCTAAATGTATGCTTAACAGCGTCTCCAGGTTGAGGTATCATTTTTGAATAATCAATGCTATCTCTTGCAATGCGTTGTGGAGTTCCTGTTTTCAATCTTATAACTTCGAAACCCAATTCTTTTAATTGTTTACTAATACCAAAAGTCGTAGGATCTCCGGTTGGACCACTACTTGTTTTTTCGGTTCCGATTAAAATGTTACTTGCTAGATAAGTGCCCGTCGTTAATATAACGGTTTGACCATAGTAAGTTTCACCGCTTTGCAAAACAATACCTTTAATCACATCATTTTCAATAACCATGTGATCAACCAGCGCTTCCAAAAGATCTAAATTTAGTTGTTCTTTTAATACACGCAACATAATCTTTGGATACTTAATTTTATCGATTTGTGCACGTAGAGCTCTAACTGCCGGTCCTTTTGAGGCATTTAGCATTTTAATTTGAATTTGACCTTCATCTGCACTCTTAGCCATTTGGCCGCCAAGAGCGTCAATTTCTCTAACGACTATACCCTTTGCAGGTCCTCCAATAGAAGGATTACAAGGCAAAGAAGCAACCTTGTTAAGGTTGCCTGTAATGAGTAATGTTTTTTTATTCATTCTTGCCATTGCAAGTGCAGCTTCTATACCAGCATGCCCTCCGCCAACAACAATACCATCATAAATCATTTGATCACTTCTTTATGTTAATTTTTTAGTGTAATAATCTGCTAATTTTTCTTTTGTAAAGCCAAAATAATCAAGTGCATTTTCGAGTGGTGCACTAACGCCAAACTCATCTAATCCATAAACATATGGTGTATATTTATACCAAGACATTCTCGAACCCATTTCAATAGCTAAGATTTTTGCTCTCTTTGGAAGTACTTCTTTTTGATATTTCTGTGTTTGTTTTTCAAACATAAAATGAGAAGGCATACTTACAACTCTAACATCAATGCCTTGGCTTTTCAAAATTTCTTTAGTGTCTAAAGCTAAACCCACTTCTGACCCGCTGGCTAATAAGATACCATCCAGTTGTTTTTCTTCTTTTGATACAATATATGCACCTTTTGTAACACCATCATAAGATGTTGTTAGGCGATTAATCACATTTTGTCTTGTTAAAATAATGACAGTCGGGGTTGTCTTTGATTCCATAGCAATCTTCCAGGCAGCTAATGTTTCATTTGCATCTGATGGACGAATAACATTGAGATTTGGAATAGCTCTTAAACCAGTTAATTGTTCTATAGGTTGATGCGTAGGTCCATCTTCGCCTACCGCAATTGTATCATGAGAGAATACAAAGATGGATGGTATTTGCATAATGGCAGCTAAGCGAATAGCTGGTTTCATATAATCACTGAAAACGAAGAATGCACCACCAAAAACTTTTAAACCTCCATGAAGTACCATACCATTGACGATAGCACCCATTGCATGTTCACGTACACCAAAATTTATATTTCTTGCTAGTCTATTATTTCTATCAAAATGACCATCTGAACCTTTTGCTTTTGTCGAAGCAGTTAAATCGGCAGATCCACCAATGAGATTAGGATAATGGACTGATAACTTTTGAATGATCTTTCCACTGATATTTCGAGTTGCATCTTTTGCTGAGCTTGTTTCATCTTTGAAATCATCGAGATTAACCTTAATATCGCCTTCAAAAAATGACAAGAGTTGTGTATATTCTTGAGGATAAGATACTTGATATTGGGATAGTAATTCCTGCCATTTGCGATATGCTCTTAACCCCCGTAGAGTTACTTTTTTACGGTAGTGAGCATAGATATCTTCCGGAATTACAAAAGGATCTTCACTCCAATTTAGATTTTTTCTTAAGACTGAAGCTTCATCAAAACCAACTGGTGCTCCATGGACTTTACTAGTCCCTTGTACTGAAGTACCAAAACCGATAATTGTTTTTATCTCAATAATAGATGGTTGAGTTTCTGCTTTTTTAGCTTTTTTGATGGCGCGATTTATTAAAGTTAGATCATTACCATCTTCGACCTTCTGATAATGCCATCCCATAGCTTCAAACTTCTTTTGGTGATTTTCACTATATGCTAAGGAAACCTTACCATCTAATTGAATATCATTGGAATCAAATAAAACTATGAGTTTGCCAAGTCCTAGATGACCAGCAAGACTCATTGCTTCCATAGCAACGCCTTCTTGTAAATCGCCATCTCCACAAATAACATATGTATAATGATCAACCACATTGAAAGATGCTTTGTTAAATCTTGCAGCAAGGTGAGTTTCAGCGATTGCCATACCTACTGCATTTGAAATACCTTGTCCAAGTGGACCACTTGTAGTTTCAACACCATCAGTGTGTCCATATTCAGGATGACCTGGTGTATTTCCTATTTGTCTAAATTTTTTAAGATCTTCAATTGAAATCTTGAATCCTGATAAATGATTAAGTGCATAGAGCAACATTGATCCATGACCGGCAGATAGTATAAAGCGATCACGATTTATCCATTTTGGGTTTCTCGTGTTTATATTTAAGTGTTCTGTAAAGAGTTGGTATGCCATAGGTGCAGCACCTAAAACGATGCCTGGATGTCCGCTGTTTGCTTTGTTAATCGCATCTACTCCTAAGATGCGTAACGCATTAATTGCTCTTTGTTCCATCATTTTCTAATTCCTCTTCGGTTTCATTAATTTCAGTTTCATCTTCAATAACATCAGTTTCAAGTTGATCGTTCTGTTCTTCGACTTGTGTTTCTTCTTGAAATTTAAAGTACTCTTGATAATGATCTTCCTGCGCTTTTATAAGGCTTTCAAATCTCTCATTACCAATTAAATTTCTGATTTTATCTTGTGCTTTCAAATTCTCTTCACGAACTTTTTTATTCACTAAGCGTCCTTGAAACATGTTACTGACAACAACGAGAACAATCATACCTAACAAAATTTGAAGTGTATAATCTTTAAATAAATAGGTCGCTAATCCAGCAATAACAACATAAAGAATCAATGTTGGGATGATAAACCATGTGTTTATTTTCTTGCTTAATCCGCTAACGCCCTCAAGAAATTCCAACCATATTTTATTGACTTCTGGTTGATAGAAATCTTCTAAAGCTTCATAATACTTCTTTTCAATGAGAACACGATAGTTTGTAGCATCTGATGTCCAAATGGCAAATCTTCCTCTACTTGCGTATTGATACAAAAAAGGTGTATCGTTCATGTAATGAAATTCGATGATTTTTCCATCGATTTCTTGGGTTAAAAAAGGTTCGTTTATTAATTGTTTATAGACCTTAAAATTCAGTTTCATCGTAAATACCTCCATTATTAACATTATATCATCACTTGTGATGTTTCATTAAATATGTGAAACATTGAAAATCCCCATCAAGCATCATCACCCACATAGTAAACATGCTTATGGCTGCTTCAATCAAGACCTGACCAGGTTCACACGATACTATTGAATGATGATGCTTGATGGGGCTTTCGTTTTTTATTTTTTACGCAACTTTTGAAAAAATTTTTTAATAAGTTGTTGTGACTCTTCTGCAAGAATACCTGATTCAACATCAATATGATGATTAAAAGGAATCTCTAGAAGTTTTGCAACGCTTGAAACACATCCAGCTTTTGGATCGCTAGCTCCATAAAATAGTCGACGAATACGTGATTGAATCATGGCACCAGCACACATTGGACACGGTTCCATTGTAACATAAACATCACAATCTTCCAATCGCCAACTCCCAATTTTTTTCGCAGCTTTCATCATTGCCAAAAATTCAGCATGTGCATGAAAACTTTGTGTTTTTTCTCTTGTATTATGCGCTCTTGCAATTATTTTGTCATGGTAAACAACAACTGCACCTACAGGCACTTCATCAATTAAAGCTGCTTTTTCTGCTTCTTTGAGAGCAGCCTTCATATATTTAATTTTTTTTAGGTTTTCCTGGGACTTCATGGTAATGTCTTGATCTGGGTTCATATGATTCGTTTGCTCCAACTAAAATCGTAGGGTCTGTGTAGAGTGCAGGTTTCCCATCAATAATACGCTGTGTACGTGTCGCTGGTAATCCACTTTTCACACAAATCGCAGTCAATTTTGTAACGAATTCTGCACGTGCAAGAAGTTCGGGCATCGGACCAAAGGGTTCTCCTCTAAAATCACGATCTAAACCCCCTACAATGACACGAATTCCTCGATCTGCTAAATTTTCAGCAATTTCAATAATTTCTTTATCAAAAAATTGGACTTCATCAATGACGACAGCATCTGTATCTTGTTTAACATAGGTCATCACTTCGGAGCTTTTCTCGATGATAATCGAAGGTTTTTTACTCATATTATGCGATACAATTTCTTCAGCGGCATATCTCGTATCAATTTTTGGTTTAAATACTAGAACGTTTTGTTTAGCATATTCCAACCTCTTAATACGTCTGATAAGTTCCTCAGTTTTACCAGCAAACATCGGGCCACAAACCACTTCGATAAAACCATTTTTGTATGTATGATACATAATACAATTCCCCTTCCTCGTCGATTTTCTAATAAAAAACGTGATGATTGATCACGTTATTTGTTGTCTTGCTTTTTTTCGTTTAGACCATAGCGCTTATTAAATTTTTCTACGCGCCCAGCTGCTTGAATAAATGTTTGTTGACCTGTGTAAAATGGATGACAGTGTGAACACGTATCGATGCGAAGATTGTGAGCTGTTGTTCCTACTTCATATTCAGTTCCACATGTTGCACACTTTACTTTTGCAACTGTAAATTTAGGATGAATTCCTGTTTTCATAATTTTCTCCTTCCGCCATGACAATCAGTCATAGTAAGTTTTGCGCAATCATTATATCATTCAATATTTGAATAATCAAGCCATATTTATAAAATCATATTTTATTTAATATCTTTATTCCAGGTTTGCCAAACTTTTAAAAAGCGTTGCGCAATTAAACCTGTCACAACTCCTGCTGGAATACTTAAAAATAGCATAATGGGTAAATATAAAACAATCGCTGTCGATCCGATCACAAAGTAACCACCAATGACTTGACCGATGCAATGGAATACTGAACCTAAGACGCTTACACCTAGAATTCCAAAAAAATTCAGTTTCTTAAAGAATCCCATAGCAAGCATAGCTAAAAGTGCACCTGAAATACTCATATAGAAAACCGGCCCCAATAACTTACCCGTTAAAAGTGATACAAGAAATACACGTGATATCGTTAAAATCGAGGAATCCTTAAAGGAATACACATAAAGAACAATGAGTGTAATCACATTGGCAAATCCCAATTTTGCACCTGGAACAGGAATAACTGGGATGGCAGATTCAATGATGTTTAGAACGATGGCAATAGCTAGAAAATTAGCTAGCAAGACCATTTTACGGGTATTCTTCATAAGCGTTAAACAGTAAAATCACCTTGATCTGTTACAAATTCTACGCGAACGCGATTTGGTAAACATATCAATGGCCAGCCTGTTGACTCTCCTTCTCTACTGCAAATATTATTAGGACTTTGTTCCTCAATGATTTGTGCACTTCTTTTGGTAAAATCGTATTTAATAACAACGATTTGTCGAACGCCATTAACTGTATAATCACCTAACAATGTAATGGTTTGATTTTCTAAATTGATTAATGGATAATCTTCCGCGTACGCATCTGGAACATCTTGATCATAGTGTCTTGTTACAGTTTGTTTTGCAAAGTCAATGGTGACAATAGGATCGTTTGAATTACCATAATATACTCGCGCTTGTGCGGCATCTTCATTGAATGCTAACAATCTGAAAGCAAGAAAAATACCTCCTAATAAAACAAATAGAAGTCCAACTAAAATAATATCTCGCTTTTTTTGTTGATTCATGTTTTTCACATCAATACTCCTCAAAGACCGTATCGATTAAATATGTGGATATGGTTTCATCGTAATTAAATCTAATGACTTCAAGTCCAAGCTCGTTCTGATGTTCATTGATAAAGCTTTCAAAAATATCATCTGGCATTGAAAACAATGCTGTAGATAATGCATCTAAAACACCTGCATCATTACCTAATACTGTCACCGTATGATAGTATTGTGCTGGCATTTTAGTTTTTGGAGATATAACATGGTGATATCTTAAGCCTTGGTATACTGCATATTGCTCAAAATTACCACTGGTATTAATTGCTTTATTTTGAACATACATCATGCCATAGGTTGTAGATGTTTCTACGGGATTGGCTAAAGATATATGAAACATTTCTGAATCTCTATCTATTTTTTTGCCGACAGAAATGGAACTACTTCCTGCTGTAATCGAAAAATATTCAATCCCTAATTCGATCAAATAATCATAAACAATTTGTGTTGCATAGCCTTTTGATAGGGCACCTAAATCGATTTTGACATCTTCATGATTTATTCTAATATAGAATTTATTATCAACGGTAGATAATGTGAACGGCTCATCGATAACATCGATATCTTCTAGATCAGAAATGATACCTTCATATACCTCTTGTGGAATATCGCTGTGTAGATAAGCTTCATCTAAAATGACTTCTTTCCATGTATCAACCATCTTGCCAATTGAAACATCAAAATAACCCTCGGTTAATTCATTTAAACGCTTTGCTTCATTAAGAATATCATATAATTCTTCATCGATTTCTATGTCTTGATTGATCATTTGATTCAGACTATAAAGATTTGTAATAAATCCCGAATCGTGTGTCAAAGGGACATAGTTATTTGTAATCTCATGATATGTTCGATAGATTTCTTTGATATCCTCTTTGATTTCATCAGCTTTCTCTTGACTGTCTGTTGATACACTGATACTAATAAATGTATCCATATATTCGTAAAAGCTAAAACTGTAAGTTTCAATTTTTGAACACGATGATAACATCCATGCACTTAAACATATAACTAAAATCAAAAACCCTTTTTTCATGGGTATCCCTCGTTTCAAATATGTATTTCAATAAGTAAAGAAAAGGACAATAGATGTCCTAAATCTTTACATCAATCATTGAACCATCTGGATTTGGATGATCCTTCAAATACTCTAAGATTGGATTGTAGTGCTTGTCAACTTTACCTGGTTTGCAGCGTGATAAGTTTTTAACTTCACCATTAACAATACCTGAAGCAAACGCTCTACAACCTGGTGTACCACAAGCTCCACAATTATAATTAGGTAAAAGTTTTTCGATGCCATCAATTCTTGGATCTTCAACAACTTGTAAATAACGATTGGCTAAAGATAATACAATACCAAGAATTATTCCTATGCCCCCTAAAACAATAAAGGGATACAATGCTTCTATCATAACTTAACCTCCTTCATGAATTCTAATGTATCATTAAAATTACATGATGCACGCCCGCTTTTAGAAGCACACGATTCACATGTTTGAGCTTCCAAATACGCTTGTTTACATGATTCTGGTACCGCAACTTTTGAATTTAAGTACATCGCACCCATGTACAAAGTAATCAAAGCTGCAATAAAACCAACAACAATTAAAAACTGCATTAAATAATACCTGACAATCCCATGAAAGCCATTGCCATAAGGCTAGCTGTCACGAACGCAATAGGTAAACCTTTCATTGCCTTGGGTACGTTGGCAGAATCAAGGCGCATACGAATCGCTGTAAAAGTAATGATAATGAATGCATAACCCATACCAGAACCAAGAGCAAACATCAATGCTTCAGGATAGGATTGTGGTGTTGCAACATTGGTTAATGCAACCCCTAAGACAGCACAGTTAGTTGCAATCAAAGGAAGATATACACCAAGAGCTTTATATAGACTTTGGCTAAATCTTTTAATGACTAATTCCGTTAACTGCACAAGAGATGCAATAACTAAAATGAATGCAATCGTATCAATATATTTAATTCCAAGTGGGTCTAAAACATACCAATAAATGGGATATGTAATAATTGCCGATAGGAAGATAACCGTAATAACTGCTAAACCCATACCGACAACTGACTTCATCTTTGTAGAAACACCAAAGAATGAGCAGAGACCTAAAAACTGCATTAAAACAATGTTATTAATAATCATTGATGAGATTAAGATCGCAATTAAGTTCATTATTTCTTAACCCCCTTTGCTTGTTTAGAAGCTGTGATGATTGCTAATATAATACCGATAACCATAAAGGCTCCGGGAGGTTGGACAAGAACAGCGAATGCATACTTGCTCAAGCCTAAACCTTCAAAAACGACATATTCAAATCCAAGGGGTAATGTTTTACCTAAAACGATGGTGCCAGTTCCTAAAAATTCTCTAAAGAAACCAATCATCATCAATGAAACAGTAAAACCAATACCAACACCAATGCCATCAAGAAGTGCTTTTGGAACACTATTCTTTGATGCGAAAGATTCGGCACGACCGAATACAACACAGTTAACAGTAATCAAGGCAATAAATACGCCTAATTCTGTTGCAAGTGCAGGAGCAAATGCGTCAACCAACATCTTTAAGATCGTAACTTCGGTAGCAATAATGATAACGTAAACCGGAATACGAACAGTATCGGGGACAACTTTTCGAATCAATGAGACGGATGTATTTGTCATCGATAAAACGAGAATGACAAGAATACCCATACCGAATGCACCTTCAAAAGTTGAGGTAACGGCTAACGCTGGACATAAGCCCAAAACCATTACGAAGATACCATTTTCTTTCCAAATACCTTTTGTAAATATATCCCATAGTGAAGGTTCTTTTTCAGCAGCAACTGCCTTTTTTACAGGAACTTTTTTTGCTTCTGTCATGTTAGTTCACCTCATCCACGAGTGCATCTATCAGTATATCTACCAAATCTTTTGTATAAGTAACACCACTCACAATGTCACCAGGATTTGATAATACTGTATCAAACTGATCAACGGTTGATCCAATAAGTAAATCCATATATGTCTGAATTTTTGTTTTTCTATTACCTGCAGTATGACCATAGAGTTCTTCTGGAATAATCACAGCTAAAACCGCATCATCTACATCAAAAGCAACCTGTATTGTAATTGCATGACCTGTAACGAGTTCTTCACCATTATCATAATCACCTGTACCGGTCAATGTGTAGATATAACCTAAATCAACATTGGATCCATTTTTTACAACTTCACGTTTTGTCACATAAGTTGATGGAACAAAGGTTGCATCATCTGTGATGACATATCCTTCTCCATAGATAGCAACAAGAGGATCATCAATAATTAAATCATAATGAATATCAATAGCTTTTTGAATAATGGCTTGAATCGCGCCTGTGCTGTCTGTTGCTGTAACACCAGCCGTTATATCGGCAGCATCATAAGATGGAATGTTTTTTACAGATGCATAGGGAATGCCATTATATTTTTCATAAATATAAGCTTGAATGCCTTTCACTGTCCAATCAGATTGGTTCAAAGTAACCACTTGTACAGAAACATTTCCTGATGGGTCGATTGCAACAAGCAATTCAATAAACCCAAAATCATCATCTTCACTATAAGTGTAATTGTTTTTAATCTTGACATTGTATACTGTTGCTAATAATTTGTCACCTTTGTAGGCTTCGGTTTTAAAATCAACAATAGCGTAATTGCCTGTTAAAGGAGCACGTTCAACATCTTCTTCATTTTTAAGTTCAACAGTTTTCCCAAAGAGTAAATCTTCAGGATTTTTGGGAATCCAGTTTTCACTAGCAACTAAAAAGAGTGCTGAAATGACAATGATGATGCCTGTATTAATGAGTAACCACATGTTTTGTTTATTCATCTTCATCTTAGTTCACCTCTTCCAACAATGCATTTAACAAGATGTTAACTAAATCTCCGGTGTAAGATGCGCCAGCCACGGGATCCGTCATCATTGTTATAAAGTCAGCAGGTGATTTGCCAACGAAAGTAGCAACATAATTCACAATATGCGTACGATAACCGATGGTGTGTTCATACAATTGTTCGGGCACTAATACATCTAGAACAACATAGCTTTCATCAAAGAGAACTTCAAGGCTAATTCCTTTGCCTGAAACTGTTTCTTCGCTGTAATCATTGTAGTAATCACCAATACCAGTTAAATAATAGACATAACCAATAACAGCATTTGATGAATCTTTGACAATTTTTTTACCTGTGATCTGTGTTGTAGCAACAAATGTTGCATCATCTTCTAAAGTATGACCTTCGCCATAAGTTTCTGTGTAAGGATCAGCTGGTAAATCTGCTAACAATCCATGTGCTATAGAAATATCTACCAATAAACCTTTTACAGTATTCAAACTGTTCGTTACGCCTGAAACAATATCTCCAATAGGATTTGTTGAGCCTATTTGAGTTCCAACAAAACTTTGTAAATTATTTCGTGTGTCATCAATACCTTTGGTTTGATTGATTGATAAAATACTAGCTCCTAAAATTTCACCACTTGCATCAACACTAATAACAATTGAAATAGTACCATGTTGGTTAGAACCGTTGGCTGTATAAATATAACCAACAACGTTTCCGCTATTATCTGTACCGACTACAACTCCTTGAATGGATGCTGGTACACCTTCAACAAGTGCTAATTCATCGAATTTTTGGCCTTCTGGTAACACTTCTTGATAAGCTCTTTTTTCAGCCTCGTCGGTGTTGCGTTTAATAATTGGAGCAGTAATTGCATTCATACCGCCAATCATCAATCCACATACAATCGCAACAACAGTCAGTACAAAAGTGTAATGAAACATTGGTTTTTCAAATAATTTTTTCATTATACGGTACCTCCTACGCCGAAGAATACCACCAAACTAAAGATGGCGAGTATGACAAGATAACCAACGATAAATGTTGGTTTAATTTTATTGGTTGACCATTTTGGATAATCAATTAAAGGCACAAACATATTTGCAAATAAAACTGCAAAAGCTACACCTTCAGGATACGCACCAAAGAGTCTAATTAAAACAATAACGACACCGACAAGTAAACCATATAGCCAACGACCTGGTCGAGTTACCGGTGAGGTAACAGGGTCTGTCACCATAAATACCATACCAAACATAAGACCACCTGAGAACAATTGGAAAAGCACATATTCTAAAGTCATGTCTGGATATAATTTAATACCTGCAAAAAGCATTAATATCGTAAACGTTAGTGCTGTAGATAGCATCACACGATAATCTGCTGATTTACGAATAATCAAATATGCAGCTCCAATAAGAATCGCAGCTGAACTGATTTCCCCCATAGCTCCAGGAATAAATCCAAAGAAGAGTTCACTCAGTGTATAACTGTTGAGAACACCTGGAAAACCCAATCCAGAACGCAATGTTGTTAAAGCGGTTGCTCCAGCAACTAAATCTACACCAACATACGTACCATCAAACATACTTGTGATTGCAAGTGCAATGAAAATACGACCTGCTGCAGCTACGTTAAAGATGTTTGATCCTAAACCACCAAACAACATTTTTGCAACAATGATACCAAATGCAGCACCGACAATCACTGCATAAATAGGTAACTTGCTTGGCACAAGCATTGCAAATATGATGGCACTCACAGCGGGAGCTGTAATGTTGTTAATGGAGTATTCAGCAAAGCGTGATTTAACTCTTTCAAACCATTTTTCAGCTTTACTTGGCTTATGTGTTATACCAAAGACGAGTGCTTCTAAACCCACCATCACAACTAAAGAGACAATGATACGTAAGATTGCATCGCCACCAAAACGGTAAATTGAGAAAGCAACGACAGGAATCAAAGCGATCAATACATCGATCATCATCCGTTTGGTGCTAACGTCTTTTCTAATATAGGGACTTGTTTGTTTTATCGTTTGCATGTTTCCCTCCTACTTACTTGCGAAACGTTTGCCGTTACGCATATAATCAGTTAAATGAATCTTGGATGGGCACACATAAGAACATAGTCCACATTCAATACATTTACTAACTTCCAACATCTTTAAAGCATCCTTGTCACGTGTTTTATACGCATTCATAATTTGAACAGGTTGAATATTTACTGGACAAGAATAAACGCAAGATGCACAGTGTACACAAGCTTCTTCTTTTTCTTTTTTCTCATTCATAACAATCAAACTTGTTGTTGTATGTGTCATAACAACATCATCTTGTAAGATATTTGTTCCCATCATAGGTCCGCCAAGAATCATAACTTTTGAAAGTTCTTCATCTTTATATCCACCAGCAAGTTCAATAAGATCAGGTACCAATGTACCAATACGTGCTTTGAAATTCTTGTTATGAATACCATCACCACTAATAGTAAATGGTCTTTCTAATACAGGTAATCCCTTTTTAACAGCATTATAAATGCTTTGAAGTGTTGAAACGTTAAAATTGAGAACACCATATTTTGAAAGTAATTCACCTTGAGGTATTTTAATGCCTAACGCATTCTTGATCATCGCAAGTTCCCATCCTTGTGGATAGAAATTACCGACGGTTTCAACTGTAATGTTATAGTCTGTAAATTCTTGAAGAACAAACTTTAATCGCTCTTCAATTTCTTTGTATTTCTTTTTAATGGCAATCACACCACGTTTAGCTCCAGATGCCTTCATGGTGTAAATTAAACCTTTTATGACTTCCCTAGGATTGTTCATCATCAATGAGTAGTCAGCGATTAAATTAGGTTCGCATTCTACGCCATTAGCAATCACAACGTCAATCACATCTTGTGTTTCAAGCTTGATGTATGTCGGAAATGCACTTCCCCCTAAACCAACTAAACCAGCATCTTTAATAATCTTGATGTAGTCTTCTTTAGTAAAACCTTCGATTTCTTCATCATTTCTTTCAACAATAGATGGATGAAGATCATATTTTTTATCATTTTTTACGATGAGACAGTCAACTAATTTACCGCTGTTGTCGATATGTTTTTCATAACCAACAACTTCACCACTAACTGTAGCGTGCATCGGTTGTTCAAAAAATGCACCTTTTCTTGTTCCTACAACTTCACCAACTTTGACAAATTGTCCGCCTCTCACACATGTGACACCTTCTGGACATCTTTGACTCGTCACGGGGTAATAAACATAATCAGCATCAAGATAATGAACAATAGGCAATTCTTTTAATTCTTTTTTACCATCTGGAATATACTTTGTTTTTGTAATCATTGTTTGCTATACTCCCTTCCTGTATAATGGATACTTATTTGTTAATTCAAGCACTTCTGAATTGATTTTGGAGAGCACTTCTTCATTGTCTTTGTTTGTCAGTGCTTGATCGATCCAACGTGCTATCTTTTTCATTTCGTCTTCTTTAAACCCTCTGGTTGTAACAGCAGGTGTTCCTAAACGTATACCTGAAGCGTACGCAGGTTTTTCTTTATCGAATGGTACACCGTTTTTGTTGCATGTAATGGATACTTTATGAAGTAATTTCTCAGCATCCAATCCTGTCATGTTATGTTTACTCTTCACATTGACAAGCATGAGATGATTATCCGTTCCACCACTGACGATGGGGTATCCTAATGCGATGAGTTCATCGGATAATGCTTTTGCATTCTTAACGACTTGTTTTTGATATGCAACGAAATCTTCTGAAAGTGCTTCATGAAATGCAACTGCTTTTGCAGCAATCACATGCATTAATGGACCACCTTGAATTCCAGGAAAAACAGTTCGATTAATTTTTTTTGCGATTTCTTCATCATTTGTCAGAATGATTCCTCCGCGAGGTCCGCGAAGCGTTTTATGTGTTGTCGATGTTACAGCATGTGCATATGGAATTGGTGATGGATGTACACCAGCAGCAACCAATCCTGCGATATGTGCCATATCAACAACTAAATACGCCCCTACTTCATCGGCAATTTCTCTAAAACGTTTAAAATCTATGATACGAGAATACGCACTTGCTCCTGCAATAATGAGTTGAGGTTTTACTTCAATAGCGATTTCTCTCACGCGATCATAATCAATCATTTCAGTTTTTTCGTCGACACCATAAGAAAAAGATTGGTACAACTTACCTGAAAAGTTTAAATTAAAACCATGTGTTAAATGACCGCCTTCGGCCAACGACATACCTAAAATACGGTCTCCCGGATTTATAAGTGCCATGTAAACTCCCATATTTGCTTGAGAGCCTGAATGTGGTTGTACATTCACATAAGATACTTTAAAGAGAGCTTTTAATCTCTCAATGGCAAGCGACTCAATTTCATCAACAAACTCACAACCACCGTAATATCTTTTTTTCGGATAGCCTTCTGCATATTTGTTGGTTAAAATAGAACCCTGTGCATCCAATACAGCTTGTGAAACAAAGTTTTCAGAAGCAATCAATTCAATGTGCGTCTCTTGACGGTTTTTTTCCTTACCTATGATCTGCTGAATGATTGGATCTGCATCATATAAGTCCATGCGGTCCTCCTCGAATATTCTTCAAGTTATTATAACATAATAACATGCAAATTAAAAGACAGTTTCCATGGAATTGAAAGCTGTCTTTCATTTACTTTTTCACGTTTTTTTACTATATTTAATTCTATTTATAATTCGTATTTATAAGGCAACATTGTGATAAACATCTTGTACATCATCAAGTTCATCAAGCATACTCGTTAATCTTTCAAATTTTTCTTTATCTTCTTCATTGTCTAATGTCGCATCCATGATGGGTAACCACATGATTTCTTCGGTATCATAATCGAGTTCAGGTCTTGCTTCATTAAATGCCATTCTAATGGC
>Ga0265295_1004435_pt1 | contig 18886 bp, 16 predicted proteins | sample Munlansysbiofilm_FD_192503 | JGI IMG/M metagenome (GOLD analysis project Ga0265295, IMG submission 192503) | Leachate microbial communities from a municipal landfill in Southern Ontario, Canada - Methane capture system biofilm | ecosystem: Engineered > Solid waste > Landfill > Unclassified ... | reverse complement strand
GCGAGAAGCATTTTTGAAAGATCTGCTGATCCCTCCCATGCAATCCCGTACCGATGAGGGGTAGCATTCAATCTCCTGCATAAAGCAGAGATAAGGTATGAATTTGTCTCTCTCACTTCACCTTTCAATGGACGGCCATCTGCAGGGACGAGTTCAGGCCCGGTTGAAAGAATTCCAATTGCCGGCATAGCACGAACCTGCACCGTGCAGATTCCGAATCCGGCGAGAACACCGATATCCTGGGGACGGAGAACCCAGCCCTCCGGAAAAATAACCTCGCCGGCCTTCGCATCCTCATCTTTGCGGATAATGTTTTCCCCTGGCACAACCGGACAAGATATACATACGCAGGAATCCCTGAATGTCGCATGTTCGTTCATGACCACTGCATTTGAAAAATCTGGCAGCGAACCTCCGGTTGCGATAGCCATACAGGATTCAGGTGCGAGTTTATGCGGTTTTGAGTAACCGTTCTGTATTGATCCGGAAAAATGCAGGATTTTTGGATGCTCTGGGGTTGCCCCCCTCGTGTCTTCAGCATGTACGGCAAATCCGTCTTTTGTTGACCGGTCAAACCCTGGGATATTATATTTGCTGATTACCGGTGCTCCAAGGGTATATCCATCCGTTTCATCAATGTATCGTGTTTCTATGTGGGTATTCGGAGCAATTTTTCTGATAAGTCGTATTGCATCTTCAACAGAAGCTGAACAAAGGGGTTCTCTTATTTCATTGCGATGAGAATTCCGCGGAGAAGAAATATGAGTGTTTTGAGGTTGAGAATAGTTATATTCTGTTTTTTTATGCATGAAGTCCATGAATACCCGGTTTACTCATAGTTATTTTATTTTCTATACGATAAACACTTCACGATGGATTGCATTTCACCTATCGATTACCGGTACTGATTGTGTGTTAAATCTATTAATCTTACATTGAAATTTACTATTTTTTGTGTATGTGATTAACACAAAGTCAAATGGCAATCATTATATTTAACTTTGAATCACCTAGTAGAGATGAAGCTTCGATTACATGAAATTACAGGGGTCTTATTCTGTTTTCTCCTGGTGATGATGACAGCCCCGGTTTGTATCGCTGATGAGCCTGCCTCTATTTTTGTATATTCCGGTGCCGGTCTGAAAGCTGCGATGACCGAGATTGGGAATACCTTTGAGAATGAAACCGGAATCGTCGTTGAGTATAATTATGCAGGATCAGGCACTCTCATCACCCAGATGGAACTGACCAAAAAAGGAGATGTCTTCATTCCGGGTGGCACTCCTGATTACGCCATCGCTGAGAACAAGAGTCTGGTTTTGGATCCTCAATATGTTGCATACCATGTCCCGGTTATCGCAGTGCAGCCAGGAAATCCGTTTGATATCACCTCCGTAGAGGATTTGGCAAAAGACGGACTGAAACTTGCTTTAGGGGATATAAATGCGACCGCCATCGGGAGACAGGGTCAGAAATTATTTGATAAACTTGGAATTGCTGATGCCATTGACAAGAATGTTGTCCTGCGGGCACCGACCATCAATGAAGTATCAACGGCAATGAAGATGAAACAGGCCGATGCCTGCCTGATTACTATCGACCAGATTAAATCTGATGATCTTGAAGCAGTACAACTTCCTGCTGATGAAAGCATTGCACTCGTTGTTCCGATTGGAATAACAACGTTTACCACCAAGCAGGACAATGCTCAAAAATTTGTAGACTTTGTTTCTTCAGATGAAGGAAAGGCTATATTCAAAAAGCATGGGTTCCCTATTTATCCGGATCCGCTCTACGCTAATGTGAAGTTATGAGCGTTTCTCAGGTTGATATCAAACCCAATTTTTTGGCATTTGACAGTATACTAAAAGCACCTTTCGGATGGGCTAAGTTCAGGTATCCTGAGCAGATCCAGAAAAAATCAGCACTTTGCCTTTTGCTCAAATGAAAGATCTCTTCAGAGCGTATTCAGGTTCCTGGTTTAAAGGGTTCCTTATCCTCCTTTCAGGGACCTTGATTCTTTTTTTCTGTCTGGTCTTTGCAGGTCTCATTCTCTGGCCTGATCCGCATTCACTGATTCAGGCATTAACATCTGAAGAGATCCTGTTTGCAATCTGGCTCTCTCTCACTACTTCCCTGGTTTCAACAGGAATTTGTGCAATTGTGGCTCTTCCTGTAGCATATGCCCTGTCAAGGTACCGGTTTTTCTCATCCGGCCTTATGGGCCTGATTATCAGTCTTCCTCTCTCCCTCCCCCCTCTGGTTGCCGGGATTGCCCTGCTTATCTTCTTTGGGCCATCAGTATTCGGGACTTTTCTTCAGGATATTGGCATAGATATCGTCTATACAACTACTGCCATCATCGTCGCCCAGTTCTTTGTCAACGTTCCCTATCTCATCAGGGTGATGCGTTCTGCATTTGATTCGGTAAATCCGCGATATGAGCATGTAGCCCGAACGCTCGGGGCAAGTGAATCCGGAGTGTTCTTCCAGGTAAGTCTTCCCATGTCCAGGCAGGCTCTCCTTGCCGGCCTTACGATCACCTGGTCAAAGGCAATGGGAGAATTTGGTGCAGTACTGCTCCTCGCCGGGGCAACCAGGATGAAAACCGAGACATTACCAATCGCTCTGTATCTGAACATCGCGACAGGAGATCTTGACCTGGCCATTGCATCAGCAACAATACTGCTCGTCATTTCGGTTGTGACCCTGCTCATATTCGAACACTGGTTTGGCACCCGGAGGATCATTTAAAATGCCGCTTGAGATCCGATTTCTTTCAAAAACTCTGGGCGATTTTCACCTTCGGGATGTAAACCTTACCATAAAAGATAATGAATATTTCATTATTCTCGGACCTTCCGGAGCTGGCAAAACTATTTTACTTGAGACCATTGCAGGTATTCACTGCCCTGATGCCGGCAGCATCCTCCTTGACGGTGTTGACATCACAAACGTTCCAGCACGGATGCGAAATATCGGGATGGTATACCAGGATTATATGCTCTTTCCCCACCTGACCATTGAAAAGAATATCGGGTTTGGACTGAAACAACAGGGTCTCTCTGGGGAACTGATTCATAAATCGGTTCAGGAAATATCAGAGCTTCTTGGAATATCTCACCTTCTGCAGAGGAGCCCGGATACACTCAGCGGCGGAGAACAGCAGCGGGTAGCACTTGCCAGGGCTCTTGTCATCCGTCCACGGGTTCTTCTCCTTGATGAACCCCTCTCAGCTCTTGATGCTATCACCCGCAGAAAAATGCGAAATAAATTAGCCAGACTCCCTTCCCTTACCGGTATTTCCATTATTCACATCACACACCATGCAGAAGATCTGATATCCCTGGGACACCGTTCAGCGGTAATGGATGGTGGATTCATTGTTCAGGTCGGGCATCCTGACGAGATCTTTCAAAATCCTAAGACCCCTTTTGTTGCAGCCTTCACCGGAATGGAAAACCTGTTTTCCGGAGTTGCCAGAGAGAGCCATGAAGGAAAGATCATCGTGGCAGAAAGCGTCAGAATACATGCGGTGTCGTCCCTGAACGGTCCGGTCCTGTTTGGCATCCGGTCTGAAGATCTCATCTTTTCCCGCGAACCATTGAAATCCAGTGCACGAAATGTTCTGAAAGCCACGGTTACAAAAATCCGGATTATGGGTTCACTGGCATGGGTGATGGTTGATTGTGGGCTTTCCCTGACCGGAGTGCTTACCATCCAAAGCCTGTTTGATCTTAAAATAGATGACGGGGATACAGTGTATATTACTTTTAAGGCATCAGCGGTAACGGTATTTCCCGCAGATGAATAATTCTGACCAAAAAAAGTTATCTTTTGATTCCATCGATAAGACGTGAAATCTGCATGGGTTTCATGTCAATATCGAACGTATCATAGATATATGTTCTAATCTGCTGAACGGTAGGTTCCTGATCCTTAAAGATGGTTTTCACCTGGTCAAGTTGCTTATCGGTCAGTTTCTTCTTTCGTTCTGTCCTGGCTACCGGAGCCTCTGCTGCTCCCTCGGATGAGACATAGATCTTTCCATAGATTATCTCACCCTTCCGCTTTCCATGCCTCTCACCCATATCGCCGATCCAGACCTGAAACATCTGTTTTTTCCCGTCCAGTTCGACTTCTTCATCACCTTTGTAGATATAGGTGGGCATCATACGCTCGACCTGGCCAAGGACAAAAATATCTCCCTTGACCATCTGGCCACCAACCCGTCCTTTTGCATTGCCACGAACGATAACCTTCCCACCTTCTGCATGGGTTGCGAGGTGAACATCAACATTGCCACCGATATCGATGGTTCCCCCATTCATGAAGGTAGCGGTGTCAGATCCGGCATTACCCTTCACCGTAATCTTCCCGCCCATCATACCCCTCCAGTCACCACGGTAGGATGCGCCAAGGTAGTTCTTTGCATTGCCGTCGACGATGAACTCGCCGCCCGTCATACCAATTGCACAGAAAGAGTCTACATTGCCTTTGACATGGATTTTTCCACCTGCCATCCAGCCTGCGGTATACATATCGGTATTGCCGAGGACCTCAATCTCTCCGGCGGTCATCTTCATTCCGATATATTTCACCTTGTCAGTAGCTCCGGAGACTATGATCTTTGTGTCTGCTGCCGTTGCTCCCCCCTTTCCTTCAACGGAAAAGTAGTCGCTTATCTTTTCAGTCTGGTTACCGAGGTGAACATGCAGCTCTCCAATCTGCTGTGCAGTCTTCCCGGCAAAGTGATCTGGGCTAATATTCTCTGCTTCAAGGTACAGATCAGACACTTTCGTAAGGGTAAGTTTTACAATATTCATTCTTTTCTCCCCCTTAGTTGGAATCAACCTCAATGACGTACGGGTTTGGCACGTAGTGGTTAGAAACTTCGTAGTTATTCAGGGTCATACTGTAGAACTTGAGGAACTTCATCTGCACGTCGCGTTCTACCTGTTTGTTCTCCGGAACTTTCGCGTCTACCCAAAGGGTTCGCTTGTTTCCGCTGCTGATAATTTCACCGTTCTCTACAACCATCGTTCCGCTCTTAAAGACACAATCTGCAGCAGTGAATGCTTTCTCTATCTGCTCAGGGTCTTTGATTTTGTCTTCATCAATGTCGAAGATTGCAACATCTGCATCCATCCCTTTCGCAAGACCTCCAAAGATGTCATACAGACCAAGTGATTTTGCTGGCCCGGCTCTTGTCATCTGGGCAATCTCAAACATGGTCAGTTCACGGTCAAGAGATGCAAGGTTTGTTGCTGCAATGACCTTGTCAGAGTGTTTAAATCCTTTGAGCATATCCTGACGTGATTTGTCAGACATAAGCCACTTCATGATACGTGGATACCGGGTGAACGGGCCGGCATTCGGGTGATCGGTCGTGATAAAAGTCCTCATTGGATCCTTTGCGAGAAGGCCGAGTTCAAGACCAATTGCCCATTGGATAGCACAGACCTTGATGTTCGGGTCGTAGACATAAGGCACAATACCTGAGCTGGTCTCAAGTTCAACATCCACATTCGCCCACTTGAGGTGGTTGAGTGAGGTAAGGTGGTGTTCGAACGGACCATCGGCGGTCATTGTCGTCGTCTCATCGAGGGTTACACAACCAAGGTCCATGGTCATGTTTTTGTTTTTGTTAAAATAATCAGCAATCTCTTTTGCGCCTGATTCAAAGGTGCCCCATGAATCTCCCTTGTAACTGTGGAACTGGACATGGGTGTGGTGAAGAACCTGCTCACGACCAAACTTGTTATTTGGCCTCACTCCCTCTGCTATCTTTAAGGTAGCAAGGGTGGTCTCGATGTTACCCGGATTTCCGAGGTTATTTGAGTGGATATGAATTGAGTGCGGCAATCCCAATTGTTCGTTTGCAGTAAGGAGACCTTTTACAATCTCTGCAGGGGTGATATCAAAGTAAGGAACCGGATCATTGACGGTTGTACAGTTCTCTCCCCATCCCCAGGCCTCAGAGCCGCCTGGATTGACTATCTTGATTGCATATCCTTTGGTCGTCTTAAGCAGCCAGGAGATATAGGCACAGACATTGTCCATCTCGTTGTTCTTCAGGTATTCAAACACGAACCAGTTGTTGCCAAAAACCGGGAAAGCCCCTTCGTCAATAATCGGGGTGTCCTTTATCTCTTCATGAACGTGTCGTGCATAGAGTGGAGGCATTGCTGCCTCCATAACGGTGGTATATCCCATCCGGGCGTATTCATACCCGGTTTTGAAGGTTGTCGGGATAGAAAATCCACCAGCCATCCGGGTGTGTTTTCCGGTTGGCTTGTAGGTGAAGAGTTTGTCTTCCGGACGGTAGTTTCTTCCTTCGTTGACTTTTGGACCTGCGACGTGTGCATGAATTTCCACTGCACCGGCCATGACCGTCTTGCCCTTTGCATCAATTACCTTTGCCTTGGAAGAGACCTTGTCTGCAATTTTTCCATCTTTTATACAGACATCTGATACATCTCCCTTAAGCCCGGTCTTTGGGTCGTATACCTTTCCATTTTTGATGATATATTCGCTCATTCTATTACTCCCTTAGTTTTCCTTCAGTTCTTTGACCCTCTTTAAAACACCTTTAAGGAACTCTGTATCTGTCATCATTCCTTCCGGAGGTTCGACTACTTTTTTCGCTTCAATGGGAACGTTGTCCATACGATAGCAATTGCCACCAACTTCGATAGCCACAAAGGCTACCGGGACATGAACCTTACAAATTTCAGTTGTCGGGGTGATATGCGGGTCAATAGCTACTGATGGGAGATTCGAGATCTCTTTCACGCATTGCATGGGGAAATGTGCACCAGGGTCGCTTCCCAGGACAAACATGGCATCAATCTCTTTTCTCTTTAGAACTTCGATGGTTCCGGTCTCGCCCGGGTTGTACCGTGCAAATCCTCTGGTAAGGTCAACCGCGTAGGGGAATCCGAACTGCCAGCCGAGAACCTGACCTGAACCAGTCACATTGTAATGTCCCCGCATTGCTATGATGGAGAACTTCGTGTAGTCGTTCAGATCCTTGGTCAGCATGATGGCTGCATCGATGTTATGGTCTTTTCCAAGAGACTGGGTTACGCCCATACCAAAGAAGATAACTCCAAACCTGCCTGACCTGAGAATTTCTGCCGCCTCGTAGACCTTTTCCTTTGGGACACCAGCGATGATATCTCCGGTTATCTCCTGCCCGCGAACAGCTGCACGGAATGCCTGGAGCAACTCATAATCATATCCCTGCTCTACCTGCAGATGAACATCCGCAATACTTGCGGTATCGGTCGGCCTCGGATCCACGACAATAATTTTTCTCTGTTTATGACCCTTTCCGGTAAAGTACCCACGAGGGAAGATAGAATACCGGGACATATGACGGGGGTGTGCATGTGCCGGGTTACATCCCCAGAATACAATCCGGTCAGCCCGGTTCTTGACTTCACCAAGAGTGCAGCTTGGAATACCTACATTCTGAACTGCTACAAGAGTGGTTCCATGACAGACTGCTGCGGTATTGTCAACAAGGGCACCACAGATCTCAGCAATCTCATGCCCAACGCTTTGTGCTTCGCAATTTGTTGAGGACCAACCGTACATTGAAGGTTTTTTTGCATTTACAAGCATTTGTGCGGTATATTCAATGGCCTCATCATAGGTTATCTCTTTAAAAGATCCATCCTCCTGGAGCTTGCGGGGACGGGTTACCCGGTGAGAAAGGTCAGAAGAGTGTAGGAATTTTTCTGCTCCGATTGCACAGGCATTTTCAACGTTCAGGATCTTCTTTCCTTCATCATCTGTTATAACAACCAGGTCATCACAGAGGGTTCCACAGAATGGACAGATTACATCAGTTACCGTTTTAGACATCAGTTATCACCCCAGCACTTTGCCCGAACGAGTTCTATTGAGTTTAATACTTTTTCCGTCTCTGCTGGTTCAATGGTAATGATGACTCCCTTAAATGTGGGCATACCAGTGCTGTATGTTTCCGGGTTTGTGACACTGTTTGCCCAAGGTCCCATCGGTATGAATCCAACACCCGGGTGCGGTCCCTGGGTTGCTTCTATTGCTTTTACAACAACTTCGCCATGCTGACTTTTTACCTTGACATTGGTATTTTTCATAATACCAAGCCGCTTAAAATCAGAATCGTCGATCTCGATAATTCCACAAGCTTTCATGTACTTGTCGGTCTCTTTTCCGCCTTCCATTGAGACGCCCTGCTGAATGGTGCGTCCGGAAATCAGATTGATGGTTATTGTGCTCATAGTGCCCCTCACATACGAAAAATATCGCCGATGACCTGGAATATGACCGGAGGAGATCCGCTCATGTGATCCATGTCCCAAACTAATGGGATCCGTTGTATTCGGTGAGTCCCGTGATAACAGAACTCTCCCTTTTAGATATATAAACATTTTGTGTTTGTTGTAAAAAAATGATTATTTGTTGGGGGAGTAAAAAAATATGTTGACTATTTTTTTAATTTTTTGGTCGATATAAATTTATATATACCAAATGCAAATATATTTTAAAATAATTATTTACACTAAATTTAGTGGACACGTTTGTGATATTCATTTAACAATTGAAAAAATTTGTAAAAATATTCTATTCTTTACGCGCAGAATGATTATTATCGGTGAGAAATCAGAGACACATGAATAAATTCTTCATAAAAATGGTGTGGTAAATATATATTGATTAATCTATTGGGCGTGTGAGTGCCTGCAATAGTTTTTTTGTCTGAAAGGCAGAACCATTCGTGAAGGAAGAACTCGGGAAAATCCTTCACAAATTCGGGTTGATTCTGCCCCTATCACGTTAAACATGTGCCCGGTATTAGAGATCCAGGCAATACAAGATAGAAAGTCAGATAATATAAGTTTGTCGATTGTGGTATGATTTTTGAAGAAGATTGGTGAACAAATCTCCACCTCATCAATCATTCCTGATCTATTTTTAATAATGTTATTGTCTATTCATATACGCTTGAGGGTGCGTGAGAATGTAATTCCATTGGGCAAATTATCTGGTTTTTCAACTTTAATCTATTGACTATGTTGACATTAGTGTGTATCATGATTTTTGGTGCCGCAGAGTATGGAGATTATTGGTGAGGTACGTTTGGTCATATTCAATGTAAAGGGTTAACAAATTTTATATGTAATTATCATTTCATTCCCTTGAGACATTTTTCGAATCGATTTTTATTCTGCCCCTATCCTAAGGTAAATACATCAATTTGTATATGTCATGAAGTCAAATGGTATGTGTATGTCTGAACTCGGAGAAGAATATTCAAAAGCAGAGATTCTCTCTCTTTTAAAGGATAAAGGCAGTGATCCAACGCTTATAGACTGGTTTGACCGCTGTATTGACTTTCACACTTTTCCTGCAGCAGGGCTTCTCATAGGTATCTACATGGTTGATTATGCCCTCTCCCTCCTTGGTGCAAAGCCTGGTGAGAAATTGTATGCCGTTTGTGAAACAACCAAATGTGCTCCAGATCCCCTGCAGGTTATCACCCATTGCACAACCGGAAACCACCGGCTTCATGTCATTCCCATCGGCCGGTTTGCAATCACTATGAACCGCCCGAGTGCAGAAGATAATGCTGAAGGGGTTCGTGTAAAAGTTGATCCGTCAAAGCTTACAGACACACCTGTTCTTGAAGCATGGTTTGCAAACAGTCCGAAATTTGATGGAATGACCATGAAAAAGAAACTGGTCGAAGAGATCCTGGATAAAGGCACCGGAATGTTATCTTTTGAAAAAGTCAGGATCTGTGTCACCCATAAAAAGAAATGGAAAACCGTCATCTGTTCTGCTTGTGGTGAACCTGTCCCCGATAACCTTGTGGAAAATGGGCTGTGTCCGGGTTGTGGCAGTCAGAAATATTACGAAAAAATTTAAACACACCTTTTTTTTATTCAAACTGAATTCGGTGGGCTCCGGTATATACCGTCATGTTTGGTGGCCTGACAAATCCGGCAAGGGTCATATTTGTCTTTTTTGCAAACTCGATTCCCCCGGCAAATGCCGCATTATTACTGATCACAACTGATATTCCTGCCCGGTATGCTTTTGCAACCATGTCGACCGGAAGACGACCTGAACAGATAAGATAACATTTTGACAGGTTGGTCCCCTTTAAAAGGGCCATCCCCACCGCTTTATCCACTGTCGTATGCCTCCCCATATCCTCTACTCCGCACACAACAGTCCCATTCTCCTCAACAATAAGGCTGCAATGCATCCCGCCGGTTCGTTTCCATATGATTGAATATTCATTTATGTGGTCCATTGACGAAAGGATCGTCTGGGCACGTAAAAGCAGGCCATCCGGAAGTGGCTTTAGCGAACCATCAGGGAGAAGGTCACGACAGGATCCTCCTGAACTGTTTTTGGAAAACTGGCCTGGCCTATCAGGAAGGGGCGTAGATGTGGTTACTGCAATATTCGGAAGATTAATGTTGATTGTTTCAATCTCCTGGAGAGAACAGACATATCCTTCACAGATGAGATATCCAATAGCAAATTCTTCAAGATCCAGAGGAGTTATTGACAGATCTCCAACGACTGACCCATTCAGGGTTATTATTGTCCTGGATTCAGTACAGACTTCAACCGTTGTTTCCCTGAAATCAGCGCCTGATGCCTTGATAACCTGGCATATTCTTGTAATCTCCGGATCTTGTTCTGATTTACCTGTCATGTATGATTCCTGATAGTGAACGTGAGAAAGTGATAGCTTTGTAAATAACTGGTATGGAACCAGAAAAAGGTTACCTGAAAAAAAGATTGGGATTATTCATCCGCAAAAATATTTTTATAGATTGAATCGGTGTGGGTTCCATCGAGACGTGCACGCTCTGTTTTTTCTTCAACAAATGCATGGATTGGTGGAGTCATATCCTGACCTGGAACATGGCCGAACATCTTCTCTACTTCAACCTGCTGGGAGTGCATGAAGAGTGCATTTGGAATTTCCATTGGACAGAGTTCCTGACACTGACCACAGTTGACACAAGAGTCAGAAACGTGTGCAAACCGGATCAGGTGGAACATAAAGCTGGTTGGCAGTACACCTGGAGCAACGAACCATGGTTTCTTGGTGGAACATTCAACACAGTAACAGATCGGACAAGCTTCAACGCAGGCATAACACTTGATACATTTGGAAGACTCCTCCATGATGAGTTTCAGGCGGTCTTTTCCATGACCCAGGCCTTCGAAGTCACGGTGTCTCCACTCGTCTCCGAGCTTGAACATAGCCTTCTCAACCTTGCCTCTGATTTGAATGCCCTTCGGGTCTGCTTCACAGGTCTCAAGAGCACCCTTTGACTGGGCACTGTTTACGAGGTTTGCACCTTTTTCAGAGCATATTTCAAGGAATGTAGCCTTGCCTGCCTTGTCTCCGATAACTCCCCAGTTTCCTGCGGCGATATCTGCCTGACGGGGAACTTTCATCTTACAGCGGCGGCAGTTAGAACGACGCCCGTATCCTTCCTCTTCAAGTTCATCAATCTTGATGGCTTTGTGCCCACCCTCATACTCGATGATAAACTGACCCTTATCAATCTCTTCCTTGTGAACTGTGTCTGGGTCGACTTCGAACTTGTCTGCAATCATCCTCCGGGCTGCAACCGGACTTACCGATCCTCCGCAGTTGACACCGATCATGACGATGTTGTCAAGGTTTACCTGGTTCCGCTTTGCCAGCTCATAGAATGCCATGGCATCACAGCCCTTACAGGTGACTGCGATTCTCATATCCCTCGCCCCGTTCAGATATTTCTTGATAAGCTTGGGGATAAGGAGTGTACCACAGTGGAGAGAACCAGCGGTCTGGATGATCTCTTCAGGGTCTGTAATGACGGTTGGAACCGCATCATACAGATCTTTCCCCTTCTTGATGGCAACAACTGCGTCAACCATCTTGGTTTCAAGTGCATGCTTGAGAAGGGCTGTGACCGCTCCTCCACACTCTCCTTTCTTCTGGATTTCTGCATCTTTTGCCCATGCATAGAGCATATCGCCTTTTGCTGCCATCTTAGTTTCCTCCGATCTTTTCAATTGCAATGGCACAGTGCTTGAGCTCCGGCATCTTGGACATCGGGTCAAGTGCGGTGTTGGTCAGGTTGTTGACACCTTCAGGAAAATGCATGGCCATGTAGACGACACCTGGTGCGAGTTCATCGGTGAGACGGGCAAGCGTTCTGGTCTCTCCACGGCGGCTTTTCAGTTTGATATATTCACCATTCTTAATGCCAAGACGTGCTGCATCTTCAATATTAATCTGGGCATAGGATTCCGGTACTTCCCGTTGCATGTCTTTTGCACGTCCGGTCTGGCTCCGGGAATGGTAGTGGAAGATGACACGTCCGGTCATAAGGGTGAACGGATATTCAGCATCAGCGACTTCTGCCGGTGGACGGTATTCAATGCCAAAGAGGTTACCCTTTCCGTCAGCAGTTCCGAATTTCTCACGGTGGAGGATTGGGGTACCCGGGTGTTCTTCAGTTGGGCATGGCCAGCAGATGGACTCTGGTTTCTCAAGTTTCTCGTAGGTAGCTCCGAACATGGACGGGGTAACTGCCCGCATGTCATCCCAGACATCCTTTGCAGTCGGAAGGTCAAAGCCCTTAAGCCCCATCTTCTTTGCAAGCTCTGAGATGATGTGAATATCTTCTTTTGCCTGACCTGGTGGGTTTACTGCCTTTCTGACACGGTTGATACGGCGTTCACCACTGCTGAATGTTCCATCCTTCTCTGCAAAACAGGCTCCCGGAAGGATAACATCTGCATACTGACAGCTTTCAGTAAAGAAAATATCCTGGATAACAAGAAAATCAAGTTTCTCGAATTGTTTTTTTACCAGGTTTGAGTCAGGGTAGGTGACAACAGGGTTCAGACCAAGGACATACATCCCCTTGATTTCTTCCCCACACTGCTTGATCTGTTCAATCAGAGTAGCGCCATACCAGTCAGGAAGGTCAGTAATTCCCCAGGCCTTTTCCATCTTTGCACGCATTTCAGGAACTTCACACTTCTGGTACCCGGAATAGACGTTCGGGTATGCACCCATATCACAGGCACCCTGCACGTTGTTCTGACCACGGAGTGGGTTGACACCGACACCTTCACGCCCAACGTTTCCAGTGAGGAGTGCAAGGTTACCCATTGAACGGACATTGTCAGTTCCGGTTGTAAGTTCAGTGATACCAAGACAGTAGATGATGACCGCATTCTTGGCTTTTGCATATCTGAATGCCATGTCCTTGACTACATCAAGAGGGACACCATGGATAGATTCAGCATCAGCGTAGTTCTCTACGGTCTTCTTGACATCTTCAAAGCCGTTCACACGTTCCTGTATGAATTTTTTGTCTTCGAGGCCTTCCTTAATGATCCAGTACATCATGGAGTTTGCAAGGGCAATGTGGGTTGACGGGTTAAACCGCACGTGGGTATCGGCCAGACGGGCGGTCATGGTGTACCGTGGATCCACCGCGATGATTGAGACACCTTTCTTTTTTGCCTGTGCAATCCGGCGTCCTGCAAGGGGGTGTGCTTCTACTGCATTTGATCCCCAGACAAGAATTAAATCAGCGTTCAGGGCATCCTCAAACCCGTTTGTTGCTGCACCTGAACCAAATGAGAGTGACAAACCTGCAACGGAGGGTCCGTGACAGATACGGGCACAGTTGTCTACGTTGTTTGTCTTGAATCCAACCCGTGCAAACTTCTGGAATATGTAACAGTCTTCATTGACAGTTCTGCATGAGGTCTGAAACCCAAGTCCTTTCGGACCATGCTTGTCATAGATAGTCTTAAAATTCTTTGCAACAAGGTCAAGAGCTTCATCCCAGGATGCCTCGACGAACTTCCCGTCCTTTTTGATAAGCGGGGTTGTCAGACGGTCAGGGCTGTGAATATGCTCCCAGCAGGTAATCCCCTTCGGACAGAGTTTTCCTTCATTGATGGGAGATCTCTGGTTTGCTTCAACACCGACGACCTTGCCATTCGTTACTACCAGGTTTAATGTGCAACCTACACCGCAGTACGGGCAAGTGGTTGCTACGTATTTCATAAGTTCTGTATTTTCACTCATATTTCACCCGAGTTTAGCTGGTGAAAGATACCATCATTTTGATTCAAAGCATTCGCTCATCAGGTAATGCATGCAGTTTTGCAACCAGGCGCTGAGGAATGGACAACCCGAATGTGTCCACGGATGTATATGCACATCACCCCGGCCGCAATGCAGAATAGTATTTTTGTGGGTATCAATATAAAGCTGGCGAATTGGGGTGGGAATTCGGTTATTAGTGGTGGGGCGACAAATGATTTCCTGATATATGATAACTGCAGAATAAGAAAAAAATGAAAAAAAGGATGATTAGTTTTTGTACGGGGCAGCCCCGAGTTTTGGAACATATGCATTGTCATCTTCGACCCTGATGGCATGTGAGAAAAGAGCGAGTGGAATCTCAACCGGGCAGAGTTCCTCGCACTGACCACAGTTGATACAGCTATCAGAGATGTGGGCGAACCTGCGGAGATGGAACATCGGGTCTGATGGGATGTAACCTGGACGAACCATGTATGATTCCGGTCTTTCCTCAAATGGGGTGGTTATGCATACCGGACACTTATCAATACAGGAATAACACTTGATACACCGGGACATCTCTTTGCTGATAAACTCCCAGAGGTTGTCCCGAATGGCTCCAAAGTCTTTCTTCCGCCATTTTTCTCCGAGTTTGAGCATGGCATTCTCGGTCTTGCCACGGATCTCAATACCTTTTGGATCTGCAGCAGAGGTTTCCAGTTTCTTTGCACTCACTGCTTTTGAAAGCAGGTCTGCACCCTTAGCACTGCATACCTCAACAAAGGTTGCTTTTCCAGCCTTTTCACCGATAACTCCCCAGTTACCGCAGGCAAGATCTGCCTGGCGTGGGATTTTGTATTTGCACCGGCGGCAGTTGGAACGGCGTCCGTAGCCATCTTCCTCAAGGTCATCGATCTTGATGCCCTTGTGTCCACCCTCGTACTCAATGATAAACTGGCCCTTGTCAATCTCTTCCTTGGTAACCTTGTCCGGATCAACGCCGAATTTCTCCTGGATCATCTTCCGGCCTTTGATCGGATTGACTGAACCACCACAGTTAACGCCGATAGTGAGGACGTTGTCCATGTTGATTTCATTTCGTTTGCCAAGTTCAATGAGACCCATGAGGTCACAACCCTTGACAACAACACCGACTTTCATCTTCTTTGCCCCGTCCAGATAGTTCTGGATGAACGTGGACATGAGCAGGGTACCACAGTGCAAGGAACCGGCAGTCTGATCAAGATCCTTTGCGTCGGTTATGGCAACCGGAACTGCATCATACAGATCAAATCCCTTCTTAACTGCGACAACAACGTCAACAATTTTGTTTTCGAGCGCATATTTGAGAAGGGTAGTAACAGCACCACCACACTCTGCCTTTTTGGCAACGCCACTGTCAGTTGTCCATGCATAGAGCATATCGCCTTTTGCTGCCATGTTATTTCCCTCCCATTTTTTCGACTTTCACAGCACAGTGCTTGAGCTCAGGCATCTTGGACATCGGATCAAGTGCAGTGTTTGTCAGGTTGTTGACACCATCACTAAAGTGCATGGTCATGTAGAGCACACCTGGTCCGATTTCATCAGTAACGCGGGCAACCGTTTCGGTCTTCCCACGGCGACTGGACAGAAGAATCTTCTCGCCTTGTGCTATTCCGAGGCGCTTTGCGTCTTCGTTGTTAATCTGGACGTATGAGGCAGGTACTTCGTATTGAAGGACTGCACATCTGCCGGTCTGAGATCTGGAGTGGTAGTGGAAGATAAGGCGCCCGGTCATCATGGTGAACGGATATTCAGCATCAGCGACTTCTGCAGGTGGGCGGTGCTCAATTCCGAATAGATTACCTTTTCCGTCAGCAGTTGGGAATTTTCCAATGTGCAGAATCGGTGTTCCCGGATGTTCTTCGGTCGGGCATGGCCAGCAGATTGATTCCGGTTTCTCCAGTTTCGCATATGAACATCCTGCCATGTTCGGAGTACATTTCCTCATGTCATCCCAGACGTCCTTTGCCGTTGGAAGGTCAAAGCCTTTAAGGCCCATCTTCTTTGCAAGTTCTGCAATAATCCAGATATCTTCCTGTGATTTTCCTGGTGGATTTACGGCTTTTCTGACCCGGTTAATCCGGCGTTCACCGCTCGAGAAGGTTCCATCTTTCTCTGCGAAACAGGCACCTGGAAGAATTACATCTGCATAATTACAGGTCTCAGTGAAGAAGATATCCTGGACAACAAGGAAGTCAAGTTTGTCTAGTTGTCTTTTTACATGATTGGAGTCAGGGTAGGTGACCACTGGATTTAGACCAAGGATGTACATGGCTTTCACAATATCACCACATTCATTGATCTGCTCGGTCAGGGTTGAACCATACCAGTCCGGAAGACCAGTAACGCCCCAGTCTTTCTCCATCTTTGCACGTATATCTGCAACTTCACACTTCTGGTATCCTGAGTAGACGTTCGGGTATGCACCCATGTCACAGGCACCCTGAACATTGTTCTGTCCACGAAGCGGGTTGACACCGACTCCCGGACGGCCAACGTTGCCGGTAAGCAATGCAAGGTTACCCATGGAACGAACATTGTCAGTTCCGGTGGTAAGTTCAGTAATACCAAGACAATAGATGATTACCGCGTTCTTGGCTGATGCGTACTTGTAAGCCATCTCCTTTACGACTTCGGTTGGAACGCCGGTAATATCCTCAACGTTTGCATATTTCTCAACCGTCGCTTTGAGATCTTCAAAGCCGTTTACCCGTTCCTCGATGAACTTCTTGTCCTGTTTGCCAGCCTTGATTATCCAGTACATCATCGAGTTTGCAAGAGCGATATGCGTTGATGGATTAAACTGGATCCACTTGTCAGCTATTTTGGCTGTTGTAGAGAGTCGTGGATCAACCGCATAGATTGGAGTTCCTTTCAGTTTTGCCTGGACCAGTCGCCTTCCTGCGAGGGGGTGGGCTTCCAGAGCATTTGATCCCCAGACAAGGATAAAATCAGAGTTCAGTGCATCCTCAAAACCGTTTGTTGCAGCACCAGAACCAAAGGAGAGTGACAGACCGGCAACTGAAGGTCCATGACAGATACGGGCACAGTTGTCTACGTTGTTTGTTTTAAATCCGACACGTGCAAACTTCTGGAAGATATAACAGTCTTCGTTTACGGTTCTGCACGATGTCTGAAACCCAAGGCTTTTTGGACCATACTTGTCGCTTGCTGCTTTCAGGTTTTTCACAACAAGGTCAAGTGCTTCGTCCCAGGAGGCTTCAACAAATTTCCCCTCTTTTTTGATAAGTGGTGTAGTAAGCCGGTCAGGGCTGTGAACAGATTCCCAACAGGTGAGACCTTTTGGACAGAGTTTCCCATCATTGATAGGACTTCTCTTGTACGGTTCTACGCCAACTACCTTCTCATCTTTTACAACAAGGTTCAAGGCACACCCGACACCGCAATAGGGGCAGGTGGTTTGTACATACTTAATTAGATTGCTATCGCTCATTCTTTCACCCGAGTTCTCAGGGTGGAATAGTGCGCAAACCCGGGGATACCAGGTCTGCAGAAATGAATCTCTTTAGTCGGGAACCACACGAACCCAGACTTTCAGAAGATTGCCTTCATTCCTGCCTTATTTATCATAAGGTCGCAACTATCCTACCGGATTATGGCGAATTATTAGTGCTCTCGTCCACTGACGGGATAACACTGGCAATTCTCATGCGTAAACATTCAAAGAAAATTATTTTTGATCTTCCATGAATTATCGCTTTTTGGTACGGAACGAATCATATTGAACGTGATTCATATACTGTGAGGCATTTGTGAATCTGTCTGGACGCCTGTCCCTTCAGGCATGTCTATGTTCTGATTCATGCGGATACACAGTATAGTTCATCTGTTCCAAATAACACATTATAAATTTAACGTTTTGAATTTGATGATGGTTTAAGCCCATTATACTGATTAATCGCTTAATTGTTGAATATTTATAAATATTCTTGTTTTTTGAATGGTTCGTTCTAAAATATAATGAAAGTGCAAAAATCAGACTAATCAATCAAATTTTCTGAACAATTAACAAATTCAAATACATCCTTTAATCAAAATAGACCTAGAGGTCAGGCGCGACATATCAGGGAAGATATCCTGGACTTTTCTGGATGTATGCACTGATAATAGGAACAAACCCTCAAAGTGGAAATGTGCGAGGATGACCGAAATATCGGTCTATTGTGTGTGGTTACACATTTCCGGTAAACCCTGAGAGATCCCGAAACTTTGAGGGTTATACTCAGCCTACCTCACTTCTCTGTTTGGTATTCTTGAGTAGTAACTTGTTGCTCATGGTCAGGTATAATTGCTAGAAATCAGGTGTCCTATTGGGTGTACATTATATATTAAAAGATATTTCTGTCAAAATAATGGTTTAAAATGATTTTGTTTACCGATAATCAATCATATGGTTAGTACTTTGGATGCATCTGCACCTCTGGTATCAGATATTGGTACTGACTTACGCTTTATTTCTATATCAGTCAGTTATTTTCTGCCAGTGTATTGGGAGATAGTTCGGCTGTACTATCCACAATGGGTGAAACCAATATTTTATCGATTCTGTTTTTGTCCATATCAACAATTTCAAATTCATACTCATTCCAGGAAAAAGAATCTCCTTCCTTTGGAATCCTGCCAGTATAGTAGAGTATAAATCCTGCCATTGTTCTGAAAAAGCCTTTCGTGGATTCTTCCTGGCAATATATTCCTATA
>Ga0265295_1004433_pt1 | contig 18891 bp, 18 predicted proteins | sample Munlansysbiofilm_FD_192503 | JGI IMG/M metagenome (GOLD analysis project Ga0265295, IMG submission 192503) | Leachate microbial communities from a municipal landfill in Southern Ontario, Canada - Methane capture system biofilm | ecosystem: Engineered > Solid waste > Landfill > Unclassified ... | reverse complement strand
CTCCTTGAGGTAGCTCACGATGAACTTTGGCCTGTTGGTCCAGTAGCCGTTGGATACCGTGGTCTTCTCGAGGTACGCAGCGAGCGTGGGATGTGTTGCGGCCACCGGTGTCGGGTTGTAGCCGGGGATGATGTGGAAGAGCAACGCCATGTCGGTGGAACCCTGGACGTTGGACTCGCCACGAAGCGCATCGACGCCACCGCCCGCGATACCGATGTTGCCAAGAAGCAACTGCATCATGGCCATCGCGCGGACGTTCTGCGACCCGTACGTATGCTGGGTCTGCCCCATCGCATACATGATGACGCCGGCCTTGTCCGGCTGTCCTGTGGACGCGTAGAGCTCCCAGGCCTGCAGCATGAGATCTTGTGGCATACCGGTGATCGAAGTCACGAGATCCGGCGTGTAGCGGGAGTAGTGCTGTTTCATGAGCTGCCACACACAGCGTGGATCCTGCAGGGTGGGGTCGGTCTTTGCCTTCTTGTAAACGGGTGTGTTGAACGCCGGCGTACCCGGCTTGCTCACCCATGAGAACGCGCCAGCCGTGTCCCAGGGCACTTCCTCGCCCACTTCGTACGCCCACGCAGTAGCATCGTACTTGTTCTTGGTGTCGTCATAGCCGGAGAACATGCCGTCATCGAAGGAGTAGGTGTCCTTCACTATGTAGGATGCGTTGGTGTAGTTCTTGACGTAGTCCTCGTGGTAGAGCTTGTTCTCCATGATGTAGTTGTACAGGCCGCCATAGAAGGCGATGTCAGTGCCCGAACGGAGCGGGGCATAGAGATCGGCAATCGCCGCGGTTCTGCTGAATCGTGGATCGATGACGATCAGCTTGCCGCCGGCGTCCTTGGCTTCCTGGACCCACTTCATCGAGATCGGATGGTTCTCGGCCGGGTTACAGCCGTTGACCATGACCACGTCAGCGTTCTTGAGGTCGATCCAGTGATTCGTCATAGCACCGCGCCCGAATGATTGGCCCAAACCTTGGACCGTGGCGCTGTGTCATATACGGGCCTGGTGCTCGATCCACGTCAAGCCGAGCGCTCGCGCCATCTTCTGCACCGCATAGCCCTCTTCACCATCAAGTGCTGCGCCACCGAGGTTGCCGATGGCTTCGCAGCGGTTGACGGTGACGCCGTTCTCATCAACAGCCGTGTAGTTGGCATCACGGGTCGCCTTGACGCGCTTTGCGATCTCCGCGAGAGCCCAGTCCCATTCGACTTCTTCGAACTCTGCCGCTTTTGGCGCACGGTACTTGACCTTGGTGAGTCGTGCCGGGTTCAGCATCAACTCGCCGGTCTCAGGATCGTACACGTTGCGGATGTTGAACTGGGCACTACCCTTTGAACACAACGCGCCCCTGTTGATGGGGTGATCCGGATCGCCTTCCAGGTTGATGAGCTCGCCGTCTTTGACGGAGAGCACCATCCCACAGCCGACGCCGCAATAGCAGCAGATAGATGTCGACTCGGTTGCTCCTGTGATACGCATTTCCGGAACCGCATCAGCAGCAAACGCGTTCGAGGGGCCGAACAGTTCGGCCAGCGCACCGGCTGCGAACGACGCACCGGTGAGCTTGAAAAATCCTCGCCTCGAAAGGTTCACGCTTTCCCTCCCTACGTTAGGTCGGTAGTTGGATCTGGATGATCAGCACGAACGATTGTGCCCGGCCCTCACCTCCTTCTGCGCGAACGCGCGAGTGCCCGATGCACTGGCCGCCAGGCCTTCAGGCATAGCAAGACCTATGATCGGGTTCGATACCGGATGGGTGACTTCCGCCCGGCCAACAGGCCTAGCAGGAAGTGTGCGGGGAGGCGAGAAGGTGCACGAGCAGCACGATGCGGGATGGGTATACGCCAACGTGGCGCGCCCCCATCGCGCGTCATACAAACCACCGTGCTGTGCGCCGAGAATGCCAGTTCTCACGCGACCCCCTTACCTAGCGGGAGAGTACCATGTGTAACTGAAGTTGCAAAGTAATCATCAGTAGTGGGACTCTCCTGGGAACTCCCCATGCTGCATGTTCGACGCGAAGGGGTAGCCTCCTGCAATATGCAGAGGATATGACTCAGAGCAGGATAATATCCATAAAGATATCCTATATAATGGATACTATTCTGTAATGAGTGCCTGCGATCAACTGATGACATCGCGGCAAGATATAGATGTTTTTGCTTTGACGGTGGCGCGGTGATGCGGCGGACTCTACTCTTAGGCGGTGGACCGCGTACCTGACATCGCACGATCGACCGCTGAGGAGCTCCGCATGTTCGCGGGTGCTCCTGTTGTCGTTGCAATGGTCAGCGGAGGCGCTGACTCCGTAGCGCTGCTCACGCTGCTTGCGCGAGGAGCGCTCGGTGGACTCGGCGGTCTGTCGGTACTGCACGTCAACCACCAGTTGCGTGGTAGGGAGTCCGACGGTGACGAAGTGTTCGTGCGCAACCTATGCGCGCGGCTCGGCATCGAGTGTACCGTCATCTCTTATGATGTTGCAGGTCACGCCGCAGAGGCCGGTCTGAATCTGGAGGATGCCGGCAGGCAGCTGCGCTATGGGTTTGCCGCCGATGAGGTCGACGCACGGTGCGATGCGATGGGTGAGCCGCGCTCGCACGGCAGGATCGCAGTGGCACACACCGCTGACGATCGTATCGAGACCTTTCTCGCACGGCTCGTTTCGGGGGCTGGCCCGGCGGGCCTGCGCTCCATCCCGCCGGTGCGTGAACGGATCGTGCGACCGTTGATCGACGTGCGGCGGACGGACATAGTCCGCTACCTCGAGGCGATCGGTCAGGGTTGGCGTGAAGACACCACCAACGCCGATACACGTCGGGAGCGGAGTTGGGTGCGCCACACGCTCCTGCCGATCATAGAGGAGCGTAACCCGTCGTTCGAGCAAGCGGCGCGCCGCACCATGACCGTGCTTGCAGGTGAGGACACGCTGCTACAGGAGATGGCCGATGCGTTTGCCCGTGACTTCTCGCACGAGGAGACCGGCGTTCTCACCGTCGACCGGATCGCCCTCGGCACTCTTTCACGACCCATGGTGCGACGCACCCTTAGGACGGCGATCGTGCGTGTCTTCCCGGATGCCTCACGGATCGAGTTCGACCACATAGAGGCACTGGCAGCGGGATTGGCCGAGGATGGTTTTGCTCGCGATCTGCCGTTCGGGCTGCGGGCCGAGGTCGAGTACGATACACTTAGAATTTCTTGCAAGGACTCTACAGAATCCACTTTGGTTCCGGGTTTGCTTCACTGCCCGGGGAGCCTCGATCTGGCTGATGCGGGCACGATTCGTGTGATCGACAGTCCAGGCGCGGCGCTTGCTACCGGGCCTGACAGGGTCTCGATCGACGCAGAGTGCGTGTCGTGGCCGCTCGTGGTCGATGGACCTCGTATGGGCGATCGGATGTGTCCCTTCGGGTTGGAGGGTACAAAGAAGCTCTCGGACCTCCTGGTGGATGTGAAGGTTCCGCAACGTTTGCGCCGGCTCACTCCGGTCGTGCGGGATGGTGAACGGATCGTGTGGGTGGCGGGTGTCAGGCTCGCCGAGGAGTGTCGCGTGACGCCCTCGACGCGATGCGTCGTGGATATCGTGTGGGACCGGAGTGGATCGGGTACCGACGGGCTGACAGGCTGACGGGGAGAGTGTGCATGGGTATCCATGATGACATCGACCGCGTGATCATCTCCGAGGAGGAGATCAGTGTGCGCGTGCGGGAGCTGGGCGCGCAGATCAGGAGTCGGTACGCCGGAGGCGATCGTCCACTGCTGCTCGTCGCTGTGCTTCGCGGGGCAGCGATCTTCGTGGGTGACCTGTCGCGGGCTATCGAGGCTCCGGTCGAGCTCGACTTCATGGCGGTCTCGAGCTACGGCTCTTCCACTAAGTCCTCGGGTGTCGTCCGTATCCTGAAGGATCTCGATGAGGACATCGAGGGGCGCGACGTCCTTGTCGTCGAGGATATCCTCGACACGGGGCTCACGCTCAAATATCTGCTGCGCAACCTGGCCTCGCGTAAGCCGACCAGTCTCGAGGTCGTGACGCTTCTCTCTAAGGAGGGTAAGCAGCAGGTACCGATCGAATGTGCCTACGTCGGATTCTCCGTCCCGGACGAGTTCGTGGTCGGGTACGGACTCGACTACGCCGAGCGGTACAGGAACCTGCCGTATATCGGCATACTGAAACGTGAGATCTACGCCGGCTGACGGCTGACAAGGAGCGTTCACGCGTGAATCGAAACCTCAGAACAGCGCTGCTCTATCTGTTCTTCATCGTACTCGGCCTGCTGTTCCTTGCGAACACGCTGCAGCCGATGGGCGCAGTGGAGGAGCTTAGCAGCTCGGAGTTCATCAGCGCTCTGGAGGACGAGCGGGTGGTCGAAGCTACCGTGCTCGTGCGTAGCCTGCAGGTCGAGGGCGACTACTACCCGGATGAAGCTGCCAGGAAGGCTGAGGAGCCCGCGCAGTACACGGCGAGCTACCTCGATGGCGAAGCACTCTTCGACGTGCTGCAGGACAGCGGCACCAAGTACACGGTCGACCCTCAGGACACTTCGATCTGGCTCACGCTGCTGACGTCGTTCCTGCCGATCGTCGTGATCATCATCGTGATGGTCTGGCTTATGAACCAGATGCAGGGTGGTAACTCCAAGGTGATGTCGTTCGGCAAGAGTCGTGCGAAGCGCATCACGCGCGATCAGCCGCGCATCACGTTCAAAGACGTCGCCGGTGTGGATGAGGCCGTGGAGGAGCTTGAGGAGATCAAAGAGTTTCTCGCGAACCCCGGTAAGTTCCAGGCACTCGGCGCTAAGATCCCTAAGGGTGTGTTGCTAGTCGGCCCTCCGGGTACCGGTAAGACGCTCCTGGCCCGCGCCGTCGCTGGTGAGGCGGGTGTGCCGTTCTTCACCATCTCAGGCTCTGACTTTGTCGAGATGTTCGTCGGTGTCGGTGCAAGCCGCGTCCGTGACCTCTTCGAACAGGCCAAGGCGGCAAGCCCGTGCATTGTCTTCATCGACGAGCTCGACGCTGTCGGTCGCATGCGTGGTGCCGGTCTCGGTGGTGGGCATGATGAGCGTGAGCAGACTCTGAACCAGCTACTCGTCGAGATGGATGGTTTCGACATCAAGGACAACGTCATCATCATGGCGGCCACGAACCGTCCGGACGTGCTGGACGCGGCACTGTTGCGTCCCGGTCGTTTCGACCGGCAGATCCTGGTCGATCGCCCAGATATCAGAGGCCGCCAGGACATCCTTAAGATACACACGCGCGGTAAGCCGATCGGCAAGGAGATCGATCTTGAGGTCCTGGCGCGTCGGACGCCGGGCTTCACCGGTGCGGACCTGGCGAACTTCGTGAACGAGGCGGCGCTACTGGCCGCGCGTCACGGTAAGAAAGAGATCGATATGGTGGAGCTTGAGGACGCGATCGAGCGCGTGATCGCCGGTCCTGAGAAGAAGAGCCGCATCATCTCCGATCACGAGAAGCGGATCATCGCGTATCACGAGTCGGGTCACGCGCTTGTGGGGCACGTGCTCCCCAACACCGACCCCATCCATAAGATCAGCATCATCAGCCGCGGGCGTGCGCTTGGCTACACCCTTGCGCTTCCGGTGGAGGATAAGTTCCTCTCGAGTCGCGGCGAGATGCTCGACCAGATCGCGATGATGCTCGGCGGTCGTGTCGCCGAGGCAATCGCGATGGGCGACATCACGACCGGCGCTAGCAACGACATAGAGCGAGCGACCAAGCTTGCGCGTCAGATGGTCACGCAGTTCGGAATGTCGGAGAAGCTCGGTCCGATGATGCTCGGGGAAGGACAGCACGAGGTGTTCCTTGGTCGGGACTTCTCGGCGACCCCCAACTACTCGCAGGAGATAGCCTTCGAGATCGACAAGGAGATACGTCGCCTGATCGATGACTCGTACGACACTGCCCACCGCATCATCACGGAGCGTCGCGATCAGCTCGACCTGATGGCCGACGTGCTCGTCGAGCGTGAGACGGTGGACAAAGAAGAGCTCGAGGCGCTGCTCGAGGGCAGGTGGGCGGAGTTCCAGGAGAAGCAGAAGATCAAGGACGCCGAGGCAGCGGATGCTGCTGAAGCCGAGCCCGCGCCTGCGCCTGTGCCCGAAGAGTCTGGGGACGACCGTCCGATCGTGGACGTTCCGGTGCCACCTGTGGAAGACTCGCCGAGTCCTGCATAGCGGGGGTCTACAGGCAGATTATGTCTGCCCATATATGTGATCGACGAGGCGCCTTCGTAGGGAGGCGCCTCGTTCGTATTCTATCATTGACTGAGTCTTCTATATGTCATATACATATACTGTACGTGAGAGGAGATGGTGTGGTGGACGTGGCTTCGGAGAAGCAGGCAGGACGGCAGACGGCGGACGACTGCCGGCCTAGACGCTGCTGCGAGTCGGGTGATGGAACGCGACGTGGCTCAGCGGTCGGGAGGGGCTCGTACGTGGAGCCTGCGCTGCTCGCCGCACTCTCCGTTTCTGCGGGGCATGGTTACGATCTCGCCCGTGCGATCGAGGAGATGACCGACGGCGAGGTCGTGCCTGACGCAGGAGGGCTCTATCGCATCTTGCGACGGCTGGAAGAGGATGGGTTCGTCACGTCGGAGTGGCAGGAGGGCGACTCTGGTCCGCAGCGTCGTTCGTATCAGATCACTGCGGATGGACGTGCCCTGCTAGCGCACTGGATGGTGCACCTCGAAGAGCGGCGCCGCACGCTCGATGTGTTGATCGATGTCGTCAGGTCCGTATCATCGTCGGCTGATGCCGACACTGATCAAGGGAGGCAGTAATGAACGTAGCAGTATCCGCGCTCGGTCCGACACTCGAAGACAAGGTCGATTCGCGCTTTGGTCGCACTCGCTATCTGATCATCGCAGACAGTGAGACGGGCGAGTTCGAGGTAATCGACAACAACGCGAACAAGAGCTCCATGGGTGGTGCTGGTATAGGTACGGCAGAGATCGTCTCCGAGCGTGGAGTCACGGCGGTCGTGACGGGACACCTCGGACCCAACGCGTTCAAGGCGCTCGGCGCAGCTGGTATCCCCGGCTATACCGGTATCGGTCTCACGGTTCGCGAAGCGGTTGCAGCGGTGGCCGCGGGCGAGCTCGAGCAGCTGACGCAAGCAGGAGAGGCACACGCCGGCTGATGTTGGCTGACAGAAAGGGATCGAGATGACGGACAACGGACGGATCGTACTCGCTGTGCCTTCGAACGGTAAGGGAGGCATGGACGCGGAGCGCTCAGGGCACTTTGGGCGCTGTGACTGTTTCACCGTGGTAGACATCGAGGATGGTGCCATCGTCGGATCGAGGATCGTCGCCAACCCACCGCACGAAGATGGTGGCTGTCTGCGCCCGGTGAACCTGCTTGCGGGCGAGGGCGTCAACGCGCTTGTCGTGGCGGGTATCGGTGGACGTCCGCTCGCAGGTTTCAACGACGTCGGTATCACCGTGTACTTCGACACTCAGATACCGCAGGTTCGTGGAGTCGCCGAGCAGGTGGCAGCGGGTTCCATAGAAGTCATCGACCCATCTTACGTTTGCGGTGGACATTAAGGCATGACTAACTCCATGCAGTCACTTAATGGCAGGCTCACTGTCGCGGTCGCATCGGGGAAGGGCGGTACGGGTAAGACGCTCGTCGCCACCAATCTCGCGGTCGCGGCCGCACGCTCGGGTACTCCAGCAGCACTTGTCGACTGCGATGCCGACGCGCCGAACGACGCGCTTTTCCTAGCACCTGCGTCGCCGCAGGTCCGTGAGGTCATGGTGCCGTTGCCGGTCGTCGACGAAGATGCCTGCACGCTCTGTGGGGCATGCCGGACCGCCTGTTCATACGGGGCGATCCGCATACTCGGCGGCAAGGTCATGGTGTTCCCGGAACTTTGCCACAACTGTGGCGCGTGTGTGAGGGCCTGTCGATCAGGTGCTTTGAGTGAGGTTCCGGTGCGTGTAGGTGAGGTGGAGTGGGGTAGTGTTGCTGCGGACATCGCCGCGCCTGGCGGAGTCGACGTGGTGACGGGCAGGCTCGATATCGGCGAGGTGAAGACACCGACCGTCGTGCGTGCCGCACGCAAGCAGGCCGAGGTGCTGCACAAGACACTGACGATCCTGGACTCTCCACCGGGTGTCGCGTGTGCAGCAGTGGCATCGATCAGGGACGCTGATGTACTGGTGCTCGTCACCGAGCCGACGCCGTTCGGTTTACATGATCTGGAGCTCACGGTCGAGTTGGGGCGCGAGATGGGCATTCCGATCGGAGTGGTGATCAACCGCGATACCGGTGTGCCGTCGGAGGTCGAGGCGTACTGCGATCGGAGCGGCATACCGATCCTCTCTCGTATCCTGTTCGATCGCCGGGTGGCGGAGATCTATGCGTCGGGCGGGCTCGTGATCGATGGACATCCGGACGGTGATGAGTGGTTCACCGGACTGTGGCGAGCGGTGTGCGCTCTGGCGGAGGAGGATGTGTGATGCAGCGGATCATCTTCGCTTCAGGTAAGGGTGGAACCGGTAAGACCACGCTCACAGCCCTGACCGCACGACTCCTTGCTGAAGGGGGTACGCCGATCGCGCTCGCAGACTGTGATGTGGAGGCAGCGAACCTCCCCATAGCTCTTGGTGCGCAGGAGACCTCACGTGAACCGTTCGCCGGCGGCTCCAAGGCGGTGCTGGACCCTGACGTATGTCGGGGGTGTGGAGCCTGTGCGTTGGTCTGCCGCTTCGATGCGCTGAGTACAGATGAGAACTACTACCGGACGCACGCATATGTGATCGACCCGTGGGCATGTGAAGGATGTGGGGCGTGCGTCCCTGCATGCTTGTTCGACGCCATCACGATGGTGCAGTCGCAGGCAGGCGAGGTCATCTCGGCGGAAGCGAGCATCGGGCCTATGGTGTACGGCCGACTTGCCCCTGGCGAGGATCTCTCAGGCAAGCTCGTGACCGAGGTCCGGCGGCAGGCCGATGCGCTCGCAGCCGAGCGCAGCCTCGAGGCCATGTGGATAGACGGCCCTCCCGGCGTAGGATGCCCGGCAATCGCGGCGATCACGGGGACCGATCTGGTCGTCGGGGTGACCGAGCCGACCGTCTCGGGTGAGCACGACCTGATGCGGCTCGTCACGCTTGCACGACGCTTCAAGATCCCTGTTGCCGTGGTGCTGAACAAGGCTGATCTCTCCGCCGAGGGCGCACGGCGTCTCAAAGAACACATAGCAGACGAGGGGCTCGAGCTCATCGCCGAGATCCCCTACGACACTGCTGTGGCACAGATCCCCGAGCGATTGGCCCGCGGCGAGCAGTTCGCATACCCGGAGACTCCGGGAATGAATGCGATTCGCGAGGTCTCCGCATGGCTGTCCAAGCGTTCGGACTCCGCAGGGTAGCCGCGTCGTGCTCCCCCTCCGGGCACATTGGGTACTAAGGTACTGATGGCTCGGAGGGGGTGCGGCCGTGGGGGAGAAGAAGGACTTGCGTTCGGCCGTTCGTCGGGTGTGGTCTGTCCGGGGTCGGGTGCGTGCGCGAGACCTTGCGCCGAGTTCATCGGTCGCGCAACAGGTCTTGATCGATGCGCTGGACTCTGCGTCGGAGTCGATCTCGTCGGCGGGCTCCGTACACGGGGTCATGACCGCGATCGTGGATGCAGCCAAGGGATTCACCGGGGCCGATAAGGTCGTTGTCTGCCTTGTCGACGAGTATGCCGACGGTCCGGTGATGGATGAGACCACTCTTGTGGTGCGTGGCGCTCGGGGTACCCACGTCAGGAATGGTGGGGCCCACATCTGACGGAGATCGCCGACAGCGTGTTCCGGGACGGCTACCCCCTGTGTGATGTCGACCACGAGCAGAACGCATGGCTGCTTGCCGTGCCCGTACGCGTGCAGGGCGAACCCCTCGGCGTACTCATCACGATTAACGCCCTCGACCACTCGCTCCTAACCGAGCACTCTGCGTTCTTGTCGATGCTCGGTGCGTTCGCCGCGGTCTCAATAGCCAACGCCCGCCTTGCCGAGGAGAGTCGCCACGCTATGTTGGCGGGTGAGCGCGAGCGCATCGCGCGCGAGATGCACGACGGGATCTCGCAGTCACTCTTCTCGGTGTCTCTCGGACTCGAGCTCGCGAAGAGGCAGGTCGTCAAGGACCCGCTTCAGGCGAGGCGCACTCTGGAGGACATCGAGAATCAGTTGAGTGCGAGTGCGGGTGAGTTGCGTCGACTGGTCTACGACCTTCGGCCGAAGGACCTTCAGGAGTTGGGACTCGTGGAGTCCGTGCGGACCTGGGTTCGAGAGGCTACGTACGGCGATGGTGTGCGTGGAGTGGTGGAGGTCGAAGGTCAGGCCGTGCGTCTCAGTCCTTCTCAGGAGGCGTGTCTTTACCGGGTGGCAAAAGAGGCAGTGAGCAACGGGGTGCGGCACTCGGACTGCCGACGGATCACTGTTTTGATCACCTATGCTCCCGACTGCGTGACGCTGACGGTGAGCGACGATGGCAAGGGGATCGTACTCGGCGAAAAGGGGCGGTTCGTGTCGGTGTTCGCACTCATCGCAGGCCTCGTGCTCATGCTGGTCCGACCGAAGAGCGCACTCGAACGTGTCCGGTACTACGATCAGATGCATGAGACGCCGGATGCTGCCACTGCGGGAAGTGAGTACTCCAGCCGTGTGACGTCCTCGATGATGGGCGCGGTCGGCTACGTGGCCGGGAAGCGGGGCATGGGCGTATTCGTGTACGAGCAACTGGAACGTGCCGGTTGGCCGCTCCGTCCCACCGAGTACATAGCAGCGCATCTGCTGCTCGTGATCGTTGCGGGGGCGCTCGTCACCTGGGCGAGCGGGAGCCTGGTGATCGGGGTGCTTGCTATCGTGCTTGCCGTGATCGTGCCGCTCGTGATCGTGGACGGCAGGATCCGTGCGCGGGAGCGTGCGTTCGAGTCGCAGCTGCCCGACGTGCTGACCCTCATCGCGGGGGCGCTCAGGGCAGGATGGGGGCTTCAGCAGTCGATCGACCTCGTCGTCGAGCAGATGGCACCGCCGGTGTCGACGGAGTTCGCCCGGGCGCAGACCGAGGTCAGGCTCGGGCGGACCGTCGAGGAGGCGCTCGAAACGGTGGCGCAGCGGACGCGCAGCGAGGACTTCTCCTGGGCGGTGACTGCCATCGGTATACAGCGCGACGTCGGCGGCAACCTTGCCGAAGTGCTCGATCTTGTCGCAGTCACGATCCGGGATCGCGGCGCCCTGAAGCGCCAGATAGCGGGTCTCACCGCCGAGGGGCGGCTCTCCGCCTGGATCCTGTTGATACTGCCATTTGCGCTGATCGCCCTCTTCATGGTGATCAATCCGGGGTATCTGGCAATGCTCTATAGCTCCACTCTCGGGCTGACCATGCTCGTGGGTGGCGGCGTCCTCCTGCTGATCGGAGCCCTATGGTTGCGCTCAGTCGTCACGATCGAGGTGTGAGATGTATTACGCGATCGCATCTTTACTGTTCGTCTCGGCCGGTCTGTTCGCCTGGGCTACGCTCGGGTCTTTCTTCTCCGATGAGCGGGCGGTTCGCAGGCGTCTCGAGGGCCTGACGGCCTACGAGGTCACCGAGGCGGGACTCGCGCATCCGCAGCTGATCCCGTTCTCTGTCCGGGTGTTTTCTCCGGGGTGGGCACGCCTTCGGGACGGTGTGGCCTCAGGTACCCCTGCGGCGACCCGCGATCGACTGCGGCACGCCTTGATACTCGCGGGCAACCCGCGCGGGATGGACGTGGGCCGGTTCCTCGGCATGAAGGTGTTTTCCGCGGTGAGCGTGACCGCACTCGTGCTCGCACTCGCGGTCGTGTTTCGTGTATCCACCTTTGCGTGGTTGCTCGGGGCTATCATCTCCGTCGCGTCGTACTGGCTGCCCGACCTGTGGCTTTCCTCGGTGACGGGACGACGTCAGCATCAGATCCGCATCGAGCTGCCGGACATGCTGGACATGCTCACGATCAGTGTCGAGGCCGGCCTCGGGTTCGATCAGGCGATCGCCAAGATCGTCCGTATGTCTCACGGTCCGCTCGCGCAGGAGTTCGCGCGCATGTTGCAGGAGATACAGGCCGGATCCTCCCGCAGTGACGCGCTGAAGCGTGTGACTGTCCGGACGGACGTACCCGAGCTCAACACGTTCGCGACGGCGATCATCCAGGCCGAGCAGTTGGGAATACCGATCGCGAACGTGCTTCGCGTACAGTCTAAAGAGATGCGTCTGGTTCGGCGTCAGCGCGCCGAGGAGCAGGCACAGAAGACGCCGGTGAAGATCGTCTTCCCACTCGTCTTGTGCATCCTGCCCGCGACGCTGATCGTCATCCTTGGTCCGGCGATCGTATCCATATCGAAGGCACTCTTCTAGCAGTAGCCGCCACCTGCTTTCGCCCTCGTTGCCCAATGGTGGATACTGGAGGGACTCTGACCGGCGATAACGATGGGGTGACTATGGATCGCGCCAAGATCGAAGAGGGCGTACGTCTGATACTCGAAGGCATCGGCGAGGACACCTCGCGCGAGGGTCTGCTCGATACGCCGCGTCGCGTCGCCAGCATGTACGAAGAGATATTCGCCGGTCTGGACCAGGACGCGTCCGAACACTTCTCGGTCACCTTCAGCGAAGGCCATCAGGAGATGGTGCTCATCCGGGATATCCCGCTGTACTCGGTCTGCGAGCATCATCTCGTGCCGTTTCTCGGCAAGGCGCACGTGGCATACATCCCGGGTAAGGACGGTCAGATCTGTGGGCTCTCCAAGATCGCCCGACTCGTGGATGTGTTCGCCAAGCGCCCACAGGTGCAGGAGCGTCTGACGTCGCAGATCGCCGACACGCTCGTCAAGGAACTCGATCCTACCGGGGTGCTCGTGATCATCGAGGCTGAACACCTCTGCATGTCGATGCGTGGCGTGCGCAAGCCTGGCACCCTTACGACCACGTCCGCAGTGCGCGGCATATTCGAGCGCAAGGCCGCCACGCGCGCCGAGGCGCTGAGCCTCATCAAGGGCGTGGGGTAGGTGACGACCGTCGGGCGCAAGCGCGTATGGCAGTGCGGGCACTATCGACTCCCGCTTGCCCGCACGCTCGTGATGGGCATCCTGAACGTCACACCCGACTCCTTCTCCGATGGCGGACGCTACGCCGACACCGCTGTAGCCATCGAGCGCGGACATGCGCTTGTGGCCGAGGGTGCACACCTCATCGATGTAGGTGGGGAGTCTACACGGCCTGGCTCCGACACGGTGAGCGTGGAAGACGAGCTCACGCGGGTGGTGCCGGTCGTATCGGCGCTCGCGGAGCGCCTCGGTGTGCCTATCTCGGTGGACACCCGCAATGCCGAGGTCGCTGCTGCATGTGTCGCGTCCGGCGCGAGCATCATCAACGATATCTCCGGCTTCAGTGATCCGGCGATGGTCGAGGTAGCTGCTTCGGGCGATGCTGGGCTCGTGGTGATGCACATGCTTGGTGAGCCGAAGAGCATGCAAGACGAGCCGCACTACGCCGACGTGGTCGCCGAGGTGTGTGGATACCTCGCCACCCGGGCGCGTATGCTCGAGGACGCCGGTGTGATCCCCGGGCGGATAGCGCTCGATCCCGGTATCGGCTTCGGTAAGACGACCGCACACAACCTCGCGCTACTGCAAAATCTCGAAGAGTTCGTCTCACTTGGGTATCCGCTCCTTGTGGGTGCATCGCGCAAGCGCTTCATCGGCGAGATCACCAGTGTGCCGACGCCTGCCGGGCGGGTGCAGGGGAGCGTAGCGGTCGCGTGCTGGTCGGCGCTTCATGGCACCGACATCGTGCGGGTCCATGATGTCGCCCCGACAGTCGAGGCGCTGGCGATGTTCGCGACGCTTGCCGGCGACGGTGCGGAGAGTGTGTAGGTGAACACGCAGGTGTTCCTGGGGCTCGGCAGTAACGTCGGCGACCGTCTCGAGACGCTGCGTCGTGCGCTTGATGCCATCGACGCGCTCGACACCACGACGGTGCTTGCCGTCTCGCACGTGGTCGAGTCCGAGCCATGGGGAGTCACCGGCCAGCCGCTGTTCGCCAACGCCGTCGCGCGCATCGGCACGTCGCTCCCGGCAGATCGCCTGCTGGGGTTCCTGCAGGAGATCGAGCTCGCCCTCGGCCGTGAGAAGACCGAGCGCTACGGGCCGCGGGCGATCGACATCGACATCGTGCTCTACGGGGACGAGGAGTGGGAGACGCCCGATCTGGTCGTGCCGCACCCGCGGTTATTCGAACGCGACTTCGTCGTCACACCACTCCTGGAGGTCGATCCTGACGTGTGCTGGCCCGATGGGACGCCCGTCAACCGGGAACGCGCTACCGAGGGCAGGGTCACACGCGTCATCGGAACGACTCCCGGGTACGAGGATCGCACGTCGATGATGTCTGGCGGTACTGCCGAGACGTCGGTAGATGGCTCCTGGGAAGTGGTCGCCTCGACCCGGTTCAGCATCTCCGGCGGGCTCACCTACGCGACCGAGCTGCGCTTCGATGCAGCCATCCTCGAGCAGGAGGGCATCCCGTACGCATGGGATCCCCTGCCTCCCGCCGAGGAATACAACCTCTACCTCATGCCGCGTGCGTACCATCTTCTTGTCCCGGTCTCGATGGCCGGGCAGGCGCGTGAACTGCTCGCATTGGTGCATGCCAGCGGCGTCATCGACCCGGACACCGATACGGTGGATGACTGAGACAACGGACCGGTCGGCGCTTCATTCCGCGACTCTGCGAGTGCACGCGCGGAGTCTATCCGGATTCCATGCGGCCCGGTGTATACTCGTACTCCATCTCACGAGGCGGACCGGACCCTGGAAGGGCCGGTACCGTGCGGGAAGGAGCATTCCATGAGCAAGGCTCCATCTGATAAGCGCCCCCCACGCATCACGACCACACGTCTGTCCGAGATGAAGGCTGCGGGCGAACGCATCGTGATGATCACTGCCTACGATGCACCAGGTGCGCGCCTGGTCGATGCTGCCGGGGTCGACGCGATCCTTGTCGGCGACTCGCTTGGTATGACCGTTCTCGGCTACGACAGCACTCTTCCGGTGACCATGGACGATATGGTGCGGGCGACCGCAGCCGTGTCGCGGGGCGCATCGCATGCGCTCGTCGTTGCCGACCTGCCGTTCTTGAGCTACCAGGTGAGCGTGGAGGACGCTATCCGCAATGCGGGTCGGCTGCTTGCCGAGGGTGGCGCGCAGGCCGTCAAGCTCGAGGGCGGAGTCGAGGTGGCCGGTCTCGTCGGCATCCTGGTCGACGCAGGTATCCCGGTGGTCGGTCACGTCGGTCTTACGCCGCAGTCCGTGAACGTCTTCGGCGGCTACAAGACGCAGGGCAAGAGCGTCGAAGGCGGACTCGACCTCGTCGAAGACTGCCGTGCTCTTGAAGTGGCAGGCGCGTGTGCGGTCGTGCTCGAGCTCGTTCCCGCGGAGCTTGCCCAACTCGCCTCCGAGGAGATCGATATCCCCACGATCGGCATCGGTGCCGGCGCGGGGTGTGACGGTCAGGTCCAGGTGTTCCACGACGTGCTCGGCCTGGGCGACTTCACGCCACGTCACGCACGGCGTTTCGCGGAGATCGGTGCAGCGATCACGACAGCGATCGCCGAATACTCGGCCGAGGTCCGCTCGGGCGGTTTTCCCGCCGAGACACAGATGTCGCATCTTGAAGAAGACGTGCTCGCCGAGCTCGAGCGAGCACTACCGCTCACGGAGGTCGATGACTGAGATGGAGCGTATCGCGTCCAAGCAGGAGGTTCGCCAGGCCGTGGCGGAGGCGCGGCGCGAGGGTAAGCGCATCGCGCTCGTGCCGACGATGGGCGCGCTGCATGAGGGACACCTTTCGCTTGTGAGGGCGGCCTCCGAGCGCGCCGACTATGTCATCGTGTCGGTCTTCGTGAATCCGATCCAGTTTGGGGAGGACGAGGACTTCTCGGCGTACCCGCGTGACCTCGATCGCGACACCGGCCTACTCGATGCCGAGGGTGCCGATCTCGTCTTCATGCCCACTCCCGACATGATGTACGCATCCGATGCGCAGGTGACGGTGCATCCCGGCCCGCTCGGCGGCGTGCTCGAGGGGGCCGTGCGTCCCACGCACTTCACCGGCGTGTGTACCGTGGTGTCGAAGCTGCTGTCGATCACGCTTCCGGACCTCGCCTTCTTTGGCGAGAAGGACTATCAGCAGCTTGCGATCGTGCGGCTCATGGCGCGCGACCTGGATATGCCTGTGAAGATCGTGGGCTGTCCGATCGTCCGTGAGCGTGATGGCCTGGCGTTCTCGAGCCGCAACGTCTACCTGTCTGCCGCGGAGCGTGCCGCAGCTCCCGTGCTCTATCGTGCGCTGCAGACCGCCGAGGCGCTCGTGCTCGACGGCGAGCGTGATGGGCGGATCGTAGCCGACGTGGTGCGCGAGGCCATCGCCGCCGAGCCGCTGGTCGTCCTCGACTACGCCGAGATCGTGGATGCCCGTACGCTCGAACCGCTCGACGCGGTCGACCGAGCCGCTCGCGGGCTGGTCGCGGCCCGACTCGGCGCTACGAGACTGATCGACAACATCGCCCTGGAGGTGCGTTAGATGACGTCTGCACCCGTGACCCCCGCCGAGGTGCGCATCCTTGCTCGCGACCGCAACGCGGTCATCTTCGCACACAACTACCAGCGTGCCGAGGTGCAGGCGGTCGCCGATGTGGTCGGCGACTCGCTCGAGCTCGCGCGGCGTGCGGCTTCTGTATGGGCCGAGGTGATCGTGCTTGCTGGCGTCAGGTTCATGGCCGAGTCCGCCGCTATCCTCGCGCCCGGCAAGACGGTGCTGCTTCCGCGCGTCGATGCTGGTTGTCCGATGGCCGACATGATCACTGCCGAACAGCTCGTTGTCTGGAAGGCGGAGAACCCCGGCGTGCCGGTGGTGATGTACGTGAACTCATCCGCTGAGGTCAAAGCGCTCGCCGACGTCTGCTGCACATCGGCCAACGCCGTCGAGGTCGTCAGATCTCTCGGGGTACCGCGCGTGCTCTTCGGTCCCGATCGGAACCTCGGCCGGTGGGTCGCTGGGCAGTTGCCCTACGTGGAGGTCAGCGTTTGGGACGGTTGCTGTCCGGTCCACGACCAGGTCACGCTCGAGACGGTGCTCGAGACCAAGGCCGCGCATCCCGGTGCACCGGTGATCGTGCATCCCGAGTGCAGACCCGAGGTGAGCGTCGAGGCTGACGCGGTACTCTCGACGAGCCAGATGATCCGGTGGGCGGCGAAGGCTGGAGAGTCCGAGGTCATCGTGGTGACCGAGGGCGGGCTGTTGACCGGGCTTGCGAAAGCCGTTCCCGAGACGCGGTTCATCGGACTCAGGCCGCCGATGCTCTGCGATGACATGAAGATCACGTCGCTCACTGACGTACGCGATGCGCTTCGCGACCTGAGTGGTGTTGTGCAGGTGCCGATCGAGATCGCCGATGCTGCGCGCGTGTCTCTCGGGCGCATGACGGCGATCGGGTAGGTTCCCGGTATGAGTGGAGGCATCCATACACCGGCCCCGATGCCGGCATCTCTCGACACCCGCTATCTGACGACGTTCGATACCGACAGCATGCCGATCGAGCGTACGGGCGTCCTTGTCATCGGCTCGGGTATCGCGGGACTCACGGCAGCACTTCATGCTGCCGAGCTCGGCCCTGTCACGCTCGTCACGAAGTCCGAGGTTGCCGATGCCAACACCTGGTATGCGCAAGGCGGTATCGCGGGGGCCGTGGGTGTGGCCGACTCGGTCGACTTGCACCTTGCCGATACGCTCGTAGTCGGTCAGGGGCTTTGCAATGCCGAGGTCGTGCGTGCTGTGGTGGGCGAGGCGGCCGACGCGCTCGCGGAGCTCCAGGCGTTTGGCGTGCGATTCGATCGTGCCGAGAGTGGCGAGGTCGCGCTCGCACGCGAAGGCGGCCACAGCCTGCCGCGTGTACTGCACTCGGGTGATGCCACCGGGGCCGAGGTACAGGACACCCTCTCGGCGGCGGTCCGCGGCACGAGGGGTATCAAGCTGGTGGAGGACACCTTCCTCGTCGACCTGCTTACCGATGACGAGCGTTGTGTGGGTGCGCTTGTGATGGATCGCGGCAGTCACGCGATGATGGCGCTCACGGCCGATGCCGTCGTGCTTGCTACCGGTGGCTCCGGCCAGACGTATCGCGTGACGACCAACCCGCTCGTTGCCACGGGCGATGGTGTCGCTGCAGCGTGGCGGGCGGGTGCCGAGATCGCGGACATGGAGTTCATGCAGTTCCACCCCACCGCACTCGATAGCGATGCGACGGTGAAGTTCCTGATCACCGAGGCGCTTCGCGGTGAAGGTGCTTACCTGCTCGACTGCGGGCTCGAGCGCTTCATGCCTGCCGTGCACCCGCTTGCGGAGCTCGCGCCACGCGACGTCGTGAGTCGCGAGATCGAGAAGGTGATGCATCGCTGCGGGCGACCCAACGTGTGGCTCGATGCCCGTCACCTCGGTGCCGACTTCCTCGAGCGGCGGTTCCCGACGATCTGGCAGGGGTGCCGCGAGGCGGGATTTGACCTCTCGAGGGACCTCGTCCCGGTCGCTCCTGCCGCGCACTATCTCATCGGTGGGGTGCGTACCGACATCGACGGTCGCTCATCGTTGCCAGGACTCTATGCGGCCGGTGAGTGTGCTGCCTCCGGTTTGCACGGTGGCAACCGTCTTGCGAGTAACTCGCTTCTCGAGGGCCTGGTCTTCTCTCGACGTATCGTGCGCGCGCTCGAGCACGAACGGGCTCGGCAGCGTCCGGGGCGGATCCGTTCGCAGGTGCGCTCACCGCGCGTGCATCGGCTGTGGCGAGCGGTGAG
>Ga0265295_1004432_pt1 | contig 18892 bp, 12 predicted proteins | sample Munlansysbiofilm_FD_192503 | JGI IMG/M metagenome (GOLD analysis project Ga0265295, IMG submission 192503) | Leachate microbial communities from a municipal landfill in Southern Ontario, Canada - Methane capture system biofilm | ecosystem: Engineered > Solid waste > Landfill > Unclassified ... | reverse complement strand
ACGTTTTGGGCAAAAGTTTAGAGGATGTGCCGCAGCTTGGCATCTACAAAGATTTTTACGGATTTACCAACAAAGATTTGGGGCTGTATGCCATGGTAGAACACGAAGTAGCAGGGGCAATCTGGTCGCGAAAGATGCAGCTAGAGCACGCATGCCAAGCCTTTATAGACGAGCAAACCCCCGTAATCTCGATGGCGGTTTTACCGAAATTTCAAAAACAGGGGGTCGCTAACGCCATGCTCGAGCAGTTTTTACAAGAAGCAAGCGTGCTCTACAAACAGGTGTGTGTAAGCGTCGTAGCAGACGCACATGCCAAGAAAATCTATGAAAAGTTCGGCTTTGAAACGGTAGGGGAAAACATAAGCACCGTGGATGGCTCCAAGACCATCACCCTGCTTAAAACGCTTGAGGAAACGACCCTCGTGCGACCGAGCGAGGGGTATGACCCTAGGCGGTGGATGGACTAAAAGTAGGGCTACGACGCTTTGAGGTCGTGGTTTAATTTATACGCAATAATACCGCTTAGCGAAATATCTTCGTCTATCTCTTCAAAATGCACACCGATTCCCCCGCCGATAAGGCGATAATTAAGAAGCTGCTCCTTTGTGGCATGCTGAATTTTTTTGTATAGCTGTAAGGCAACGTCAAAATATCGTTGCTTTTAAGATAAACATAGATTTTATCGCCAAAATCAACCCTTTCCTCGTTCCACCTCTCCCGAGGTGGAACGCGTGAGGGTGATAGTATTAAAGATTACACAAAAGAAAAAAGAGAAGATGCCCTTTGTATGGAGCTATTAGCTTCTACTAAGTCTGTAATAGATGAATTTTTAGGCAAAGTAGAAGAAAGTAATCCAAACAGCGGTGTCGTAGAGATAGATTTAAATTGGGATAAACCTGAACTTGATTTTGATTTGGTAGTGGTTTATGCTTATGGTTTCAATGCTAAAACCTATTTATAAATATCTCCTCTAAAATCGATATCTGATACAATAGCTATGACCTTGACGTTATCATTTTCTAGTTCAAATAAAATTCTGATTTTACCGGATCTTACTCTATAGTATTGATCTAAATCACCTTTAAGCTGCTTTACATCAACATTTATATCTTCTTTAAAAATAATTTTTTTGATAGATTTGACAATCAAATCTTTGGTTTTTTCTTTAGAAAGAATATGTGAATTTTTTGAAAAGAATTTATCAACTTTTTTAAGATACTGTATCTCTAAGTTCATAAAATGATGGCGTCTTTAGAAGATATAGTTCTGTCATCTTCATTCATATTTTTGAGTAGGTTTTCATAATATTTTTGTTCTTTGTCAGACACCGTTTCCATACTATCTGAAATAGTTATTTTTTTAATAAACCCTTGCTTTAAATTGTTAATAATATTTAAAAAAGATTCACAGTCACTGTCATCTATCTGTAGCTGTATAGTTTTCATCATGTATCCTTTCAATATTTTAAAATGTGTAATGAAGAATTGTATCAAAAATCTCATATTAGAAGATAAAAGATCCCAACTTATAACCTAAAAAAAAGCTACAATAAACTACAATCTAAAACAACAAACAACAAGGACTCACTCATGAAACTTCTCCATCTCTTTTTGGCACTTTTTACGGCAACTTTTTTCTTGGCATGTAGCTCAGACAAAGAACAACTTCAAGTAGAAACTAATCTCACAACAAACTCAGAAGATATGGTTGCATTGCAAGCAAGCGGTGCACTGGCTTATAGTTGGAGACAGTTAAGTGGAACTCCTGTTGTTCTCATCAATGCAAACAGTGCTACGGCTAGTTTTATAGCTCCGAGTGTTTCGACTGAGGAGACATTAGTGTTTGAGCTTGAAGCGGTTACGGTACAGATACAAGAGAAGAATATCACACTTAAAAAGCAGGTGCAGGTTATGGTGCATCCTAAGGCTGTTGTAGATACGGGTTCCACCTCGCAAGAGGCGGAACCGGAAGAAGTGGAACAAGAGCAAGTGAGTAGTACCGATATGAATTCCACCTCAGGAGAGGTGGAACTAGAGCAAACTCATGAAACTAACACAACGACTAATGAGACGAATAGCACCCAGCCTACGACAAGTTTGAAATCTCTCAAACTCACCCTAGAAAAAACATCACTCAATATAGAAACAAATACAACACTCAAAGTAGTAGCAAGCTACAGCGACAACACTTCAAAAGATGTAACAAATGAAGTAACGTGGAACCTCTCCGACGCAACCGCAGCACAAATCACCCAAAGATCTTTACATGCCAAGAAAGATACCAATATCTTCCTCCAAGCAAAACTCGGTGCAATAAGCTCAAACACTCTAGCCTTAGAGATCTACAAAGAGATAAACGGTCATAGACTTCCACCTGAACCAACCCCTGCCATAAACAATGCGACACTGCTTGGTGTAGACTCGAATGATAATGGGGTTAGGGATGATGTGGAGAGATGGATCTACACATACTATGAAAAACCGATAGAACATGCAGTTATTATGCAAAGTGCTAGAGCATATCAGATTGTTATTCAAGAGCCTGAGAAGGCTTTAGAGAATTTACATTATATTTTAGATGCTTCAGATTGTGAATCATATTGGAGTATGAGTGAGGAAGATGCTAAGTCACAAGGTGAAGCTTTTTGGCTCGAGGAGTATAAAAATTATTCAAAAGAGATGAAACCGGTACAGTTTAATACAGCAGATAGATTTTTAGCTTATAAAAAATTTAATCAAACATTGAGTGGTGGAGTATATAGTTCCTCTTCGCTTAATGAGTGGAAAAATAGATGCGATTTTAACTCTTCAACTTTAATAAAGAATCCATAATGAGAAAATTATTTTTAACTTTAATACTTTTATACTCTACATTTCTTTATGCAGAGATTGACGAACGTAAAAGTGATGTTTATTTTGCAAATGGGGTTGATACTGATATAGGGGAAGCCAATAAAGCAAAAAATGAATTAGACAAACAAACTAAAAAACTATATCCAGAAGCTTACAAGCAGATAAAAGACTGGAAAGTTTCCTACAACGAAACGCATGGTTTTCAACAAGATATTTATGAGTCTGCTATACAGAAACTCTTCACAAAACTTGATGATACACATAGCGGATATGGATATGCAGGTGCTACGGCATGGGTGGTAGATACTGTTATGCAAACTCCAGGATTGAAGGATTTTGTAAAAGGTGCTCTTTATTTTGGAGGAAGAAAACTGGTAAAGGATACACTTAAAGAGCTTTTGATTGAAGAGACTAAAAATACACTTGCTAAAAGAGGATTAATACTTTCAAAAGAAGATATCCTATTTTTAGCTGATCTAATCTTTGATGAACTATTGGATAACTTATTAGCAAACCCCTTAGATGACACTTTAGATGATATTAATAAAGATGTACTAACACAAGCTACCGCTTATGCAAATAGTATAGAACAAGGTCATGGAGTGATAGTCGTTGCACACTCACAAGGTAATTTTTTTACGAACTTTACCGTTGAGGAAAAGATGCAACCATGGACGCAAAAATACTTTCATGTATTAGGTGTTGCAACTCCCACCAGCAGTATCGCCAACGGCGGAGCATATCTAACATTTGACAATGACGTCATACAAGCTGTACCTGGTCATTTAGGTTGGAATGTTAAAAACCCAAAACGGTATCAATTTTCAAACACAAATATCGAAACTTTTTTTTCCGTAGAAGCACATAATTTTTTAGAAAGCTACATGGCAACCCCCGCCACAAGCAATGCTATTTTAGGTTTTATTGAGGGAGCCATAACAACACATAATACCGCAGACTCCCAATGGAAAAAAAGCAAAAAGTTCGGATGTAGATGTAAAGAGCGTATCTATGTAGAACACAAATACGACACAAGCCTCAACCAACTTATGAACGAAGTGGACGTTGTAGCGTTTGAAGAGATTCTAAAACTCTATCCTATTAAAGGCGAGTACTACAAAGGCTCATACAATGGAGACGATATTAAAAAGTATGAAACGGGCGAAGTATGTATAGATCTTCTCAACAACAACGGGTTTGCTATAGATGAGTTTTTAGGCAAAGTAGAAGAGACCAACCCAAAAAGCGGAGTCGTAGAGATAAGCCTTACATGGGACAATGAGGATGTAGATCTTGACTTACAAGTGGGTTGGAGTGCAGGAAGCGTGGATGTAAAAGATATTTGTGATCCCTTTGAACACTTTCATATTAGAAGTGAAGCGACTATCTATCCGGGAACTTACGGAGTCTCTATCATGCCAAAAGATTCAAGTGCCGAGATTTTTGATGATCCTTCTATCTATCCGCTTACTGTAGAACTTGTGACAAGAACACCGGGGGCAAGCGACTCGATGCGCTTTACTATCAAGAGCAAATCAAAGATCAATTTGGGGCATGTTTCCAATATAAAAGTGTATCGAGTCAATGAAGATGAGACGGATAAGGAAGAGGAAGACGGAAGCGACGGCACGGGAGGCTTACCTTCATTTTTTATTGCTCCTTCCGTAGCTCCTAATTGTCCGCCCGTCAACCATACGCCGAGTCCTACCCCTCCAAGAGCGATTGTTTTTTCTTCCGGTTCTTCGGGAGGATACAGCTTTTCAGGCGGCGGTGGCGGCGGCTGGGCTGGCGGCGGCGGTGGCAGTAGCGGCACTCTCAGCAGCAGCGGTTATTCGGTGCAGTTAGATCCAAGATGCAGCGGAGATATCGAGTGTATAGGTGCAGCTATGGACTTTTACAATAACCATGCGGTCTCTCCGACAGGGATGCAAGCTCCATCTAGCCCTAAAGTCGGCGGCGAGCCGATAAGAAATATTGTACAAGAAGATGCGTGCAAGGGAAATTTTAGTTGTAAATGTATTCCATGCGAGTATGAAATTATCCCTATTCTTAAACAAGTCAACTTCGGACCTATCCGAGGGGCAAACTTTAGCATATATACTCTTGATGGTTACCGTTTAGAAAGCTCCATTTATGACGGCATAACAAGTAACGGAAATACTCTCTATGATGCAGGTGAGATAGATATTCCAAAAGGTATTTTAGAGACTCTTGATGATGAAACACTCTATGTCATTAAAACACAAGGGGGCGAAGATATAGACAGAGACGACAACTTTGTCATAGACGGCACCCCTACACAAAACCTTGGAAAGGCTTATGCTCTTATAAAAGGTAAAGATATAAAAACAACAGGTTTTAAAATCAATATACTCACGACAGTGACTTTCACGTTATTGGAAAAAATGATTTTAGAGGGTGCCGCTACACAACAAATAGAGGAAGAAATAGATGCGATAGCTTCAAGACTTTTACGATATAAAATCTATCCTGAAACATCTACTCTCCATATCTCAAACTTAGATCTTTTATCGTGGCTTCCTGCCATTGACAAAGATATTTTGCTTCAGCCTTACGAACCGCTAGAGGCAATGGTAAGCAAGATGTATACGGGTGATAGTATTTACGAAGAAGCTTATAATTATGTGTACTTTAAAAGCAGTGCCGACACAAACAGCTCACAAACCATTATCGATGAGCAAAAACCGCCGATCATAAAAACATTTGTCACCAGTATCCCCGAAGATACGCAAGGTGGTAGCACCCTTGGAACTATAGAAATACTACGCGGAAGTGAAGATATTACATTTGCTAGTTTATCGGGAAAAGGAAGTGAACTCTTTACCATAAGCACAAGCGGAGAAATCAAGCTTAAAGAGGACGCACAGCTAGACTATGAGACTAAATGGCTCTACAAACTCAAAGCAAAAGCTTCCAATAAAAACGGCAGTTCAGGAGAAGTGGCAGTTTATATTTCCATAGAAGATGTAATAGATGCCCCTATCTTTGTCTCTTATGAAGCCCAAAAGCTAAAAGAAGATGCAAAGCCGGGAGATATAGTTGGAAAAATAACTTTTGATAGAGGAGCCGCACCTATTACGGCTATAGAGTTGCAGGGTAAATCTACAGAACTCTTTCATATCGCTTTAGACGGAACTATCACGGTCGCCCAAGGCGCTTCGTTTGACTATGAAAGTAAATACGCTTATGGATTTGTCGTAATAGCAAAAAATAACTATGGAAACTCTATGCCTGCTCTTGTTTATATCAATATTGATGATGTAGCAGACAGCCCAAAAATCACAGACTACAAAGGCGGTTATATACACGAAGATGCTCCAAGCGGGAGTGTTGTCGGTGAAGTGGTATTTGATAAAGGTGGCGCAGAGATTGACAGTATCAGCCTAGAGGGAGCAGGGTCGCAAAACTTTACTATTGATGCCGACGGCGTAGTACAAGTAGCACAAAACGCCACTCTAGATTATGAAAGTTATAATTTTTATATACTCACAGTGCATATAAGCAATACTTACGGCACGGCAAATCAAAATATTTTCGTCTCGCTTGTAGACACCCTTGATGTACCCTCTTTTGTTTCCTTTAACGGCGGGAATGTCAAAGAAAATTCACCCGTAAATACAGTCGTTGGGCAAATTGTTTTTGATTCGGGTTCCGTACCGATTGAGTCGATCTCTTTGACCGGTGACCCTAGCGGAGCTTTTAAGATCTTAGATAACGGGACAATCCTTGTTGCAAAAAATATTTTGGATTATGAACAAAAAAATCATTATGTACTTCAAGTTACAGCTACAAATGCTTTTGGTTCGAGTCAGGTTGTCGAGGTACATATATTTGTAGACGATATCCCAGAACGAGCAGTGGTACTAGAAGATTTTGTAGTCAATGAAATCGTAGAAAATGTCGCCGCAGAGACTGTTTTAGGCAACATAGAGATACTTGATAACGGAAGTGGGGCTATCTATGAGTATGAGATCATAGGGGATAAAAAAGAGTACTTTCATGTGGATGCTCAGGGAGTGGTACGAACTGCAAAAACACTTGATTATGAAACAGATTCGGAATATAACCTAAAAGTAAAAGCGCGTAATGAAGCGGGATGGAGCTACGGTGCTAATCTCATTGTACGGCTGAAAGATGTTGTAGACGAAAAACCGAGTTTTTCGGCGTCAAGTATATACTTTGATGTTTTTGAAAATGATGACAATGTAGGTAAAATAGTTTTTCATGCGGGTGATAGCTCTGTTACATCCTTGACACTCAGTGGAACAGGGAGTGAAAAATTTAGCCTTGACCTGAATGGTGATCTGCGGGTAAAAGCAGGCGAACTTCTTGACTATGACAGAGGAGAAAGGTACTTTGGTCTTAACGTAACAGCGACTAATACGGCAGGGAGCAGCTCTATCCCTATAGAGGTCAATGTGCTAAACGTACACGACATCCCTGAAATCTATGATGTAAATCTCTCTACGGTATTTGCGAATATACCCGTAGATAGCATCATAGGTCAGATACATTTTCATACGGGAGACTCACCGCTCACACATGTAGAACTCAATGGTGATGATGCACATTACTTTGATGTAGATACCAACGGAACTATTCGTATCAAAACTCCACTAGAGAGTTTTGAACTTAAAAAGACCTATGATTTTACTGTTGCTTTTGTCAATAGTAGCGGAGAAAGCTTGCCAAAAGATATTAAAATTTGGCTTTCAGGAGTGCCTGTGCTTATGCCTACCACACTAAACGTTGTAATACAATCTCCAACAAATACAAAAATAGGAACCGTACAGGTAAAAGATCAAGGTCTTGCACCTATTACAGATTTTACACTAACAGGGGATGATAGTGAAAAATTTGCTATTGATGCTACAGGTGCAGTTTATGTTTTGGATTCTAACTTAAGTTTAAGTAGATACTATCGCTTCCGGGTAAGCGCAAAAAACATGTATGGAGAGGGTCAAACACAAGAATTAACCATCACTGTATTTCCTTTAGAGCCGGTACTTCAAAACTTAACGCTAACTGTTCAAGAAAAAACTGAAACAGGCAGTGTTGTCGGTAAGGTTACGGTATTGAGTTCCCCATCTGAAATTCTCAACATGACCTTATCAGGTGACGGACATGAAAAGTTCGGTATAGATAAAAACGGGGTCATTAGTCTGAATGGCTCTTTAAGTACTTTGGAAAAACGTGCTTATTTTCTTTTAGTCACAGCAAGTAATCATGTAGGAAAAAGTAGGGTCTCCTATGTCACCATTCATATTTCCGATAGTGAAAACACACTTAAACTAGAAGGATTTAACACAACAATTTATGAAGATATTGCCATTAACAGCACATTGGGCATTTTAAATGTTAGCGGTCTTAACGATGATACAATAGATCAGTATATTATTGAGGGTGAAGGAAAAGAAAATTTTTTCCTAGATTCTAACGGGGTACTTTCTGTAGCATCTGGTGCTGAATTTAATGATAAAATCAAATCAAACTATACTCTTCGAATTAAGGCTATAACGCAATCATCCAACACAAGTACTACGGCATATGTATCTATTACAATATATGACGCCAAAGAGGGGCATCCACTTATTAATCCTTTAAGCATAACAGTCGATGAAAATACACCTATTGGCACTGTTATCGGCAAAATCGATGTTTTAACCGAAGGAGCGAGTAAAATTCAACGGTATATTTTGCAAGACTGGAAAACATACCAATATTTTTCAGTGAATGCATCCGGTGAGATAGTTGTCAAAAAACATTTAGATTATGAAACAATTCAATCTTTTGAAAGTCAAATTCAAGCTGAAAATCTCAACACCCAAAGCAACTCGGTCCTTTTAAATGTTACTATTAATAATCTTCCCGACACGCCACCTATTTTAGGGCATGCTTCTTTGACGATAACAGAAAATACTCCGGGACAAAGTATTATAGGAGCTATACCGATTCGTTATACAGATGACATGCCAATAGATTCATTTGTTATTTCAGGTGCAGGTAAAGAAAACTTTACAATACTCAACGACGGGACAATACAAGTAGCCGATGGTGCAGACTTAGACTATGAAAAACAAAACTATTATACACTGGGAGTACAAGCTAGTAATAAGGTTGGTACAGGAGCTCAGGTTTGGTTGCAAATTTATCTTACCGATATTGGATATACCGTTGATCTATTAGACACAAACATCCCTATAAATCTTTATCAAGAGGTAGGTACTCAAGTCGGTACTTTACAGATAAACTACAATAAAGAGGCTCCGATAGAGCAGATTGAACTATTAGGCGAGTATGCTTTTATATTTGAGGCAGATGCGACCGGAGCTATTTTTCTTAAAGAAAAGTATGAAGCGGGGATGCCTTTGTCGTTTATACTTTCTGTGAATATATCAAATCGTTACGGAGCAAGCGATACAAGAAATGTCACTATTGATTTCTTCTCAAAAGAGCCTTATATCCTTGGGTTTCAGGCAAATGTTGATGAAAATTCTGTAGGTGGCACTTTAGTGGGAAGTGTGCCAATTATTACGCAAGGCGAAGCACCTATTAGTTCATGGAAATTAAGCGGTAACGGAAGTGAAAAATTTACTATAGAAAATGATGGAACAATACGTGTCGCACAAGGTGCAAATTTAGATTATGAGGTGCGTTCTAAATATGAGCTTAACGTACAAGCTTTCAATGAATTTGGTACAAGCCATAAACAAACAGTTTTAATCACCATAACTGACCATATAGACCCTCCAACTCTTGCACATAGCACTCTAAAAGTGAATGAACATTCTCAAGGTATATTTTTAGGAAAAGTTCCGTTTACTCCCGCTAATAATTGCAACATTTCAAGTTTTGTTTGGCAGAATCAATGGTTCAGCTCCTATATTGATATTAACGATCAAGGCGAGGTGTATACTACATTGAACGCTTCTTTTGATTATGAAAGTTCTAAAAGTATTCCATATATGGTGTATGCAAATACGGAATGTGGACAAACGAATTCCATAGAGTTAAGAATAGATGTGCTAGATTTAGATGAAAACGGTATTGTGCAACTCGATTCTGAGTCTAAATTAAGTAGTGCTTACATTTCAATCCAAAAAATTGAAGCCGATGGTACTAGGAGCGAGGTTTTTAGACACTATGCACCTCAACAAATTTTTAACACCCATAAATTTGAACTAGAGCCTGATAGTTTTTATATGTATGAAATTTTAGATGGACGGATTTATAAAAACAACGCCTACGAAAGAGATTTTCAAGGAAAAATGCGAACAATAGTGAAAGGTTCTTGGATGACTGAAATAGAGAGACTTCGCATTACTCCAGTTTCTGAGGCGATCGTTGCTCGTTTGCTAGAGCAAAAGCCTATACTAGATCCCAAAACTTTAGAAGATGACCTTAAAAATCTTGCAAAAGAATACGTTCATGAAGATATCGACTATAACGGTGAGATGAATATCTTAGATATTATAGCACTAGATATTTTTACAACCAATGCTCAATACGCTATTGCACTAGATACAAGTTTTATCGTCCGAGGGAATATTTTACCCCCTATGAATTTAGACTCTTTAAATATTATTTCTATCAATAACAGTTCTTTAAAAGCTAGAGAGCTATCTGGTGAGGGAAGCGAACATTTTGAAGTGAATGAGCATAATGAACTCATAATAAAATCCCCTCACAACAAAATGGATCAAGACAACTACATATTTGATATCATCATAACAGACGATGCCGAACATAAAAGTATTGCAAAGGTTTCAGTTACACTTGAACCGTCTATCTATTTATACTCAAGTTACGAAAGCAATGCTTACGTTTATAAAATTGCAGCATCAAAGAACAAAGAGATTCTCTTTGCTGCAGCAGGCGAAGACGGTGTAATGGTTTTTACGACACAGTATCAAAACCTGAATCCTTTAACATTTTACAACACACAAACAAATGCTCATATTTTTACTCCAAATAGCAAAATTGTAGCACTAACAACTTACTTGTACGGCGAGCAGGAAATATTGTTTGCTCTCAACCAAACAACAAGTTCTTTAGAGATAATCGATGTGACTTTCCCGGAAATACCCGTTCGCTTATCCACATTAGCACTCCGAGATTTTAGCGACATAGAAGCTGATTTAATCATCTCCAAAGATGGGGAATATGCGTATGTAGCGGGTTCATTTGTTGAAAAAATCGATATTCAAAACCTTGCAAGCCCTTTAAGCACAAGTGCTTTAAATCTAAAAGAGAAGATGCCATGGAACTTACAATACTATCTTCATGAAGAAAAAAGCGGCTTGCTTACGGTTAAAACTTCCAATGAAGGTTATCAGACGTATTTTATAAATACGGAAGAGGAGCTCTTTTTCATTTTAGATAATGCTAGCGATATAACAGATTATCCTAAGGTAGAATATACGTTTTATTCAAAATATGTTCAAAAAGGCACTTTAGGTTATGCCTTTGTTTGGGAAACATTAACCGTTCTAGACCTTTCAAAAAAAGATATATACGGAAAATATGTTGTTGTCAATGATTCTGCCTGGAGCGATAGAATGTTTGGAAGCTTCAATGATTTAATTTTTTCAAAAAATCAAGAGTGTTTATATATAGTAGATAGGAGTGGAAAAATAGGAATACTAGGCTTTACCTCACAGGAACACTAAATACTTTTCCTTCAATTTTTCGCTGTAAATTACAAATTTATTTTGAAATTTACAGCGTATGGTATTGCATCTTTTTTATTATTGATAACGATTATTATAATATTTTAAGCTTCTTTATTCTATTATTTTGATATTAATTATTAAAAAGGAGTAATTATGCGAAAAATAGGCTTTACACAGTGCAACGATCAGATCAAAGAGATTCTGCCTAGATCGTACCAAGTGGAATCGTTACGACGTAAAAGAAAGATGTTTTTTACAATGATAAACGAGTTTTTATCTCCAAAAGCACGTATCTGCACTAAAGATGCAAGCGCGTTTGATACAGATATTTTGAGTATCTTTATCCAAAAGATAGAATCGTTTTTCCCAATCTATAAACTCCGCCCCGAGCATTCCCAAAAGGTGCGCAAAATCTATACCGAAGAGTCTTTGCTTTTTAACCGATTTTTCAAAATAAGCAAACAAGAGAAATTCCGCTATCTCAGCGACAAACACGTATTCTGGAGCCGTTTTAAACCGAAAAAAGAGTACAAACACCCCGCGGCACAGCTTATGGCGATGATCTTTAACGGCAAAGAGATCGAAATGATGATGGATCTCGATATGGTGTTTGCGCAAACCGTCTATAAACGTATCCCGCGCGAGGGAGACAAAAAAATCACCCTCGATTACCCCTATATCCACATCAGCCAAAACGGCATCACCACGCGACTTTACCCCCAGTGAAAAAAGCTTGATCCAAACCGCCTTGAAACTAGAAAAAAGGAGATTTCGCAAAGCTTAGATGATCTACACGACAAATCTATAGACCAGTGCTATATGGTCTATCCAAAAACACAAAATTTCCAAAAACATATCCGCATTCAACATGCCAAAGACACGAGAGAGATCAAACTGATCCCCTACTCTTTTACGTTTTGCAACAGAAAATAAAACTCACTTTAAAGGAAACATATGAAAATAGGACTTTTTTACGCGACATCGACGGGAAATACGGAAAATATGGCAAACGAAATCAAAGCGCAAATGGCTGCTATGGATATCACGTTGGAGAACGTGTGTAATGCAGCTCCCGAGGCGATGCACAACTACGACGCACTCATTATGGGTATCTCTACATGGGGGGGACGGCGATTTGCAAGACGACTGGGAGGAATATTTTGCAAATATCACCGCCGAGGGTGTCGGGGGCAAAACGGTTGCGCTTTTTGGGCTTGGAGACCAAGAGGACTACGGCGATTATTTTTTAAACGCCATGGGTACGCTCTACGCTAAACTCTCCGAACTCGGTGCAAACATCGTAGGAAGTTGGTCTACGGAGGGGTATGAGTTCGACGATTCCACCGCGGTGGTTGATGGGATGTTCGTGGGGCTTGCATTGGATGAGAACAACCAAGACGACCTCAGCACACAGCGTATAAAAGAGTGGGTCGCTCAGATTCGCCCCCATTTCTCCTAAGCCGCCCTATTCTAGGGTCGCTTCCCACTAGAACAAAACTTGCATATTCTTTTACAAAGTTACGAACAGCCAAAACCGTGGTACAAAAGCGTAACCTTCATTGCGTACAATTTCAAAAAAATAAGGAGTTTTCAATGCAAAAAGCACCTAAACAAATAGAACTCAGCAACATAAAATCTATTTTAAGCCGCACCGATCTTAAAGGCAATATCAAATACTGCAACAAATATTTCACCGAGATAAGCGGTTATAGCGAAGAGGAGCTGCTCAATACCTCGCACAATATCATCCGTCATCCAGACATGCCAAAAGTGGTTTTCAAATGGATGTGGCAACGTCTTAAAAACAACAAAAACATGATCGCCCTTGTCAAAAACAAAACCAAAAACGGCGACTACTACTGGGTGACCACAAGTTTCGAGACAAAGCTGCACCCCTTCGATAAAACGCCCGAAGGGTACCTCGCCCTGCGCAAAGCAGCACCAGAACATGCCATAAAAAAAATAGAGCCGCTTTATAAAGAGCTGCTTGCCATAGAAGAGAAAGAGGGGCTAGAAGCCTCCGAAAAGCATCTGCTAAAATTTCTGCGCAATCAAGGGAAAGACTACGACGGCTACATCCAAGAGCTGCTGTTTCACAAAGGGATTATAAACGGATTTTTCGATTCGATGAGAAGGTTGTTAATAGCCTAAAACCTGCCCTTTGGGGCAGATTTTTAGTAACTGAGGATTTTTGTATCTTTATCTAAAATACGCTCGGCGATATCCGGCGGGCTTACCACCTGCACGCCCTCTAAAAGGTCTGCTTTTGTTTTGCCGTTATTAGGTAAATACGGCGGGCAGATACCCACTTCGGTTCCGTTTTTCATCAGCTTTTTTAACAGCATCTGCGGAGAGACGTTTTTGGGTTTGAAAAACACCTCTTCAGAACCCTTTATAGCCAAATCACCCGCTTTGCCGCAAAGCAATACGCCCACTTTGGCACCCTTAGCCTGCGACTCGACCGAGAGCACCATCGACATAAACTGCGTAAGGTCATCATCACTCGTCACGATCACCATCAGATTTTTTGCATTTTCCGCAAAGAGAGAAACGGGGGAAAGCAACAGAGTCGCCAAAGCGATTTTTGAAATAAAATTTTTCATCTAAACTCCTTTGAAATTTGCGAATATTGTAGTGGATGAAACTTATAATAGTATTAACGAAAATTTATAATACATTTGTTTACATGCCATAACATATGAGGCTTCTACGCTAAAGCGTGCTACAGAAAATTACTAAAAACCTAGACCCTGAATCAAAACAAGGGAACCGCTCACGAAGTGATGTTTCTTCAGGGTTCAGGGTGACGAAATCTTGTGTTCTCCGTTATTCCGAACTTGATTCGGAATCTAGTTTATTAGGTTATGAAAGAGGTTTAATGAAAAAATTGTGTATTTTATCGACATGCCAAGACTACCAAATCTTTTGCGCGCTCTCTAGGTGGGTGAGGTAGAGACGCAGATCAAACTCGTACTGATGGTAGTGTGGTTCCATGTAGACACAAAGGTTGTAAAACGCTTTGTTGTGCTCTTTTTCTTTAAAATGGGCAAGTTCATGCACGACGATCATGCGCAAAAACTCTTCGGGGACGTTTTTAAACATCGAGGCGATTTTTATCTCGTTTTTGGCTTTAAGCTTGCCACCTTGCACACGGGAGATAAAATGGTGGGTACCCAGCGCATTGTGGATCACGTTGATCTTGCCGTCGTAGAGCACTTTGCTTAGCGGCGGGGCTTTCTTCATATGTTCATTTTTCACCTCTTGGACATACTCAAAAAGGGTTTTGTCGGTGGTTATGGCATGTGGGGCGGGGTATTTTTTTTGCAGATGCTCTTGCAAACGCCCGCTTTGGATCAGTTTGCGCACCTGCTCTTTGGTCGCGTCGTTGTAGTGGTGGAGGTATTTGAGCTCGTGCATCTACAAGACCCAGATAGAAAACTTTTTCCCTTTGATTTTGCCTTGTTTTAGGCGGTCGTACGCATCGTCGATCTTTGCGCTTTGTATCGCCGCGTAGCTTTGGCGCTCGTAGATGTCGATCTTGCCGATCTCGCTCCCTTTGAGTCCCCCCTCGCCCGTGAGCGCACCGAGAATATCCCCTGCGCGGAGTTTCTCTTTTTTGCCCCCTTCGATCACGAGGGTTATATATTCGCTAAGCATGCTAAAATCTTTCCCGCATGCCAACGAAGAATCATCTAAAAACTCCCTCTCGCCGTTTGCAAACTCTTCGGCGTTTTGGGCTTCGTAGCTCATGTAGAGGCTCATAGCAAGCCCCTCTTCCCCCGCTCTTGCCGTACGCCCTATGCGGTGGGTGTAGGTCTCTTGGGTATGGGGCAGATCGTAGTTTACGACCATTGCAAGCTCTTTTATGTCGAGTCCGCGCGCGGCAACGTCGGTTGCGACTAACACACGGCAGCTTTTGTTAGCAAACTGCACTAACACGTCGTTACGATCATACTGCTCCAAATCGCCGTGCAATGCCAGCGCATCTATGGCATGTCCCTGCATCTGCTGCGCCAAAACATCCGCTTCTGCTTTGGTGTTAGTAAAAACGATGGCGTTTTGAGGTTTGTAGGTACACAAGATTTTCAAAAGCGTTGCAAACTTGTCTTCGCTCTCGTAAAACCTCTCGAGTATCTTGTTCTTGCTCTCCACTTCGGCGATACGGATGCTCACGGGGTCGTTTTGGATCGTGCGGCTAATTGCCAATACCTCATCGGTATAGGTCGCCGAAAACAAAAGGCTTTGGCGCTCTTTTGGCGCAAATGCCAAAACCGCTTCGATCTCCTCTATAAACCCCATATCAAGCATGCGATCCGCTTCGTCAAGCACCAGTGTAGAGAGGTTCTCAAGGCTCAGAGAGTTTTTTTGCAAATGTTTTAACACACGCCCCGGGGTTCCCACCACGATATGCGCGCCGTGTTGGAGCGAACCGTATTGCGGACCGAATGCCGCACCCCCGCAGAGGGTGAGAATTTTAATGTTGTGGGCAAATTTGGCAAGGTTGCGCAACTCTTTTGCTACCTGATCGGCAAGTTCGCGCGTGGGGCAGAGAATAAGTGACTGGACGCGAAACTTTTTTACATCCAAACAGCTGAGCAGTCCTATCCCGAACGTCGCGGTTTTGCCGCTTCCCGTTTTGGCTTGGGCGATGATATCTTTGCCAAGAAGTACGCTAGGGAGTGCCGCGGCTTGGATGGGGGTCATCTCGTTGTAACCTATACGCTCGAGGTTTTGGAGCATGGCATGTGAAAGAGCAAGAGAGGAGAATTTCGTGTGGGTTGTTTGCATCGGGGCACCTTAAAAGAAGTGTGCCATTATAACAACATTACGCTTCGTGTTTGGATTCTTCGAACTTATTCACGCTCTCGATACTTCTAAAAATCGCATCGTCGAGTTTCTCGTGGGGCACCTTGTATTTTTCTACGAATCGGGTAATTGAGTGCGTATCGAACGACTCGATATGGCGTATAAGTGCATAGAGTTCCCCCAAAAGTCCCTCGTCTTTTAAGATCGCATTAACGATGTCGTCCGAGACGTTTAAGTGCACCAGTATCTCTTCAAGCGGCACCTCGAAGATCGTGTCGATCAATGAAAGCACCGCGACGAAATACGCCTCGCTCAAAAGTTCGTTCGAAGCGTTGGGCGCAACCGCTCGCACGAGTGCTTCCATCAGCTCGGTGCGCGATTTGACAAGGAGCATAAGCGGGGAAAACTCGTCTATTTTCGAAACCGATTTGGAGTAGATCATCAGCATCAGCCACTGCGCCAAAGGTTTGCGCCCTACAAGTACCATTACGTGGCGGATCGAAGAGATTTTGTTGCGAAACGAAAACGCGCCGGAGTTGATAAAACGCAGCAGTTGCACCGAAATGGCGGAGTTTTTCTCAAATTCGTTTGCAATCGCGTCGATATCCTCATCCTGCATCAACAGCCTATAGAGTTTCATAACCGCAAGCTGGCTGGGTTCAAATCTTTTGTTTTCTATAATGTTGGGTTTTGCAAAATAGTACCCTTGAAAATACTCGCACCCGAGTTTTACCGCCGCTTCTCTTTGCGCTTTCTCCTCGATGCGGGTGCCGATCACCTTGATCGCATGTTCGCGGAGTTTGTCTATCACGTCGTGCGCTTCTCTCGAACCCGCACACTCGGCTATGTTGACTTTGGCATAGTTAAAACACCCGAGCACGCTCTCGTAGCGTTTGAAGTTCTCGAACGTAAAACGGGTGTCGTTGATGCATAGTTCATACCCGCGTGAGGCAAGGGTCTCTATACGCTCAAGCGCTCTCTCGTGCATCTCGACCCCCTCAAGCAAAGAAAATACGAAAAACTCTTTGGGAACGCTAAATATCATATCGCTCATCAAAAACTTTTCGTCGATCTTGACAAACGCTTTACGCCCCCCCAAAAGCTTATGGGTTCCGAACTTGTTTAACACTCCCGTAATCACCGAAACGCTTGCATAGCGTCCGTTTTCTACGCCGCCGTGCCCTTGCGCATCGCGATAAAGCAATTCATAGGCAAATATATGTTCCTGCGTATCGACGATAGGTTGGCGCGCTATATAGGTATTTTCCATCTTTTACTCCGTCGTGCTCTCTTGTTGAAGCACCAAGGGAAGCTCTACGATAAAGCAGGCTCCCTCTTTTTCATTATTGAGCGATATTTTACCCTGTAAATGCTTTTGAACGATTATTTTGCTGATATACAGCCCGAGCCCCGTCCCCTCGCGCTCTTTTTTGGTGGTAAAGTAGGGTTCGAATATCTTCTCTTTATACGCCTCTTTGACCCCTTTGGCGTTGTCGCAGATTGCTATAAAAAGGCTTGATCCCTCTTTATAGGCACGTAGCATTATCTTTTTTGCTTCTATCTTTTGTTCAATCAAAGCTTCCTGCGCATTTTTGATAATGTTGATAAGCACCTGCATCAGCTCCCGCGAATAGGTAAATACCTCGATCTCCTTGTCGTACTCCCGTATAAATTCGATCTTGTGGTACGCCAAAGAGCCCTCGATCACCCCGCATGTTTCATCCAAAAGGGCTTCAAAACGGATAGATTCCGCTTGTTTGTCGGGTCGAAAAAAGTTTCTAAAATCATCTATGGTTTTAGAGAGCTCTTCCGTTTGCTTGAGGATACCCTCCGCCGTCTCTTTGAGTGCATCCTCTTGTAACATGCCAAGCTCTATGTCCGCCAAAACGGTGTTTGCCTCCATGGCGATGATGCTGATAGGCTGGCGCCACTGGTGGGCGATCATGCTTATCATCTCCCCCATCGCCGCATGACGCGACTGCGCAAGCATAATCTCCTCTTTCTCAAGCATCTGCGCTTCGTAGTTTTTCAAATCGCTTATGTCGGTGTGAAACCCGAGCATCCGCACCGCGCGCCCCTCTTTATCGACGATCGTATCCCCCCGATCGAGAATCCACACCCAGTGCCCCTCTTTGTGGCGCAAGCGGTGGATATTATAATAAAAAGAGGCTTTGTTTTCTATGGCATGGTTAATGTCGCTTAGTGCATTTTGCAGATCGTCTGGGTGTACCCGTTTTTCCCATTCGCTAAGCGCGTTGGGGAGTTCATCGTCTTGGTAGCCGAGCATCTCTTTCCAACGCGGCGAGAAATAAATCTCGTTGGTAAGCAGATTCCAATCCCACAGCCCGTCGCTGCTGCCGCGCAGTGCAAATTCAAGCCTCTCGCGCTGAAGCTCTATCTCGGTGATGTCGTTAAGGAGAATTAGATACGCTTCGTCAAGCTCGTAGTGAAGATCCTGCACCGAAAGCTGAAAATAATACTTTTTCCCTTCCCTCTCCAGCGCCGCTTTAAAACTTCTTTGGGGGTGTGCGGCGAGATACT
>Ga0265295_1004431_pt1 | contig 18893 bp, 7 predicted proteins | sample Munlansysbiofilm_FD_192503 | JGI IMG/M metagenome (GOLD analysis project Ga0265295, IMG submission 192503) | Leachate microbial communities from a municipal landfill in Southern Ontario, Canada - Methane capture system biofilm | ecosystem: Engineered > Solid waste > Landfill > Unclassified ... | reverse complement strand
TTGTGCGCACTGCGCTGAACCATCATTTCTCTGTCCTGGGATTCTCTTCTCATGCTCCGGTTCCTTTTTCTAATGGCTTTGCTGTTGCAGAAGATCAATTGCCCGTTTACTGCCGTGAAGTAAGGGCTTTACAAGAAAAATATGCGGAACAGATACAAATTTTTCTTGGGCTCGAAGCCGATTATATCCCCGGAGTTACCCGGAGTTTTAGTGCATTACGCGCGAGCTGCGGATTGGACTATATTATTGGATCCGTGCATCTGGTGGTTAATCCCGACAAGAAGGGGTTGTGGTTTATCGACGGGCCTCGCGTAAGTACCTACGACAATGGACTGAAAATGTTGTTTGATAACGATATCCGGGCGGCTGTTGGTGCTTATTATACTCAGATACAACAAATGATCCGGGCGGGCGCATTTGAAATTATCGGCCATTTGGATAAAATTGTTATGCATAATAATCACCGCTTCTTTTCTACCGACGCACCCTGGTATACCACTTTAATGACGGAAACCCTGGAACAGATTCGACAGCAAAATTTAATTGTTGAAGTCAATCCACGGGGGAGATACAAAGGAAGGTGCAGCAATTTATTTCCCGAAGAGAAATGGCTTCCTGTGATACGAGAAATGAAAATACCTGTAATGTTAAATTCCGATGCCCACCATCCTGACGACCTGATGAAAGAATATGATTATTCTTTGGCGGCTATTCGTGCAGCTGGATTTTCTTACCTGCACATTTACGACGGTGCTAATTTTATCGAACAGGAGATAAGGTAAAGGTATTATTTTGTATATTGAACCGTCAACAATATACTCTATTTAAAGATTGTTGTCCGGTAAAACTTCGAAATTTTTTTCTTTAATTGAAATGACAGGGCTTTCGTGATTTTTTATTTTTTTGGATGGGGTTTGGATAAATTTTGTTTTTCCGGACAATAATGATATTTAAAAAATCTGCAAGGGTCGGTTTCAGTAAACGGTTTCCGCTGCACCGCACGACTGTGCGTAAATACTACCGGTTTTGCCTTGAATTATCTAATACGATAAATTTGCAACAAGGGGTGGGGTTGTCCGGGTTGCTTTGTTTTATACGGATTAAACGCGATACTATTGTTATTTTTTATTGCTATCTTTATTCGTATCTAAATGGCATATTTGTTGACTGGCTGACTGGGCAACAATCAAACTCCTTGTAATGAAAAAGTATTTAATACTGTTATTGCTTCTGGTTTCCTATCTTGTGCCAAGGGCGCAGGAGAAACAGGTTCATACTGCATCCCCCTCTTTTTTTATCGTTTCACAATCGGAACAAAAAATCGCCTTATCCTTTGCATTGCCTGATTACACACTGGCGGAGGTGCCAGTGAAAGGAATGAAACATGCGGTTGTGCCAAAAATGGATAATGCCGGATTAACCCTTGAAGAGGGCTTTCCGGAATTGCCGTTGATGAGTATTTCATTAAGAATTCCAGAGGCTTTCAGCCCGGAAGTAATGGTGATAAACAGCACCTATACGGATATTCCCGGCGTTTTGATTGCCCCTTCACCTGGTTTGGGAGAACGTGGTAGTGACGACCGAAACCGAAAACCGAATCCGGAGGCCTACCATAACGATCAGTTTTATCCAAAGGAGATTGTGGCCTTATCCACTCCGTTTTTGTTGCGTTCCACACGGGGTGTCTCCATTCAGGTTACGCCATTTCAATACAATCCGGTGCAGAAAGTGCTGCGTGTATACCATACTCTGGAAATGGAAGTGATCGAATCGGGCCTGCCCCCTGTAAATCAGTCTTCCGGAAACCTCGTTGCAACGCTTGATGCCGGTTTTAATTCGCTAAATGATTTTTTGTTTTTAAATCCCGCTCCCCGGGATGCAAAAAGTTATTCAACCCCGCGGATGATGGTGGTTGCCCCGTTAAATTTTCATCAGGCACTGGCACCTTTTATTGCCTGGAAAAACCAGAAAGGTATTGATGCATTTCTTTTTGATGCAACTGGCTATTCTTCGGCTGCCGTCTTGAAGGAAGCAATAAAAAAAGAATTTAGTTTGCATGGTTTATTATTTCTTGTTTTAGTTGGAGATGCAGATGTAATTCCCACATTTCGACTTGAAAATGGTATATCCGATATGACGTATGCCTATCTGGAGGGGGAAGACCATTTTCCGGATTTATTTGTGGGAAGAATATCTGCGTCCACACTGCTTGAGCTGGAAACACAGATCCATCGTTTTATTCAATATGAAAAGAATCCAAACACTGTAAAAGATTGGTTTTCTAATGCATTAGGTATTGCTTCGCGGGGTGGGCCGGGGCATAACAATGAATATGATTATGACCACATTCGTGCAATCCGGGCCCGGATGCTGAGTTCAACCTATCAGTATATGCCCGAATCCTATGATGGTTCGCAGGGAGGAGAAGACCTTCCCGGCGATGTCCTCACCGATGAAGTGAGAGGCCATATTAATCAGGGCGCCGGGGTAATTTTTTATTCCGGCCATGCCGACAAGAATCACTGGTTTACCTCGGGGCTGGGTGTGGAGGATATGCCTTTGCTAACCAACACAGGGATGTTGCCTGTTATTTTTTCTGTGGCTTGTCATTCAGGCGATTTTACGGAAGGAACCTGTTTGGGTGAAGGATTGTTACGGGCGAACCTGAATGGAGATCCCGTGGGTGCGGCAGGAGCTTTCATGTCGTCAGGATCAATCGCCTGGGTGCCTCCGATGCATGCACAGGATGCGATGGCTGATTTGTTGATCTCCGGTGAATATGCTGCCTCGGCTTTTGGTGCGATGGCAGTTGGCGGATGTATCCGCATGAATGAAGTCTATTTTTGGGCCGGGGATAAAATTACCGATACCTGGGTGCTTTTCGGCGATCCGTCGCTGGAAGTACGTACTACCTACCCGGCTGGTTTGGAAGTTTTTCACCCTACTACGGTTTCACCTCTTCAGGAATCTATTCCGGTGAAAGCGATTGCCCGGTATGCCATTGCTACCCTCTCACAAAACGGAAAACTGATTGCTTCCGCTGTTGCCGGACCACAAGGTACAGGTATTCCAGTTGTCGGACTGCTGAAGGATAATAGTTCGTACGACCTGGTGGTGACGGCACCTAACCGGATTCCATACCTCTCGAAGGTGAATACTAAAATGATTCCGGAAACCGCAACTGCACCAAATCCCGTTCATCATGCACATATGGTATCTGTCCAACCCGAATTTTCGTGGTATTACAAAGAAAATGGCCCGCAAACCTCTTTTATGCTTTATCTGGGAACCGATAATCCTCCGTCGGATCTGATCGATGGGATGAAAGTAACTACTCCCTTCTGGCAGCCTGACTTTTTGTTGAATCATAGTACGAACTATTTTTGGCGGATTGACGTGGTGGAGGACGCCATTACGCATAAAGGGGATGTATGGTCGTTTTCTACGGTACATCCACCGGATGAAGATTTTGAACATTTTTATGATAAAGAAAAAGTAAGTCCTGTTATTTTTGGAAATCCCGCCTGGTCGGTTGAGAAGGGAAACCCTTTCCGGGGAGAATATAGTGCCCGTACTACTGCAATAAATCCGGGAGAAGAATGTGTATTAGAAATACCTTGTACACTCACGGAAGATGATTTTGTGGGTTTTTGGGCTGAGGTTAAATGTGATACGTGTGCTTTGGTTTTTTCACTGAACGGGACGCCTGTAATGACGTGGAATCAAAAAATGGATTGGACATGGATTGAGTATCCGTTAACTGCAGGTGAATACACGCTTCAGTGGAAATATAGTCAGCCGGTAAGTACCCGAAGTCATGAAGGTGCCTGGCTCGATGATATTTTTATTCCCGGAAACCGTGCGGTTTATGCCCATGCCGGTTACGATTTTACCGTTTGTCTTCAGGATCAACCAGTTCCTGATGCACTTGCCGACGGGTACACTTTTCTGGCGTGGACTACCGATGGCGATGGGGGTTTTGATGACCCCAATGTTTTAAAACCTCATTATTACCCTGGGCCTCTCGATTTGGCGAAGGGGAATGTTACCCTGACACTTACCGTATTAAACGAAAAAATTGCCTCTGATTTTTCCGATTCCATAACGGTGTATTTTTCAAAGCCTCCGGAAGTTCAGATCAGAGTCAATTCGCGGTAACCTCAATTTTGTAATGTGTTGAAATATGGCTGTGTGGTTTTTCGCACAGCTGTGTTTTTTTTATGCCCTGTTATTTGTTGAAAATCCTGTTGTTAAAAATCCTGTCTATTAAAGAATAGAATATAAAAATTTGAATATCAGATATTTAAAATAATGTTTTTTTATTTTTAGTGCTTTCATTGTGCTTTGGAACAGCGGTTGACAATAGGGAAACACAACAACAGATTATTTACAGTTCCAACAATGAAAAAACTTACTGCGATATTCACTCTGATTATGCTGATGCTCACCCTGGCAGGTTTTGCCGGAAGCAACAGCATCAACACAGAGGTTGATTATGTAGTATGTGCAGGTAAATCCCTCCAGCTCGATGCCACTGCTGCGGGTGTAGAAACCTACTTATGGCTTCATAGTAATGAAACCAGCCCTGTTGTAACCATCCATACTGAAAATTTAACCCCGGGTATTTATTCCTATACGGTAATTGCAGGCAATGCCTATGGCTGTGAAACTGAAGCTACCATTCATGTAAAAGTTACTGCTATCGAAGCCAACACGGATGAATTCAGCGCTTTGGTGTATCCAAATCCTACATCCGGGAATTTGTATTATGATCTGATTTCACTTCCCGACCCGATGTATTCCATCTCCCTTTACAACACTTCCGGAACGCTTGTTTTGAATCGTAATGCACATTCAACTCATGATTTTGCCACCGGAAGTATCGATCTCTCCTCCGTGAATCCCGGGATCTATTTTATTCACTTTTCAGGAACTGATTTTCGTTCCGTACAAAAAGTGATACTTCAGTAAATGTTTCGAAATTTTTTTCATCATTTTACGTAGTCATTTTCGGAATGTCGTATCGTTACGTACTATTACGTAGTGGGGATATTTATCTAAATATCAATAAATCAGTAGTTTGTGTGTTGTCGTTGTTTTGTTGGTAACTGTGAATTGTTTTAAATTTTAGTATTTATGACTATTGTATACTGCATAAAGCTGTTTTAATTTTGATGTTGTCGATAGAAGACGTTTTACAATGGCAATGGCAAGGTTTAATTTAATTATTTTAATCACAGGATTATTTATTCTGACTACGGCAGTTTTGGCCAATCCGTTGAAAAACAGGGCGGATTTTTCCAGTACCCCGGATTCCAGTATTGTGAATTCGGAACAGGACCATAATCTTGTTATATCGCGATTATTGTCACCCAATGGAGATGGAGTGAATGATTACTGGCATATTCAGGGAATTGACCGTTTTCCTGAAAATCGTGTTTTGATTTATAACCGCTGGGGTGACAAGGTGAATGTAATTAAAAATTATAACAATCAGTCCAATCGTTGGGACGGCAAAGACGAGCATAATCAACTTGTTCCCGATGGGACCTATTATTATATGTTGGAATTAACGAAAGAGCGCAAGTCGTTAAATGGTTGGATTTATATTATTGGAGGCTGATTGTTTAAGTTTGTGCAGAATGAGGTAAAATCTATAAAATTAAACATTACCATTAGATGAAGCAGGGGTATTATTTTCAAGTTGCAGAAAGAGTAAAGATGGCATTTTCGATGGTCATCTTTTGTTTTTTATTGTCTTTCTCTGGCATTCAGGCGCAGGAACTACTGGGTTTTATTCCCGATACCGTAAGGATTATGCCTGCTAACCCCATGATGGTTAATGCTACAGGCGATACAGTTACAGAACCTGATCGCATTGACAGCCTTCGGATTTCAATGCAGAATATTCCTGACACGCTACGGCCCTGGCAGGAAATTCGGCAAGGTGAATTTATTGATAAGAAAAATTTTGGGCGAGGGAAAAGTATCATGGCAACCGAAATTTCTGTAGATAAAACAAAGTATACCATTGAGGAATTAGTAACCGATGTGTTGGTTACTGGTTGTTTGCAGGCTTATAATATTGAATATGATGGGGATGAAGAGGATGGTATTGGCTTCTTTAGTGGTAATGGATCTCTTTTCCCTCTGGATAGTGGACTTATTATTGCGTCAGGAAAGGTTACCCATATGGTCGGGCCGAATTCCTCTGGATCCTACTCCACTAATATTGATGATGCCGGTAGTGATAGTGACCTTACACTACTAAATGGTACAAGTATTTCTATTTATGATGAGCAAATTCTGGAGTTTGACTTTATCCCTGCCGGAGATATAGTGGAGTTTCGATTTGTTTTTGCTTCGGATGAATATGAAGAGTATTTCTGCTCAAGTTATAATGATAAATTTGGATTTATATTAAGTGGCCCCGGAATTAGCGGACCCTATTCTAATGGTGGAGAAAATATTGCAAAGTTGGCCGATGGAACTATTGTCTCTATTAATACTGTAGGACCAGAGAATTGTGGTGGTGTAAATAATTCCGGTTTTTATTCCGAAATTTATCAGGGAACCGAATTTGACGGTTCGACGATTGTATTAACTGCAACAGCTGCAGTTCAAGCATGCGAAACCTACCATATCAGAATTCTAATTAATGATAAAGGTGACAGTCAGTATGATTCCGGAGTATTTCTGGAAGCAAATTCTTTCTCTTCCAATGATGTTGCAATTACCGCCTATGGAAATGGCGTGCTTACTGCTACAGAGCTGTACGAAGGATGTGCCAATAATTCATTAATTGTTAGCCGAGCAGGTGCTGATGATTCTCAGGAACTGGTGGTTGATGTGAGTTATAGCCCTGCCGGAATGAATGGTACCGATATTGTCCGGATGGATGGTACACCCCTTCCTGATCAGATCATTTTACCTCCTGGTGTACAATCTGATACGCTTTTTTACTATGCTGTTGATGATGGAATTACTGAACCAATAGAGTCGGAAGAGTTTACTTTAACATTTTTTACGGGCTGCCCCTGCGACCCTTCACCCTCTTCCATAAGTCTTGATTTGCAAATATATGATGCTATTGGTCTTGATATCCCCGATATTTTGGCATCTAACGTTGAGTGTGCCGGTCAGGCTAATGGGGTTATTGTTGTGAATCCTTCCGGTGGTTCAGGATCCTATGAATACCAATTGGATGCCGGTGGCTGGCAGCCCTCAAATACCTTCTCTGGTTTAGAACAAGGAACATACACCGTTTCTGTTCGGGATGCGAATTACCAGCTTAATTGTCAGCCTCCCGTTGTCGTTTCAGGAATTCAAATTCAGGAACCTGAACCAATAGTGGCTGACGCCGGGCAGGATAAAACGGTTTGTTTCGGTCAAACCCTCACCCTAAATGGTAGCGGCGGTGCGCAGTTTGAATGGTCGCCGTCCGACTGGTTGTCAGCAACAAATGTAGCCTCTCCGGTTGTCACTCCAACGGGTGTTACAAATTCTCCCATTACAAAAACTTATACCTTAACAGTTAGAGATGCCGATGGAAGTTGTCCGGATACCGATGAGGTTGTTGTTACAGTAAATCCAACTCCGGCTGTAAATATTACGGCCGACGGCAATTCTGTGAATACTTATAATGTGTGTCCTGACGATGTAACCACCTTAGCGGCAACTATTTCTGCTAATACCATTACATCATCCTCAGTCTACTCCTGGTCAACAGGTGAAACTACTGCCGCAATAGATGTTTCTCCCAATAGTTCCCAATCGTATGATGTAACAGTAGAAAATGAGTATGGCTGTTCGGATAATGATGGGATCAGTATTCAGGTTCTTCCCATTTATGTAACTGTGGATGCTGTGACCGATGTTAATTGTGCTGAAGATGCAGACGCCGGTGCTACCGTGAATGTCTCCGGTCCTGCCGGGATATATCCGGTGACTGTTGCGGTTTCCGGTGATCAGGGTTATTCCGGTAACCTCACTTTTAATGAAGCCGGTCAGCAGTTGCTTTCTGATCTTGGTGTAGGAAATTACACAGTTACAGGTACTTCTACTACTATTGGCTGCGATGCTTCTGATAGTTTTTCCATTGATGCAGTAGATGATATACCCCCGCAATTGCAATTCAATAAAGCAGGCGACACTTTGGTAATCGTAGTAGTTGCTTCAGGCCCAACAGCATACGTGTCAGTACCGCAGCCTGTAGTTACAGATAACTGTAGTGCTTCCTTTGATAATGACTATACCGGTACTACCAATGCCAGCGGTGATTACCCTGTGGGTGAAACTATTGTTACCTATACTGCCACAGATAGTAATGGAAATCAGGTGACTTTAACACAAAAGGTTGAAGTCTATACTGATGCAACATTTTCAATTGTTTGTCCTCCGGATATTACTTTGGGATACAACCCGCAGGAAGATGAATTTACTGAAGATATGAGTCAAGTACAAACCAGTGCAAATGGAGGTTTTGTACTTCTATCTGTTACAAGTATTCTGAATCCTGCAACCGGAGGCCCCTGTGATTTTCAGCGAACGCGCACTTATACTGCAACATGGAAAAAGAAACTAGAGACATGGTCACAAACTTGTGACAGAACTTATTCCTATTCTGTAGATACTGAGAATCCCTCAATAACCTGTAGTGCTGATATTACGATAAATCTCTCCTCATATACTCCTGAGTATAATTACTATAAAGAGATTACACTTTCTGAACAGTCAGGAATAGATTTGACAGATTATCAATTAAGGATAGATGTGGATTATGTTTCAGGAAAGATGAACAGTGATTATTCAGACCTTAAATTCGTGGACTCCGATAATGCGACAACATTGGATTTCTGGGTTGAAACATACGATGCAACAAGAGCGGTTTGTTGGGTGGAAATCCCGTCGATTTCTGCTTCTTCATCCAAAACATTATACCTATATTATGGTAATGCTTCTGCAACCAGTCTTTCCAATGGTACAAATACATTTATCTTTTTTGATGACTTTTCCACCTGGTCGGGATGGGTGCAATATAGTAGTGGCGGCGTTCAGCACAGAACTGATAAGTTCCTTGGAATCAATACGCTTCAAAAAATAAACGAATGTGATCCTCATGGAGGATATAAATTATTGGGTGAAACTGTAACTGATTTCCGAATGATTGTTCGTGAGCAACGCGCTTCAGATGAAAGCAACAGTGGTTGCGGGTTGGATCGATTTGGTCTCGAAGATAGTCAGTTTGACGGATATTCCGTAACCCGCAGGGCAAATCAGTCAGGATCTCAGAATTTTGGAGTCGAAAGACGCAATAATGGTTCAGGAGCAGGCACTGTTCAGAGTTCAAATCACAATCAGGAAATGGATGTCTGGTACAGAATAGAATTGACTCGTGATGATGCGACAAATACAATCTCTGCTTTGCTGTTTGATGATACACGCAGTATGATAGGTGGAGCTGAAACCGGCACAGATAATACAACTACATCTTTCGATCGTTTTGTCGTTCATGGCGGCCATGATTTCTTCTTTGATTTTATGGCAGTAGGCCGATATGTCCTTAATGAACCATCTATTGCATTTGGCGCCGAGCAGGAAGTTTCCTTTAATGATTGTGAACTTGACCTTTCGATAACAGATCCTGTCGCTTCTGATAATTGTGAGTTGATTTCTCTGATTGGTGTCCGATCTGATGGTTTGGATATTTCTGACCCGTATGGAACAGGTACAACTACTATTACCTGGACTGCTACTGACGGTGCCGGAAACACAAACGATTGTATACAGACAATTACTGTTAATGATGATATTGATCCTGAAATTACATGTCCTTCAGATATTTCATCTACCATTACAAATGGACAGACTTCTATGATCGTTTCGACAGGAACTGCTACCGGTGCTGATAATTGTACAGATGTAAATGATCTGGTTATATCGGGAAGCCGAAGTGATGGGCTTTTAGTTGCTGACCCTTTCCCCCTTGGCACAACAACGATAACTTGGACCGTCGAGGATGAGTCCGGTAACTCTGTGGAGTGTTTGCAAATCGTTGAACTTGATTCTGACAGAGCACCGGGAGGTGTATCGGATGGTCTTGCACTTTGGTTTAAGTCAAATGAAGGTGCATATAATGGTCAGATACCTTCTCAGGATAATGGGGTGGTTAGTTTGTGGGATGACTATGTACGAAATTATGATGCTAAACAGGCCGGAGCTTCAGTGCAGCCGATTTTTAGCATAGCTGCAGATAATCAAAATAATTTTAACCCCGGTTTGATTTTCGACGGAGATGATGATTATATGGTCTCTGATCTGCCTACTAATGGCCTTGAGTCCAGCAATACTGTTTTTATTGTGCTAACTCCTGGTTCTGATGGTGCTTTTGTCGGGCTGGGCAGTGATAGTTATATTGGTATCGAAAATAACACCGTGGTATATTCAATTGATGCTAGTACAGCAACGCAGTCTGCCGCCGATACATGGGCGTACGGAAAAACAAAGATTCTCTCTGCCATAAAGTCTGGCAATGCAGGCAATGAAATTAGTATTTATATTAATGGAAATGAAACTGAGTATCTGCTCACAGGAAATGGTGCTATCTCCGCTGCTGCAAATACCAGAATAGGTGTTGATGTTGCAGGTGCAAGTGGTAAATATTTTAATGGTAATCTTGCGGAGGTGATTATTTATAATAAGAATTTATCAGAAGATCAACGAAGTCGAGTTGAGACATATCTTGCGGTTAAATATGGTATTACCTTAGGTGATATGTAGGTATTAAGATCTTCGTGTTTACTGATGTGATGATGTTTAGGTAAAATTATTTTTGGATATAATAATATTTATTGAATATTATATATATATTTGAAGTATAATTTGTTATTTGTGACGTATTGTGTTTTTATAGTACACAAATATGCCCTGAACAACCAAATAACCTGTCATGAAAACCCTGAAAAACCCTTCTCTCTATTGCACTATTGTATTAATGTGCATCATATTGTCGATGCCTTGTAGTGTGTTTTCCCAAATCAATGAATCGCCAGTAGCAATTACTGATTCATGTTCATTTCAATCCTATAGCGTTGAGGAACTATTATATTACCTTACAGAACCCCATACAGTAGATAGCGTTTGCTACTTTAAAGCTCTGCATTTGCTGCAAAAATATCAACGAGACACGCTTGCCGGTATTTACTTTGACTCTTTAAATATTTCACCTGAATTGAATTCACAATTTCCCGATTTTATTGCGCAATACTTTAAAAAACCAATTAGGGAAGGAAGTATAAAAAAGAAAACCGGCAATAGAAGTAAAGGCCCGGGTGGCGGAAGTTCCATAAAAGTTGATGAAGATGCACCATACAACTCTTATAGTGCAACTCAATTGGTGCAGGAGGTTTTGGTAACGGGATGTCTTACAGCCAATAATGTGACTTTTGGCGGTAATGAAAATTTACAGATAGGCTATTTTAACCGGGGTACTGCTGTCTTTCCCTTCGAAGAGGGTATTGTAATATCTACTGGCGATGTTACCGATGCCGAGGGACCAAATACGTTGACGAATGTTACTACTGAAGTAAATACGGGTGGAGATGATCAACTACAAAGCATTGCTACCGGGACTGTACAAGATGCTGCTGTATTGGAGTTCGACTTTGTTCCGGCGGGAGACACAGTTACCTTTAATTATATTTTTGCCTCTGAAGAATATCCTGAATATGCATGTTCTGATTTTAATGATGTATTTGGGTTTTTTGTTACCAGTATGGATAATGATGGTTTTGGATATAATAATCAAAATGTAGCGCTGCTTCCCGGTGGGGATCCTGTTTCAATTAATAATGTACGCCCCGGGGTGTCTATCGTGGATCATCAGCAGTACTATTATGGATGTTTAAACTGTTGGTGGTTCTATTGTTATTGGTATGAAGTTTTTGTTTCTTCAACTACGGGTGATGATTGTAATGCCTCGAATATAGAATTCTATGAAGATTATAGTACCTTGAATCAATATTGTGCGGATGGAGATAACATGTGGATTATTGATGGATTAAATCCTTCTGTGAATGAATTCTTTGAACCTGATGGTCGCACTGTTAGTCTTACCGCTACTTTTGTTGCAGTCCCCTGCTCAACATATCATATTAAATTAGCTGTTGGAGATGTTGCCGACCGACAATGGGATTCCTGGGTGTTCCTGGAAGCCAATAGTTTTCAATCGAATGATATTGAACTTACTTCTTGCAGTAACGGACAGATCGGTGAAGCTGCCATTTTTGAGGGATGTCAGACTTCCACAAATTACTTTGTGGTAAGCCGGGCAGGCGGTGATGATTCTCAGGAACTCGCTGTTAAGATAGATTATTCTCCTCCTGGGGTAAATGGGGATGATATACTGCAGTTGGATAATACGTTGTTGCCTGATACCGTTTTTATCCCTGCCGGCGCTGAGGCAGAAACTGTTTTTTTCTACGCCATTGATGATGGAATCCCTGAGGATCCCCAAAATAATTTCATTACCATGACCTTCTATACCGGTTGCCCCTGCGACCCAACCCCTACTTCTATTGAATTAGGATTCCAGGTCTATGATGTGCTGGATTTACAAGATATAGATATTACAGCAAATAACGTGGTTTGTGACGGTCAGGAGAACGGTGTTATTATCGCTAATCCCTCCGGAGGTTCCGGAGGTTTTGAGTTTATGCTTTCCGGCGATGAAACCCGCCCCTGGCAATCATCAAATACTTTTGATGGCCTTGCCTCCGGATACTATAATGTTACGGTCAGGGATGAATTATACCTGCTAAACTGTAATGAACCGATTACCGTTTCGGATATTTTTATTGATGAAGGTTCTGATATCTTTGCTGATGCGGGCAGTGATAAAACTATCTGTAATGGGAATTCTGCAACTCTTAATGGTTCTGGAGGCGTGGAGTTTCAATGGTCTCCGGCCGACTGGCTCAGCAATCCGGACATTGCTTCTCCCGTTGTTAATCCTACTGGGATTACCAATATCCCGGTATCTAAAACGTATACCCTGACAACAACAGATGCACTTGGCAATTGTCCGCATACGGATGATGTTATTGTAACGGTAAATCCTACTCCTTCAGTGCAAATACGCGTTAATGGAACTGCACAAAGTACCATAAACGTTTGCCCGGACGACAATACAACCCTGGAGGCGTATATTACCCCTGAAACCAACACTGGAACAGCAACCTACCTGTGGTCTGATGGTTCTACAACTTCTTCTGTTACAGTCTCGCCAAACAGTTCACAGACCTATTCCGTAACGGTTACCAATGAACACGGGTGTACAAAATCTGCATCCATACAGGTGCTGGTTTACCCTTTCGAAGTGAATGCCGACATTGACCAGGATCCTGTTTGCCCGGACGAAGTTGACGGTGTCGTTACCATTTCTGTTACCGGTCATAGTGGAAATTTACCTGTAGAAGTATCCGTTACTGGACCAAACGGCTACAATCAATTAATAGATTATACTGCATCAAACCCCGGGCCTGTTCAGCTCTCAAATCTTGCTGTCGGCCAGTATGTTGCAACAGGTACATCCTCAGCTCCGGCAGGTTGTACTTCCACAACAAATTTTACTGTACAGAGCACTGATATTACAGCCCCACAGTTGTCATATGAAAAAGCTGGTGATACAGCTGTTGTTGTTGTGATTCCCTCTGGTTCCTCCTCTTTTGTTAGTGTTCCCACGCCAATCATATCCGATAACTGTAATTTTTCTTTTGAAAATGATTTTAATAATACTACAAATGCTAATGATACCTATCCTGTGGGTAAAACCACTGTGACCTGGACTGCAAGTGATGATAGCAATAATGAGGCGACACCACTGAAACAAAATGTGTATGTAGTCTCGGAGGCCGATTTTGTTTTGGAATGCACTGAACCTACTGTTTACAATCTGGGATATAACCCGGAAATGTCTGACTTTATCGAAGATTTGGGAGGACTTGTCTATTCTCCCACAACCACAGGTTGGCCTGTTACTGGTATTACCGGGCCAAGTTCAACCCTTGGTGACGAAATGCCTGATCCTTCAGGGGGGGGGTGTAGTTTTATTAGAACAAGAACATATTCTATTACCTGGTGGGTATTATTTTTAGTACCTATTAGCGATGAATGCGTTGTTGAATACAGTTACATCGTTGACACCGAACCACCAACCTTGACATGCCCTGCAATTCAACTAGAAACTGCACCCGATGGACAAACCTCCATGAATGTTACATTGTCTGAACCAACTGCCACAGACAACTGTTCTGCTGCTGTTGATATTATAATTGTAGGTGTGCGTTCGGATGGTCAGTCTCTCTCTGACCCTTATCCTCTTGGTAATACAACCATTACCTACACCGCTACCGATGAGGCTGGAAATGAATCCACATGCGATCATGTAATCACGGTTAAAAACAACTCTGCTCCCGGAAATGTGGATTTAGGCCTTGTTCTTTGGCTTAAGGCAAATGAAGGGGTCTATCTTAATGATACTCCTACAACACATGGCGATAATGTGTCATTGTGGGATGATTATGTGCAGAATCATGATGCTGTTCAGTCTAGCTCAGCCAATAGACCGGTGTATGAATCTGATGAAGTAAATCTGATAAATTATAATCCTGTATTGTCTTTTAACGGAACTGATCATTATTTGCTTTCTGACCTGTCAACAACAGGGTTGGAATCTGAGAATACAATTTTCTTTGTTGCAAAGCCTCAAAGCAATGGAGCAGTTGTAGGCCTTGGGCAGAATAGTTATGTGGGATTTCAAAACGATGCAATAATATATTCCATTAATAATGGTGTTGCGGTTACTCAAACCTCTTCAGGTTCCTATAATTCATCGGGAATTAAAATTGTCTCTATATTGAAAGCAGGAAATGCTACCGGGGATATTTCTATCTTCCTGAATGGAATCCTGGAATCAAATACTCAAAATGAGTCTGACTTTATATCCGTTTCAGAAAACACAAGAATTGGAACCGGAGACCATTCAAATACGGATGAATTTCTTAATGCAAATATTTCTGAGGTAATTATATATAATCGTGTATTGACTTCGATAGAGCGTAAAAGAGTTGAATCTTATCTTGCTGTAAAATATGGAATAACTATGTAGGATTTTGTTTATATTTTATAATGCTTTTGTTTTATTATTAAAAAAGGGTAGCTATGTTTAATGTTGCCCTTTGTTTTATTTTTATTATTTTGTTTTTGATAAATAGTAGTTGGCTTTTTTGTCTCTTAATTACTCAGATAAAAGAGTGGGTGAAATTACTTATAATCAGGATTTCAACTTTGCTAATCATAGTTTTATTTATAACTTAATTTGTGTTGTAAGGTGTTGTTGTTCAGCGTTTTATTTAATGGAGCGATTGCAGGTTGATTTAAAATTCAATTATTAACCTTTTAAGCGAACATTAATCAGAGCTTCTTCGTACAATGTTGAGTTGTGAAACTGGGTAAAATTACGTAATATTATCCTTTAAACGATGCGATGATTTTCGTATTAACCCCAATTGATGTTTTGTTTGCATACTATAGATTTGCATATTAAGGTGTGGAGTTGTCATGCCTTCGTATAACAAAGACTTAGATATATGAGAAAGATTTACAAAATTAACCGGGCAAAAGTTGATTTCTTACAAAGTGTTAAACTTGCGTTTATTGCACTATTATTGCTACATGCAGGTTACAGCATTGCACAGGATAATATTTCCGGACGAATTTCCGGCCCGGGACAGCCCGGGGTTGAAGAGATTATTGCCGGCCAGTATTCTGTTCCGGCTATTGATGTTTTCAATACTCTGGAAGAAGTAGATTTTTCTCAACAAAATACATTTGCATCACTGGCAGTTGCCCGTGCTGATGATGCTGGCAATATTCATTCTTTCTCAAATGCCATAAATACTGAAAATGCAATTTACCTTCCATTTGGATTTCCTGGTTTCCCTGACGGAGGAAAAGCAGGAACTATTAGTTACGTCGATTCAGATGGTAATGTCATCTGGACCGCAGATGCTATTTACCAGTATGATATTGCCGGTATTGGCCGTGATGATGCTGCTGCATTAAATCAGAAACAGACCAGAAGCATCAATGACGGGAGTGTTGTAGCAATGGCACTGGGTTCGCTTTCAAATACTAATTCAGAAAACAGTAACTCTTTTGCAGCAGATAAAACTTTCCTTTTATGGGGAAATGACGGTGCGAACTTTAGCTCCGGCAGTAAAGCTGCAACAGACTGGTATTCGACTGATGTTGATTTTACTCAGTATCTTCGTGTACAGCGTGAGTGGAAAGTGGTAGTCTCCGGCGGTAGCCCTGTTACAGTTGCTCTTTATGGTTTTGGATTACCCGGATTTTCAGGAACAGCAGATACTTATTACGTCCTTCAGGATAATGATGGCGATTTTACCTCTGGCGCGACTGCTACTGCCATGAGTGGTGCTCCACCATCTGCTGTGGTTACTTTCCCTGCAGGTGTTTCTTATTTCACTTTTGCAGAAAATCAAAACCTGGAAATCAATCTTATTGCAGCTAATCCCTCCTCTGGTATTGAAACTTCCAGTCCGGCATTTAATGTCGAGACAAACGTGGCAGTAGGTAATGATGTAATGGTTGATTACACATTCTCTGCAGGATCAACGAATCCTGCATCTTCTGCAGACCTTACAGCCGGGTCATTCCCAACAGGAACATTTACCGTTTCTTCCGGATCCACAACAGCAACAGCATATACCCTTGGAATAGTAGATGATTGTGATGTGGAAAATAATGAAACCCTTGATATTGATATCGACAATGCTCAATATGCAACAATTGTATCCCCTTCAAACCAGACCTATACCATCATAGATGATGACCTATCTTTAGATCCGGGATATACCGTTGTAGATCCGATTTGTTATGGCAGTAGCGACGGAAGTATTGATGTGACAATCTCCGGCTCTGCAACACCATCATTCAGCTGGGCAGGACCTAATGGTTTCACAGCCTCTACAGAGGATATTTCCGGATTGGAAGCGGGAACATATACGCTTACAGTTTCGTGGGGGTCATCATGTACAATGGTTCAGGCATTTAATTTAACAGAACCATCAGAATTACAGGCAGTAATAAGTGGTGACGCGGAAATATGTACCGGTGAATCAACAGATATTTCAGTTCTTATATCCGGAGGCACAGAACCCTGGAGCGTTACATGGCCCGGAGGAAGTGATACGAATATTACCGATACAGATGGTACAGCAGACAATTCATTTCTATTTACGTTTAATACAGGAGCATTAACAGGAACTACCGTTTATAATTCCGGTAATATCACAATCACCGACGCTAGCAGTTGTGCGTCATCAACAACAGGAAGCGCAACGGCCACAGTTAATGATGGTCCTGTGTTTACAGAATGCCCTGTTAATATTACTGCTTCTGCTGATGCGGGACAGTGTAGTGCTGTTGTAACCTATACAGCAACAACAACAGGTTCACCAACACCAGCTATTAGTTATGCATTTTCAGGAGCCACAACAGGTAGTGGTACGGGAACCGGAAGCGGATCAGCATTTAATGTAGGCACCACAAGTGTTACCATTACAGCAACAAATAGCTGTGGTACCGTTGAATGTAGCTTTGATGTTTTGGTGGAGGATAATGAGAGTCCTGAATTAACAGTGCCCACAGCAAATCTTGCCTTGGGTTGCAACCCTTTAACCTTGCCCACATTATCAAGTGTTATTAATGCCAGTTCTGCTACTGACAATTGTGGAACAACAACCATAACGGCTGAGGCTGGAATAATAACAGGTACCTGTGATAAGGAACAAGTTTTTAGTGTTACAGCTACTGACGATAGTGGAAATACAGATGTTAAGACAGTATCATATACCTGGATCGCCGATACCGAAAAACCAATTATTGCTACAACTGCAACTAACAATGAAAATTTTGGATGTAATCCAGTTATAAATGCACCAACTTTTACCGGAACGGATAACTGTGAGGGAATTATTACTCCTGTAGTTACAACAGATGGGCCGAGCAATACAGGTTGTTCTTATACACAGACGTGGGAAGCAAACTATACCGATGCATGTGGTAATATTGCAGACGAAGTTAGCATAACTTATTATTGGACAATAGATACAGAAGCACCTACCTTCACTGCTCCGGCAGATATTACGATCTACAGTGATGCAGATTGTAATTATGATGCAGGTGTTGCTGCAACAGGAGATGTTATTGATGAAAGTGACAATTGTTCCATTGGTTTAATCGCTACATTTGAGGATGTTGTTAATGATATTGATCCATGTAATATAATTATAACACGCACCTGGGGTCTGGAAGATGATTGCGGTAATACAGCTTCTGATCAGGTTCAGGTAATCACTGTTCAAGATAATTTGGCCCCGGTTTTAACTTGTCCTTCGGACATTACCGTAGTTGCAAATGCAGGAGAAAATAATGCTTTAGTCTCAATAGCTGTTCCAGTTGCAACAGATGCATGCGGCGGGGTAGTAACTATTGTAAATGACTATACCAATTTGGTAGATGCCAGTGGAGAATATCCTTTAGGTGTGACTATTGTGAAATATACTGCCACTGATGAGTGCGGAAATGATTCTGAGTGTACTTTTACTGTGACCGTGCTATCTCCAGAGTTAACGGTAGTTAAGACTGCTACAACAGGTACTTACTCTGCAGTAGGTGATGCAATTAATTACACGATAACGGTAGAAAATACAGGTAATGTAACGATAGATAATATCGTAGTTACGGATAACAATGCAGACGCTGCACCGACGTATGTCTCAGGCGATACGAATGCAGATGGCATCATGGGC
>Ga0265295_1004430_pt1 | contig 18896 bp, 14 predicted proteins | sample Munlansysbiofilm_FD_192503 | JGI IMG/M metagenome (GOLD analysis project Ga0265295, IMG submission 192503) | Leachate microbial communities from a municipal landfill in Southern Ontario, Canada - Methane capture system biofilm | ecosystem: Engineered > Solid waste > Landfill > Unclassified ... | reverse complement strand
AAGTATTTGAGTATGTTATTCAAAAGTATGGAAAGGATAAGGTTGCTCAAATTGTTACTTTTGGAACACTTGGCTCCAGATCTTCTATAAGAGATGTTGCGCGCGTGATTGGTGCTGATCTTTCAATTGCTGATAAAATTGCAAAACTGATTCCTGAGGGACCTGATATGACGATTGCAAAAGCTCTTGAAGAGAGCTCTGACTTTAATGCAATCTATGAGAAAGGTACAGAAATAGAGAAGAGAATTATTGAAAACGCAAAAAAACTAGAGGGACTTATCAGGCAGACAGGTGTTCATGCTTGTGGCACTATCATTGGCCGTAACCCTCTCACCGATGATATCCCTCTTGCAAGGGCAAAAGATAGTGACCTTCCTGTTACTCAGTATGAAGGCTCGCTAGTTGAGTCTGCAGGAATGTTAAAAATGGATTTTCTTGGATTGAAGACACTATCGATTATGAGAGATGCTTGCGTAATCATCAAAGCGCGTCATGGTGTTGAAGTTGTATTGGATGATATTCCTTTGGACGATACGTTGACTTTTGAGCTTTTTCAGAAAGCAGATACTGCCGGTGTGTTTCAGTTTGAATCTGTTGGAATGAGGAAGTGGCTGGCTGAATTAAAACCAACGCACATTGAAGATCTTATTGCCATGAATGCCCTTTTCAGACCTGGTCCCATGGATTTTATTCAGAAATTCGTTGATTGTAAGCACGGCAGACATGAAATTGAATATCCTCATGAATTGCTTATTCCCATTTTAAAGGATACCAATGGGATTATGGTATATCAGGAGCAGATTATGCAGGCAGCGCAGATATTAGCAGGCTATTCGTTAGGAAGTGCCGATATCCTTAGACGTGCCATGGGCAAGAAGAAGGTTGAAGAAATGGCCAAGCAAAAAAGTATTTTTGTGGAAGGTGCTCAACGTCTAAATGGAATTGATCCTATACTCGGCGAAAAGATTTTCTCCTATATTGAGGAATTTGCAAAATATGGTTTTAATAAATCTCACTCCGCTGCATATTCTGTGCTTGCATTTCAAACAGCGTGGCTCAAAGCCCATTATCCTCCAGAATATATGGCTGCTGTGCTTACGCATAATCTCGGTGAAATAAAAAACATCACTTTTTATACTGATGAAGCTAGGTATTCAGGAATAGATGTCCTTGGACCTGACATTAATGAAAGTTATAAGTTCTTTTCAGTAACTTCTGAAGGAAAAATTAGGTTTGGGCTTGCTGCAATTAAAAATGTGGGAGAGTCTGCCGCTGAGGCTTTGATTCTTGAGCGCAAAACCAATGGGGATTTTGTGGACTTACAAGATTTTCTTAAAAGACTTAATAGCAGGAATGTAACCAAGAGATGTGTCGAAGCATTGGCGTATGCAGGGGCTTTTGATAGCTTTGGAATTCAACGTTCTCAGTTTTTTTACAAAGAAAATGATGCGGCACCCTCTTTTATTGACACTATGATGCGTCATGCTTCGCACATGCAGTTGATTTCTTCTTCAAATCAGCAGTCTCTGTTCGGTGAAAGCGACGAAGCTGCAATGCCCACATTGAATCTTCCAGAATGTGAGCCATTTACACAGTTTGAACAGCTGAAGTATGAAAAAGAATATACTGGGTTTTATATTAATGCCCATCCTCTTGAGGAATATAGTCTTATCCTTCGGAAATTTTGTACAGGAAATCTTGAAACATTGAAACTTGCGATTAGCAATGAAGCCGAAACAACCATTTCTGTTGCCGGTCTTGTCACTGCGACTCAGGAGAAAACTTCCAAGGCCAACACTAAATATGGCTATGTTACAATTGAAGATGAAACGGGAACACATAATCTTGCTCTCTTTAAAGACCAATATCTCAAGTTTAAACATTTTGCCGAAGTTGGCATTTTTATTTTTGTTGAACTTAAAGTCCAAAGAAGTTTTAAATCTGATAGATTTGATGTGAGAGTTCAAAATATTTGTCAGCTTTCTGATGTTGAAGACAAAATTGTGAGTGCTACAGTTGTTATGCACACTGATGTTTTGAAAACAAATTTTGATGAAATTGAGCAACTCATTAAGTCGGATAAAGGGAACATAAATCTGAAATTGAGTTTGTTCGGGATGATGCCTGATGGCGAACATGCCGGATGTGATTTTTATATGAAAAATAGAAAAGTTGGTCTCGATGTTGTGAAAAAGCTTGATACAATTGAAGGATGTAAGGTTACTGTATTGAAATAAGAAGTATTTAATGTTTTTTTTTAATTTTAACATCTAATGCTGATAAATACTTTGGCAAGTGGTTTTGAATTTTTTTATATCTTTGTCAAGAAAAAAATAATTGAACAATGGCAATAGAAATTAATGACAACAACTTCCAAGAACTAGTGATTGATTCAGGTAAACCTGCAATGCTTGATTTTTGGGCTGAATGGTGTGGTCCCTGTCGAATGGTAGCCCCAATCGTTGAAGAACTTAGCGTCGAGTATGCTGATCAAATTGTGATTGGAAAGGTAGATGTGGACAACAGTCCTAATGTAACCGCAAAATTTGGTATCCGCTCCATACCCACATTGTTATATTTTAAAAATGGAGAGGTTGTTGACAAACAACTTGGTGCAGTTCCGAGAAACACTATTGAAGAGAAATTAAAGGCACTGCTTTAAACACATATACCTTTGGCAATTTATAATGAAAGAGATATCCAGTTGTATGGGCATCTCGAATTACTTGCTCGTCAGGCTGTTGAGGGGTTCATTACTGGTTTGCACCAAAGCCCTTTTCATGGTTTTTCTGTGGAGTTTTCTGAGCATCGTCTTTATAATCCCGGAGAATCTACGCGGTTTATTGATTGGAAATTATACGGCAGAACAGATAAACTCTTTGTAAAACGCTTTGAGGAAGAAACAAATCTCAGATGTCAGATTATCATTGACCACTCATCATCAATGTTTTTTCCCAATGATGATTCTAGACCTTTTGTTTCCCGCTGTAAAACAAATTATGCTTTGTTCGGTGCCGCGGTTATCATTTATCTTCTAAAGCTGCAGCGTGATGCATTCGGACTTACGGTTTTTTCTGACAAGACCGAGCATCATACTCCTGCAAGATCAACATCGCAACATCATCGTTACATCATGAATCTGTTGGAGCAATTAGCAGAAACTGCTGCTCCTGAATTAAGGAAACAGACTGATGTCACTGCTACTCTGCATGATATTGCTGAAAGAATCCACAGGCGTTCATTGGTGGTTCTGTTTACTGATATGTTTGATAGTACGGCCTCTGTTGATAAAATCATTGATGCTCTTCAGCACTTGAGGCACAATAAGCACGAAGTTATTGTTTTTCATGTGAATGATAAAAGCAAGGAAATTGAATTGGATTATAGCAACCGTCCATACAAGTTTGTTGATATGGAGGATGATTCAAAGCTAATTTTAAATCCCAATGAAGTGCGACATGAGTATAAGAAAAAAATGAAAATGTTTTTCGAAGAGATTAGTACAAAATGTGCTGCTTCAAGGATTGATTTGGTAGATATGGATATTAATGCTTCGCCTGAAAGTATTATAAAGCCGTATCTAGCGAAGAGAAAGGCCATGAGCTAACCTAGAAAACATAGTTTTTTTTTGAATAAAGCAATATTTTATAAGCCGAAAAGAAACTAGGGTTTTTGAGAAATCTGATATATCAAATCAGTTGATTCAGTTTGCGACTTTTTTATGGGTGTTGTATTTTTAAACAGAAATGATTTTGCAAAAAACATTACTTTTGTAAAAATTAAACCATTACAATGACCGTCAGGATCAATTTGAAAATGGCAATTGCTGCGATGTTTCTCTTAAGTCTCCTTTTTGTGCAGGCTCAGGAAAAACAATGGACTCTAGAGGAGTGTATTAGCTATGCTAAAGATCATAATCTTTCAGTCAAACTTCAACAATACAATCTAGACATTTCAAAAACCTCGCTTCTGCAAAGTAAGGGCATGATATTGCCTTCTATTTCTGGCTATGCTGCTCATTCATACAATTACGGACAGACTGTTGACCGTTTTACCAATCAGTTTGCCTCAGATAGGGTTCAATCAAACAATTTTTATGTTTCTGCTAATGTGACTTTATTTGATGGTTTTCAATTGCTGAATTCTGTTCAAAGGAGTCGTTTTGAACTTCAGGCTGCTGAGTATGATCTTGAAATGATGGAGAATGATATTGCGTTGACCATTGCAACTGCTTATTTGCAGATACTCTATACTATGGAAATGGTTGACAATGCTCAAAATCAGTATTCCCTGACAATGAAGCAGGTGGATCGGACTCAAAAAATGCTCGATGCCGGAGCTGTTGCCAATACTTCTCTTCTTAACCTCAAGGCTCAGGCAGCCACAGAAGAATATCAACTCACATCGCTTGAAACACAGCTTGAAATGGCCATTCTCACAATGACACAATTGCTTGATCTAGAATACAATACTGCTTTTACAGTCGCTGTTCCTGAAGTGAGTGTCACCGAAATGGCTGTGCCCATCAATGCTCAAAGTATTTACGAATATGCTCTCAATCATCAGCCTTCAGTAAAAAGCGCAGAATTAAGAGTGATGAGTGCGCAGAAATCATACTCTATTGCCAAAGGAGGTTTTAGTCCTAGTTTAACTTTTGGAGCCTCGCTTGGAACAGGTTATTCGGGAGCAAGCCGTAAGCTGACTGGTTATGAATATGCAGGGATGGATACCATTGGAATCACAACAGCCATAACTCCTGACTATGTTCTTGCGCCTGTGTTCAATTATCTTTATGAACCCGTTTCCTTTAAAAATCAGATAAATCAGAATTTTAATAGAACAATTGGATTTAATTTATCCATACCCATTTTCAGTTCTTTACAGAATTATTCAAGTGTAAGAAAAAGTAAAATCAGTGTGTATATTGCAGAAACAAATCTCCAGCAAGCTCGACAAAACTTGAATAAAGTCATTAGCCAGGCTCATTTGGATGCCGTTTCTGCATATAAAAGACATCACTCTGCCTTGAAGCAGGTTGAGGCTGCGCAGGAAGTATTTAAAGTGGGAGAACAAAGATTTGAGTTGAATGATTTGACTTTGTTGGAGTATCAGGATGCAAAAAACAAACTTATTCAAGCCGAGTCGGAACTCTTGCAAGCCAAGTATGAGTTTGTGTTTAAAATGAAAGTATTGGATTTTTACTTAGGTAATGGAATAAAATTATAGCAAAAAACTATGAAAAATAAAAAACTCAAAAAAATACTCATCTGGGGCGGAGTTATTCTGGTAGTTGTTTTGCTCATGGCTCGCCGAAGTGGTGTGATAGGAGGTAAGGAGACAACTCAGGTTGCCACAGAGAAGGTTGAAATAAGAGATATTACGGAATTTGTATCAGCCAGTGGCAAAATACAACCCAAAGTTGAGGTGAAAATCTCACCTGATGTATCGGGAGAAGTCATTGAAATTTTTGTGAAAGAAGGTGATGTGGTGAAACAGGGTGATAAATTAGCAAAAATTAAGCCTGACACATATCAGTCAAATTATGAGCAAATCCACGCTTCTTACGATGGACAAAAAGCAAATTTGGCCAATGCCAAAGCGCGACTTGCACAGGTGAGGGCACAGTTGATTAACGCCGAATCTGTATTCAATCGCACAAAAAGTTTGTATGAACAAGGCTTGGTTTCTAAGGCTGAATTTGACAGTGCAAAAGCATCCTACGAGGTTGCCAAAGCTGAAGTTGAGGCAGGTGAACAAACCGTAAAAGCTTCCGAATACAGTGTGAAAAGTACCGAAGCCACTTTGAGTGAAGCACGGAATAATCTGACTCGTACAACGATTTTTGCTCCTATGGATGGTACTGTATATCAGATTTCTGTTGAGGCAGGTGAACGAGTTGCAGGTGCTTCTCAATTTTCTGCAGGAACGGAAATGATGAGAATTGCTGATCTTAATGAAATGGAAGTGCAGGTGAGTATCAATGAAAATGATATTATCCGCGTTGATTTTGGTGATACTGTAAATATTGAAGTGGATGCTTATTACAACAAGACTTTTAAAGGAATAGTGACCAGAATCTCCAATACGTCCGCAGGAACGCAACTTACGTCAAGCACAGATCAGGTAACCAATTATGATGTAAGAATCAGAATGCTCCCTGAATCTTATGCTGAACTCATTGATAATACCAAGCTATACAAATATCCTTTCCGTCCGGGAATGTCTGCTTCTGTTGATATTATTACCAACAAAGTTTTTGGTGTTCTTTCAGTTCCAATTCAAGCTGTGACCATGAGGGAAGATACTGCTGGAAGCAAAAATCAAAAAACTGGAGAAAAAAGCGAAATGCTTGAAGTCGTTTTTGTGTACAAAGATGGAAAGGTATCAATGAAAGTTATTACCACCGGTGTTCAAGATAGTTATTTCATAGAGATTTTGAGTGGACTGGAAAAAGATGAGGAGACTGTTTCTTCTCCTTATTCTGCAATATCAAGAAAACTCAAGGATGGAGATAAGGTTAAGAAAGTTGACAAATCGCAACTGTTTGAAAATTAGCAACTTTTCTTGATCCTCGTTGTCTGGAAATGATTATTTAAAGAATAAATATTCAACACTGACTTCAATTTGGCTTGTCGCAACATTTCATTATTTTTGCATTAAATTTTTCTGATGATGGTAAAGGGTAAAATTTTGTCCATTGAAACGGCTGTGAATGTTTGCAGCGTTTGTGTAGCTGATGAAAGTGGAATTCTTTCCTTGCGTGAAGATATGGGGGTGAATAACCATTCTTCAAAATTATCGGTGTTTATCGAAGAGGTGATGAATGAATCTTGTACAGCCTATGATTCGCTTGCTGCAGTAGCTATTTCAGGTGGACCTGGCTCGTATACAGGCCTTAGGATTGGCGTTTCTTCTGCGAAAGGAATTTGCTATGCTGCCGACGTGCCGCTCATTGCAGTTGATACTCTGCAAGCAATGGCGTATGTGATTCAGCAAAATGTAAAAAACAAAAGTGGAAGTGTGATTCTTCAACCCATGATTGATGCTCGCAGAATGGAAGTTTATACTGCAATTTTTGATTTGAAAATGAATCAACTCAAAACTGTTTCTGCAGATATCGTTGATGAGCACTATTTTGACCACCTTCAACCAAATGAAATTGTTGTGCTTGGAGGCAATGGTGCCGAGAAATTCAGAGATTTGTTTGCTGGAAATCAACAGATTGTGTTTGTTGATACCAATGTGCATACATCGACCGCTGTTGCTTTGGTGGCAAGACAGAAGCTTGAAACAAATGATTTTGCAGATGTAGTTTATTACGAACCATTTTATCTTAAAGATTTTATTCCAGGCAAACCTAAAGTCAAGGGACTGGAATGATTGAGAAGTTCAGAATTCTTTGGGAATATGTGAAGTTTCTGTTGAAATCACGCTCCGTATTTCGCATCCATTCGCCATTTATATATTCGCTGTACACTGAAGTTTTGATGAAACATGCTTCCAATAGCGTTGATCACACAATCAGGAAAGTTGAGGAATTGGCAGCTGACTTGTATTCATGTAAAGACCCTTTGCAACTGTCAGACGTGGGAGAGAAGAGCCGCATCATCAGAAATTCAACTGTGGGAAGACGTGCGAAAACCTTGTCACAGTCAGTGAAAGGAGGCAGAATATTACACCGGCTAGTGAGGAAGTTTGGCCATGGAAATGTGCTTGAATTGGGAACTGGTGCTGGAGTGAGTGCATTGTATATGGCTGCCGCATCTGAAGATGCTCAGATATTTTCCATAGAAGGTAATTCAGTGATGGCTAATATTGCCCGTGGATTGATCATGCAGTCTGGATTTCCCAATATTACAATTTATGATGGGTTGTTTGATGATGTGTTGCCTGAAATTTTAAAAAATCTTAATGAACTCCAAGTTGTATTTATTGACGGCGATCACAAGAGTGAATCTTTATTCAGGTATTATGACATGATTAGTCCTTTTTTGAAAGAGAATTCTGTGGTGGTTTTACACGATATATACTGGTCTGCCGATATGCAAAAGGCATGGAAAACACTCATCGCTCGTCCTGAGGTTAGCATTTCGGTGGATATTTTTCATTTCGGAATGTTGTTTTACCACAAAGGAACTGAGAAGCAACATTTTGTGTTGAGGGTGTGAGGAGTATTTAAACTGCTACAGGTTTTGTCCCCAATGTGCTTGTCGAATAATGGTTTAAATCATAACTTTATTAAAACAATTAAATAAATATTTTTCGTAATTTCGCTTTTTAGAAAACTGGAAATGAACAACGAACTGATACAACTGAAACAAATACAGCGACTCTACAAAATGGGGACTGAGATCATCCGTGCAGTTCGTGATATTAGTCTTACCATCCAAAGAAATGAATATGTGGCTTTGATGGGACCTTCTGGTTCTGGAAAATCTACACTTATGAATATGATCGGTTGTCTTGACACACCAACGTCCGGAGAATATGTTTTGAACGGCAAAAAGGTAAGTGAGATGACGGAAAACGAATTGGCCGAAGTGAGAAACAAGGAGATCGGATTTGTGTTTCAGACCTTTAATTTACTGCCCAGATATTCTGCTCTTGATAATGTGATGTTGCCACTTATTTATGCCGGCGCATCTAAGCAAGAGCGCATTCGCAGAGGTGAAGAGATTCTGACTAAAGTTGGCTTGTCTGAACGCATGACGCACAAACCCAACGAACTCAGTGGTGGACAATGTCAGCGTGTGGCTTTAGGACGTGCGTTGATTAATAACCCATCTATTATTTTGGCTGACGAACCTACTGGAAATCTCGATTCCAAAATATCACTGGAAATCATGGGATTATTTCAACAAATCCATGAGGAAGGAAATACAATAATTTTGGTCACTCACGAAGAGGATATTGCCAGATATGCCCATCGCATTGTGCGTCTAAGAGATGGACTTGTGGAAAGTGATGAGCAAAATCATGACATCATAAAAATCTTGTCAAATTAAGATGTTTTACCAATGAGCGAAGAATGGAAAATTTATACCAAAAAAGGAGACAAGGGTGAAACTTCTCTGATCGGAGGTACACGTGTTTCCAAATCGCATATTCGTATTGAGGCCTATGGTACAGTTGATGAGCTGAATAGTTTTGTTGGTTGGCTCAGAGATTTGCTTATGGACGAACACCAACGCAGTATTCTTCTTAAAATCCAAAACTGTCTGTTTTTGCTTGAATCTCATTTGGCATGGGACCCAGGAACCATAGCAGGTCATATTCCTGAATTTGATGATAATGAAGTTGTTGTGCTGGAACATGAAATTGATGAAATGGAGAAAAAACTGCCCCCACTTTCTAACTTTATTATACCGGGTGGACATCAGACCAATTCATTGTGCCACGTTTGCCGTACAGTTTCACGCAGAGCCGAACGGATTATTATTGCTTTGAACAATGAACAGCAAGTCCCTGATTTTATCCTTCGTTATATCAACAGACTTTCGGATTATTTTTTTGTGTTGGCAAGAACAATCAGTCATGATCAGTCAGCAGAGGAGATTGTCTGGAAAGCGAAGTAGATAGGAGATTTGGTTGGATTTAAGTTTTTTTAACTTTTTCGTTCGTGAACAGATTTTGATTTTTCAAAGTTTTTTACATATATTTGCCTTACTTTTTATATTATGAAAACATTGCTCATATTGCGTCACGGAAAATCATCATGGGATGATCCTGTCCTTAGAGATGCTGAAAGACCATTATTAAAAAAAGGACAACAGCGCACTCAGCTGATAGCAGATTTTATATCTGAACATCAACTGAATCCCGAATTGATTATTTCTAGTCCTGCCGTAAGAGCATATGAAACAGCAAAGATTATTGCGAATTCTTTGGGATATCCAACTGAAGCTATTCAAAAAAATAATGATTTATATTTTGTTGATAAAGAGAAATACTCCGAAGCCGTTTACGTTGCTTCTGATGAGATTAATACACTTATGATTGTAGGACATAATCCTATGATTACGGAGTTTTGCAATATGTTTTTGGCTGATAGAATAGATCATTTATCTACGAGTGGATTGTGTGTGATTAAGCTCGATACTAACACTTGGACAGAGTTACATTCTTGTAAGAGTGCCTTTTTGCATTTTGTTTCTCCCAAAAAATTGGCACAAGAATGAGAAATCTAATAAAACGAACATCCGAAGAAGTATTGTCAGGCAATGATAAATATTTGAATAGAGAAATCAATTGGCTGTATTTTAATGAACGGGTATTGCAGGAAGCTGCCAATCCTGAAGTTCCCCTTGTTGAAAGAATACGTTTTCTTGGAATTTTTTCTAATAATCTTGATGAGTTTTTTAGAGTTCGTGTGGCAACTCTACGCAGGCTTGCGGCTTTGAACACAAAGCGAAGTGAAAAGTTAAAAGTGAACCCAAAACTTGTTCTCAAAAAGGTCAATGAAATGGTGTACCGCCAGCAACTTGAGTTTCTTTCAGTCTTCAGACAGATTGTGACTTGTCTCAATGAGCAGGGAATCATTATTTTGAATGAAAAATCTATTTCGGCGCCCGAGCATCTTGATTTTATTAATGATTATTATACAAACACCTTGCGTCCAGAGATATTTCCCATTATGCTTTCTGAATACAATGCTGTGTCTGTGCTCAGAGATGAAAACACCTATTTGGCAGTTCATTTGAGAAAAAAAGGAACTCTAAAAAGAGAAGATTTTGCATTGATTGAAGTACCTGCACATGATCTTTCTAGAATAATTGATTTGCCGTCCACCAATGATGGTAAAACGTATCTGATGTTTTTGGATGATGTGATACGGTTTTTTTTAAAAAACATCTTTTCCATGCTGGATTACGATCAGTTTTCAGCTTATACAATCAAAATTACTAGAGACGGTGAACTTGATATTGATCAGGACGTTTCAAAAAGTTTTGTGGATCGTATTGAAGAAAGCTTACGGCAAAGAGATGTTGGAGCTCCTGTAAGATTTGTGTATGACAAATCCATCCCTGATAAACTTCTGAAAATGGTCATTGATAAACTTAGTATCACCAAGGACGATGTTCAGGTTAGTGGAGGTCGTTATCATAATTTTAAGGATTTTATGAACTTTCCTAAAATAGGTCCTGAAGAAAATTGCTATCCTGTTTTTGACCCACTCCCTAATCCGGACCTCATGAATGCAAAACGCATCATTGATGTTCTCGATAAAGAAGATGTGCTCCTCACATTTCCGTATCAGTCATTTAATTATATCACTGATTTTCTCAGAGAAGCTTCAATACATCCTGAAGTTAGATCAATCAGAATGACTGTGTATAGGGTTGCCCCAAATTCAACGGTAATGAATGCTCTTATCAATGCGGCTCGAAATGGAAAGCAAGTGACCGTTTTTATGGAGCTTCAAGCCCGTTTTGATGAGAAAATCAATATTAACTGGTCGGAACGTTTGCGCGAAGAAGGTATAAAAATTCAACATAGTTTTCCTGGACTGAAAGTACATGCAAAACTCATTCAGATAAGAAGGCATTTTCACAAAAAGGATAAGTTTTACACATTGATTGGAACCGGCAACTTTAATGAATCCACTGCACGTGTTTATAGTGATAATGTATTGATGACCGCAAACCAAGATATTGGCGATGAAGTGAGAAAAGTGTTTGAATTGTTTGAGGCTGTTTACAGACCGCTGAAGTTTCATGAAATTCATGTGTCTCCATTCAACACTCGAAAGTTTATTGAACGCCAACTTAACCAATTGATAAAGGCTGCTCGTCTGAAACAGAAAGCTGAATGTATTATCAAACTCAACAGCATCACTGATAAGGACATCATTGATAAATTATATAAGGCTTCTCAGGCCGGTGTTGTTATTAAGTTGATAATTAGGGGGGTATGCGTTCTAATTCCTGGGGTTCCCGGCTTGAGTGATAACATTACTGCGATTAGTATTGTTGACCGCTTTCTGGAACATTCAAGGATTCTTTATTTTAATATCAATGGAGAGGAGGAGTTTTTCATTTCAAGTGCCGATTGGATGCAGAGAAATCTGGATAATAGGATTGAAATTACATGTCCTGTGTATGATCCCACATTGAGAGAAGAACTCAGAGTTCAACTTGATTTCCAGCTGCTCGACAATGTTAAGGCCAGAGTGCATGACAATAAGAATTCACAGAGTTTTGTCAGGAATAATGAACCTCCGGTAAGATCACAATTTGAATATTATTATCACTGTTTATCAAGAATTTCAAAATGAAAGAATTCCCTCTATACGGAGCATTGGATATTGGCTCGAATGCGGCGCGTATTTTGTTCGCCAATGTAATTCCGATTGAATCAGAACTGTATATTTACAAGAATTCCTTACTCCGTTTACCATTGAGATTGGGTGAGGATGTTTACGATAAGGGAAAACTGAGTCCCAAAAAAATCCGCAGCTTAATTGACACACTAAAAGTATTTGAGTCTTTAATTCGGATATACAAACCTGTTGATTTTGCGGTATATGCCACTGCGGCTATCCGTGAAGCCAAGAATTCAGATAGTGTTATGGACTTGTTAAAGCAGGAAACAGGATTTGATATTCATGTGATTGACGGATATGAAGAAGCAAGAATCATCAAAGAATTGTATGCCAAAAAGGGCGATCCGAACAACTGTAAATTTATGGCAGACCTTGGGGGAGGCAGTTTGGAACTTACTGTTATATGCCCTGGAGGTCATTTTGTTTCTGAGTCCTTTAAAATTGGTGCAGTAAGAGCACTTAAATCTGGGAATTCTGAATCGGAATTTGCTAAAATGAGAGAATGGCTTCAAAAAGAACTTCCTGAGGATAGATCAAAAGTTTACTTCATTGGAACTGGAGGAAATATTAATACAATGAAGAATACTTTCACATCGCCAACAGTTGATTACATGATGATCAGTGAATTGAAAAAAATATATGAGAATCTACAGCCTTTAAATATCTCATCAAGAATTAAGAAGTACAATCTGCGCCCCGACAGGGCAGATGTGATTGTGCCTGCAGCAGATATTTTCTATAATCTGATGCACTTTACTGGGATCATGAAAGTGTTTGTTCCTGGTGGTGGTTTGTCTGATGGTATAGTGTTGGAACTGCATAAAAAACATAAGAAAATTAAATCTTTGTAGCATCAGTGGGGCTTTGTTAATAAGTTTTATTTGATTTATGGGAATAAATGTTTTATTTTTGTATAAAATATTTTTATTGTGAAAAAAATTAAGTATTTCGTTTTTTCTTTAATCTTTATGACTCTCACTATCGGCTCAAACAGCAGTAATGCTGCAGTTTTGTGGAGTGAAAATTTTGCATCTGTAGCATCCGGATTCCAAACAACTTCTGGTATGACTAGAAATGCTGGAAATTTATATTCCTGTTCATTGGGTGATTATGTGTATTATACATCATCTAGTAATGCATATGTGATGACCAACACTATCAATGTTCCTCAAGGCAGGGGAATAACATTTACTTTTGATAGTAAGCGCAACAACACCTCAGCAGGAGTTATTGATGTATATTATCTTGTAACTGGTGCGTGTGCTTGGAGTTACTTGAATCCAAATAATAATGGATGGGTGCTTTGGGGTACAATTACACCAAATGCTTCGACATTAGAGCCAGGAGGTTGTATGCCATATAGTTTATCTTTGGAGAGTTTTGTATGTGGCGGGCAAAATATATCAATACTTATGCATTTTCGCACTGCAACAAGCACTAATAGAATTTCAATAGATAATTTGCGTGTTGAAGATAATGGGCCAACCAGCTCCCCAGTTCCAAATATTTCAGGTGCCACAACTTATACCGAAAACTTTACTACTAATAAATGGTATGCCCCTGTTGCATCGACAAATTATGCTACAACTGGAGTTAAAGTTCCTTATCATAGTTATAAAAGTTCTTCAAGTGCTTACACATATTTGTGGAATAACGGTTGCAATGGAACAGGGAATCATCCCGGAGTTTGGTCTGATTACTTTGCTGCTTTTTACACAGGATATGAAAGTTGTAATGCCAGTGGATCTTCGCAAATTATCACTAGGGAGCTTAATACATCGTCATGTTCCGCGCCTGAACTGAAATTTGCTTATATGGCAAAATATCCATGTGCACCGGGTAATTATAACTATACCTTTGATGAATCATATTCAAGTTATGCTCCAAAGATTTATGTTTCGTCGGGGCAAGGTTATACTTGGACACAGTTGCCAGTGAATTATTATTTTCCCGATGGATTATGGCATTATGCTGCATACGAGTTGCCCTCATGTGCAAATATTAAAATCAAATTTTCAAGAGGTGGCTCATGTACAAATCCTATTGAGGGTGTTGATGATATAAAAGTCCTGTGTCGCAATTGTGCAATCAGTACACTTTCAGGAGGAAACATCACGGGCCCTGCACTACAGGTTCCTGATACTGATTATGATTTTGCAATCACACCTACTTCAGGTGCAACATATTACAAATGGATGATTCGCGCTACTGCTTCAAGTCCTCCTGTTGTATATTCAAACCCATGTCCTGATGGTGGAAATCCATGTATCGTGAGCGGTCAGGGTACGACAAATGTGGTTATTAATTTCGGCTCAACTCCGGCCAATTACCGAGTGATGTGTATTCCCTACGATGCTGATCCTGGAACACTGACTAATCCTTCTGATGCATGCTATGCGAAAATTAGTATTTTTGGCGCGCCCCTTCCTGTTGAATTAACGTATTTTATTATGGAAGATCTCAATGGAACGCCCTTGTTAAAATGGCAGACTGTTTCGGAAATCAACAATGATAGGTTTGAGATTCACAAAAGTAATGATGGAAAAGATTTCTCATTTCTTGCAGCCATAGAAGGTTCAGGAAACTCTAACAGCCCCATTGATTACCAATTTAATCACACAGCTCCCGTAGCAGGTATTACATATTACGAACTATTACAGTTTGATTTTGATGGTAAACAAGAATCCTTAGGTGTGTTGAGTTTTATCAATGAGCATCCTTTGGCTGAAGCACAGATATATTCTGTTGATAATGAGTTGTTTATTAACTTCGGACAATATGCTCAAGGCAGTTTTACTGTTGAGGTATTTGATTTGAACGGGAGAATCGTCAGCACATTTCAGGTTGATGATGCGTATGCATCTTCTCAGTCATCATTCTTCTTGAACGGCTTTGCAAAAGGGATCTATGCTGTTAAATTATCTCACAGCTCAGGCAGCTATGTTACCAAAAAGATAATCCTATAAAATAACTTCGAAGTTGTTTATTGGATTCTCCTCAATGAGGCGCTGTTATCAAAATAAAGAATTTTATAATGATTGGCCGGCAGAAAATGGATTACTCCAAACTGATTGATCATGATATTGCTTTCAAAAATCACATTGGATTTGGCTTTTGTCAAAATAATTTTGGTCTTTTCTGGAATATTATAATAAAACCCCTTTCTGTGTTTTGTATTTGAAGCCTGATTGCTGATAAAGGGTGCAATTTTACTTGTTGTTAAACTTGGCATCAGTTCAATATAAATATTTTGATCTACTTTGGATGATTCTGTATCACTCAGCCCTGTGTTTTTATCAATATTGAAAAGAAAAATGCTGTGATTTTTTGTTGCAGATTCGGGGGTATAAGTGAAGTTGTATGTCATGGTCTGTGTGATTGTCTTACCAATAAATAGAGATGTATATTCTCCGATGAGTTTATCCATTTCATATAACATTTGTCTGAAAGTTTCCTCATTATAATCAACTTCCTGATATCCACTGATAAGATTCATCTTGAGATCGTTGATCATAATAATATATTCAGAAGCTTCCTTTGCCTTTTGTTCCATGCTTTTCTCAACGGTGGATTTCTGATATATTTTTTTCTCAATGGTCATTGTATCTAAGTGAATATATTCAAAAATAGTATCAACCCTTTCCATGATGTTATCATTGACGAACATTTTGAAAGGCTCAACCTGATTTGAAAAATCATCGCCAAGGGATGCTGTTTTTAGTTGTTGTATCTGTGCGCTTAGAGAGTCATCTCGCACGTTTACACTTTCGATGATTCCATTCTCTTTCAGGGTAATCATCAGTTGTTTCTTTTTGTTATTGGATTTCGGTAAAACAAGAAAAAATATTTTTTCGGGATCAGGTTCATTCAGTGTTTTAATCTGAATGTCAGATAGTTTGTATAAGGTTGAGTTTTCTTGAATAGGATTTGAAATGCCTAGATATTTTGATGAATAAGCAGCATAAGGACCCTTTACTATATCTGTTTTTTCAACGATCACTTCAATATTGATTACCGTTCTTGGAAGAAAATAGAAAATTCCTTCTTTGTCAGAAAATTTTGATTGTTCACTGAGCCTGAAAACTTGATAGGTGTTTTTATTGCAGGAGGCAATTGTAATAATAACAATGAGTGATAGTAAAACCTGAAATATTTTTTTCATTGCATTGGATGTTTAACATGCAAAAATACACACAATAAAACATTTGCCGAAATTTTGTTTTTTGGGTAAAGAGATTTGTCTTAAATTTGAGCAGTGATTTGGTGAAATCATGAAAAAGACGGATAAATTGGAAGTAAAGACAATAATAAAAAGAAAAAAATTATGAAAGCGCCGGAATTTTTTTATCAAGAACCATTTCCGCTGTCTGAAGATAAAACAGAATATTATTTGTTATCAAAGGATTATATTTCTCTGGTGTCATTTGAAGGAACTCCAATATTAAAGATTGATCTTGCAGGAATTGAGATGCTTGCTCAAGTTGCAATGCATGATGTTGCATTTATGCTTCGCACTGAGCATATTCAGCAGATTGCACAAATTCTCAGTGATCCTCAGTCTAGCGAGAATGATCGCTTTGTAGCGCTATCCATGCTCAAGAATGCTGAGATTTCAGCCCGTGGAATATTGCCGTTTTGCCAAGATACTGGAACTGCAACCATTATTGGGAAAAAAGGGCAGAATGTGTGGACAGGTCAAGGTGATGCCGAAGCATTGAGTCGTGGTGTATACAAAGTATATACTGAAGAAAATCTGCGGTATTCTCAGACGATTCCGTTGGATATGTTTACTGAAAAGAATTCGGGAACAAATTTGCCAGCTCAGATAGACCTTTATTCAGTTGATGGTGATGAATATCAGTTTTTATTTATTGCAAAGGGTGGGGGATCAGCAAATAAAACAACGTTGTATCAAGAAACCAAAGCTTTGCTGACTCCTGAAAAACTATTGGTTTTTCTTGTTGATAAACTGAAATCTCTAGGAACTTCTGCCTGCCCTCCTTATCATGTGGTTTTTGTCATTGGAGGCACTTCGGCTGAGGCAAATCTGAAAGCTGTAAAACTTGCATCTGCAAAGTACTTGGATAATCTTCCTGAAACAGGAAATGACGGTGGAAGAGCATTCCGTGATAGAGGCTTAGAACAACAGGTTCTTGAAGCATCTTACAACTTAGGGATTGGGGCGCAGTTTGGGGGAAAGCATTTTGCATTGGATATTAGAATTATTAGAATGCCACGTCACGGAGCATCATGTCCTGTTGGAATGGGGGTTTCATGTGTTGCCGACAGAAATATTAAAGCGAAAATCAATAAGGATGGTTTGTGGATTGAAAAACTAGAAGATAATCCTGGAAGGTTCATCCCTGCTGAATATCGCCAGAAGGTAGATATTGTTGGAGCCGTAGAAATCAATCTGGATAAACCAATGAAGGAAATTTTAAGTGAAATTTCTAAATATCCCATCGGCACAAGACTCTCCCTCAGTGGAACCATTATTGTCGGACGCGATATTGCACATGCAAAACTCAAAGAAAGAATAGAATCAGGTCTAGGATTGCCTCAATATATTAAAGATCATCCTATTTATTATGCAGGTCCAGCTAAAAAGCCTCAAGTGTTGCCATCAGGTTCGTTTGGTCCCACAACAGCGGGAAGAATGGATCCTTATGTTGAGCTATTTCAGAAACATGGTGGAAGTATGGTGATGATTGCAAAAGGGAATCGATCACAGACAGTAACTGATACATGCAAGAAATACGGAGGCTTTTATCTTGGAAGTATTGGAGGCCCGGCGGCTATTCTTGCACAAGAACACATCAGAGAAATGGAACTGCTTGAATATCCCGAACTTGGAATGGAAGCTATATACAAGATTAAAGTTGAGAATTTTCCTGCTTTTATTCTTGTGGATGACAAGGGAAATGATTTTTACAAAAACACTAAAGCAGAGCTATAGATATAAGTTCTTTACGCTGCTTTATGAGTTTTGTTTTTTGAAAAAAAATGACTGAAAAGAGATTGAATTCATTCAATAGATGAGTTTAAAAATAATATTTCATCTTTTTTCACAGAAAATTTGGCAGTATAAAAATTTTTACTAATTTTGCACTCCCAATACCGAAGTAAAATGAAACGGACATTTCAACCATCACAACGTAAAAGAAGAAACAAACACGGATTTCGTAAGCGCATGTCATCTGCCAATGGCCGAAGGATTTTGGCTGCCAGACGCGCCAAAGGAAGAAAGAGAGTAAGTGCATCAGACGAAAAGTTACACAAACGTTAGAATTTGTTTCAGTTCATTGCCTGTTTTTGTGCAGGTATGATGATGTTTGAAAGCGGACATAGGTTCGCTTTTTTATTTATAATAATCAGGATGTAATTTTATCATAAACAATTGATTTATAGCATACGATGATAGAATCTTGTAGCCGAGTTTTTTGATTGAGCAATGAAGATTTCGAAAGGTCATTGGGCTAATTGTTGCTTTATTGCTTTATATTTTTACAATTTCAATAAGTGCAGGCGCTCATATTCTCGTCTCTTTTGATAATTTTATGCGATGTGAATGGAA
>Ga0265295_1004429_pt1 | contig 18896 bp, 13 predicted proteins | sample Munlansysbiofilm_FD_192503 | JGI IMG/M metagenome (GOLD analysis project Ga0265295, IMG submission 192503) | Leachate microbial communities from a municipal landfill in Southern Ontario, Canada - Methane capture system biofilm | ecosystem: Engineered > Solid waste > Landfill > Unclassified ... | reverse complement strand
ATATTGTATACAACACAAGGGAGATAGTGAGACCAAATAGAAAAAATGAAAGAAAACATCGTCAGAAAAAACCTTACTGCATAAATTACAAACGATTATGACCTTAAATTAACTAAACGACATTGAAATTTATATACTCAATATATAACCAATTTTCAAATTTACCCAAACATACGGCCAAAACCTACACCTTTTTGGCAATATCTCCCCATTTAGATAAGACAACAGGCAAGGATTTAAATCAGAAAAATAGGCTGGTCGATTCATCAGCATACAGTATAAAAAAAATATTGATCTGTGACTTTAGTTAAACGTGAGTTTCAAACTGCTTTAGGTTGGTTGTCTATTTTACTCCCACAACCTTAGGCATTTCTACCCCGCTAAACTCAACCACCAGTAAATCGGGTTTTGACACAATGGCGCCATTGGCGAGTAGTTGCTGCACATCGAATTGCACGTTGTGCATTGCGTAGCGGTACTTATGGTGGTTTAGGTTAAGGTTTTTGTATGCGTTAATGCGCTGCTTTTTATCAACCTCACGAAGAAAGCGGGTTGCGGGTTTTATTTTATGCTGAAGGTAGTAATCGAGAGCAATTAGCTCAGTCATTAGCGAGTCCGTGGAGAACTGCTGTACCGCATAATCGTAAATGGTGGTATAAACGCCAATTAGCCCCACGTTGCGCCTTTCGTTACGCTGACCCCAATACCTGCCTAAACCCATCAGGAAATCGAAAATAGAGTGGTTTAGTGCAATATATTTAAGGGTGTGCAGCGCTCGCTTTTTGTTCCAGTAAATATCCAGCGCATGCTCCACATGCCCTAGCTCTTCAAGTTCCTGGGCACTAAGGTAGTTGCTCTCCATAACCTGATAGGGGGGACCCTGCTGAAAACGGTAGCCATGCTCCTTGTAATCCCTGCGAATTGGCGTTCCCTTTAGGAATTTAAGGAATCCCAGCTGCAGCTCAGGAGCAAAGAGCTTAAACACCTCCTCGAAGCTGTACTTTATGTCGTCGTAGTAATCGTACGGAAGCCCAACAATAAGATCTAGGTGAACCTCTACTAAATGGGATACTTGCTGTACGTAGACTTTAATATTTTCGAAATTCTGACTGCGCTTTACCTCTTTATTCGATTTTGCATTTAGGGTCTGTATGCCAATTTCGAACCTAAAAATACCTTTGGGTACATGCGCTCTAATAAACTCAATAAGCTCGGTTTGGTATATATCTGCCTTAATTTCGAACTGAAAAACGTTGCTCGGCTTGTGGTGCTCTATTATAAATTGAAAGATGGAAATTGCGTACGATTGGTTGGCATTAAACGTGCGGTCTAGGAACTTAATAACACGTCCGTTCTCCATAAGGTATAAAAGGGAGTTGTGTATGTATTCCTCGGGAAGATAGCGCAGCTTATTTTGCAATCCAGCCAAGCAAAAGGCGCATCGGTTGGGGCATCCACGCGAGGCTTCAACGTAGCACACCTTGTTCTTTAACTCTTCGGTAGGGATGAAAAGGTAGGGATTTATCCCCTTTAAATTATTCAAATCGAAATCCTCGGGCGCATCATTGCAAATTACTTCTCCATTCTGCTTCCATATCAATCCTAGAACTTGCGGTACGTTTGGGTAGCACCTCAAAAAGGCTGCAAAGGGAATTTCGCCCTCATCAACAATAATAAAATCGACCTCGGGGCGAGCAATAACATCACCCCACTCGTACGATACCTCGGGGCCACCAAGTAGTATTTTGCAGTTTGGGTTAAGCAGCTTTATTTGCCTTGCCGTTGCGAGCGTGGGCTCAATATTCCAGATATAGCAGCTAAAAGCCGCCACTTCAAAGGTACTGCAGTACTCCGCAATTTCGGCAAAGGGGGTTTTAGCGGTAAACTCTTTTACTGCTAGTCCAGCGTAATCTTTATTTAGCTCGTACAGCAAGCCAATTGCCAAATTCTGGTGTATGTACTTTGAATTTATGGTTGTGAGTAAAACTTTCATTATTTGATATATATGGTAGCAATGCAAGCGCATTACCCTTGGTAAATAAACGGCTGCAAGGTAACGAAATATGAACTATTTAGTGACAGCAAGACCCCTCCCCTTTTTTTTAACATACTAAAACAAAAATTTCTGCAATGGGAACATTGTACCCGCATTATTCATCAACTTTTGAATGTAAATGCGGGTTAACTACACCAACCGAATAACCCTACTATCGTCCCTAATTGTGCCATTTTCAAAGTCGAAGGGTGTAATAAGGTTTAACCCTGGCGATTTTCCCAGTTCAATGGTTCCAAAATGGCTATCGAATCCTAATGCCTTGGCACCATTTATCGTAGCCCAGCGCAGCACCTCGGCGAAGCTTAGCTCGCTATAGGTTGAAAGAATTACCCTTAGCTGCTCAAAAATTGATAGGGTATGCGACGAGGCCAGGCTATCGGTACCTAAGGCAATTTTTAATCCCACCTCATTAAGCATGGGAATATTGGGTAGGGTATTCTCTATGTAGATATTAGAAGTGGGGCACAGCACAAAACAGGCGTTGCTAAAATGGCTATTCAAGTCGTGCGCCTGCTCTCTGGTTAAAAACGTATTGTGAACAAAAAGTGTTTTTGCCTCCTTGGGCAAATACTGCTTTACAATATCAATGGGTAACCCTTTAGGGGCATGGGAAGCGAGCAAACCCCAATCCTTATAATTCTGGGCAATTGGTCCCGAATGGGTTTGGGTAAACAGCTCCTCATCCTTGCTCTCGGCAAAATGTATGGAAATAATATCATTACCTGAAAAATTTTGGGCAAGTTTCTCCCACAGCTGGGTTGATAGAGAATACACTGAATGCGGCGTTAAAAAACATTTTGAGCCTTGTAAGGTGGTAAGTTCCTCTCGTATAACCATTGCTCTATCCATAATATGGTGGGCTTTCTGGTTATCGAGCCCCAAAACTTCAACAAAATTTACAAAACGGGTTCGTGATTGCTCCTTGGCACAAAGGCTATCGGTTGTGTTGCATATATCGGCTAGGGCAACCGTTCCGGTTCTGTGTATCTCGTTAAGCGCATTGGCTATCGGTTTTTCATCGGCATCAACACCTTGCAGTCGGAAATTTCGTATCTGATTTACAAAATCGGCAAGCCCTGTTTTGGGCGTAACCTGTTTCTTAAGCATAGATAGTTCGGTATGGCAATGTGCATTAACAAGCCCTGGTACAATTATGCCATTTCGGAACTCGGTATGGGCGTACTCCTTTTCCTGCCCCTTATGGTCAATTATTTCAACAATAACGCCTTCATCGTTAACGCCAATCACCCCATTCCTAATGGGCAATCCGGCATTTGTATATACATAATTGGCTGAAAAACGACGCATGTTACTATTTTTCTAACTAAATTAATTGCCTCAATACGTGATATTTACGAACACAGACACTAAAATATCAAAATACTTAGCGAAACCAGCAGCACACCTATGCCAAAACCAGTGTACACCTGAGCAGGACTATGCGTATTAAGGTGCAGCCTTGCCCACGCAACAACACCTGCCAACAAAATTGCAAGGATTAGGTACGGAAACACGCAAAAATATGCGCTAAAAGTTAAGGCAAAAGTAAGTCCAACCACCCCGCCAATACCTATCATGTGGATACTTACTTTCCACCAAACCGATATTATTAAGGATGCTAGCACGGCAAGCGTGGCGCCGAGCATAAACATTGAAATCTCGTTAAGGATTGGCAATCGCTTTAAAAAGTAAAAGGAGAAAATGTACGATATTAAGGCAAACGAGATGGGTAGTATGCGCTCGCGGTGGTTTTGCATTTGCAGGCTTTTAACGATATTCATCCCACGAAAAATGGGTAAAACCAGAACAGGAAGCAGCAACGTATTAATTGCCACAATAACTAGTATTATCCGTTTTGCCTCGTAGGGCATCTGCAGCATTATGCTACCGTTGGTTTGAAAAATTATAAGCAAACCATATACTGGCATAAAGAGCGGATGCAGCAAAATAGAAACGATACGAGCAAATGATTTAGCCATCTTTGGTAATGGTTAGATTGAAAAGCAGCTAGAGACTACAAAAGTTCCTTTCGCAGCCTGGCAACAGGAATCTTAAGCTGCTCGCGATACTTTGCCACCGTTCTGCGGGCAATGGGGTATCCCATTTCTTTAAGAATCAACATAAGCCTCTCATCGGTCAGGGGTTTTGTCTTATCCTCAGCATCAACGCAATCCTGTAAAATTTTCTTTATCTCCTTGGTCGATACCTCCTCGCCCGAATCCGTCTGCATGCCCTCGCTAAAGAAATATTTAAGTGAGAAAATTCCGAAGTTGGTTTGAACATATTTACTATTTGCAACCCTCGATATGGTTGATATATCCAGATTGGTAACCTCGGCAATATCCTTCAGTATCATGGGCCTTAGGTTCACCTCTTCGCCGGTTCTAAAAAACTCTTCCTGATACTCAATTATAGCCTGCATGGTATAAAGCAGGGTGTTTTGCCGCTGCTTTATCGCATCAATAAACCAACGTGCAGAGTCAATCTTCTGCTTAACAAAGGTTACCGCCTCTTTTTGCTCCTTGGTTGCATTATCTTTATTGGCAGCATACGACCTAAGCATCTGCGAATATTGCCTGTTGATTTTTAGGTCGGGCACATTGCGCGAGTTTAAGCTTAGCACCAGCTCGCCATCAACCTGGTCAACAATAAAATCGGGAACTATATTAAACGAGATACGATTATGCGGGTCGTTTAAACTTCCTCCGGGTTTCGGGTTAAGCTTAAGAATTTCGTCAACGCTCTCCTTGAGCTCCTCATCGCTTAGGTTAAGACGGGTTTTAATCTTATCGTAATGCTTACGTGTGAACTCCTCGAAATGGTGCTTAAGAATTTTTTGCGCAAGGGCTATCGGCGGAACGGATTGGTCCTTACTATCGATCTGAATTAAAAGGCACTCCTGTAAATTGCGTGCACCCACCCCAATAGGGTCAAAATCCTGAATTACATGTAGAATTCCCTCCAGCTCCTTCTCCGTTGCCTCAACACCTGCCGAGAAAGCCAAATCATCAGAAATAGCGGATAAATCACGACGTAGGTATCCGTCATCGTCAATATTTCCAATGATGTAAAGCCCTAGGTTCTTTTCGCGTTCGCTTAGCACACGCCATCCAAGCTGCTTTTTTAGTTGCTCGTGAAACGAGATACCCGTTGAGAAAGGTATTTCTTCGTGTTTATCGTCTTTTGAGTAGTTGCTTGCCGATAACCTATACGATGGAACATCCTCATCGTTTAGGTAATCCTCAAGGGTAAACTCCTCATCTTCCTGCTTCTCATTCTCATCGTTCTGCGTATCCTCCTGATTCTGCTCATCCTCGTGGTCAACACCCTCTTCTAGGGTTGGGTTCTCTTCCAGCTCCTTTTTAATACGCTGCTCAAGCTGCATAGTAGGTATCTCCAGCAGCTTTATTACCTGTATTTGCTGCGGCGATAACTTTTGTAAGAGTTTTTGCTGTAAACTTTGCTTAAGCATTTTTATAAGATGTTAAAAATTAAAATTCGCAGCTATTGGGCGTTCTAGGAAAAGGTATCACGTCCCGTATGTTTGTCATGCCCGTAACAAAAAGCAGAAGCCTTTCGAACCCTAATCCGAACCCGCTATGTGGAGCCGTTCCAAACCTACGCGTCTCAAGATACCACCACATCTCATCCGTCGGGATATTCATTTTTTCCATTCGTTGGGTAAGCTTTTCGAGGTTCTCCTCACGCTGCGAGCCGCCAATTATTTCGCCAATCTTAGGGAATAGCACATCCATAGCCCGAACCGTTTTACCGTCATCGTTTTGTTTCATGTAAAACGCTTTTATTTCGTTGGGGTAGTCGGTAAGGATAACCGGTTTTTTAAAGTGCTTTTCAACTAGGTACCGCTCGTGTTCGCTGTGCAGGTCAACACCCCAGTATACTGGAAACTCCCATTTCGCATCAACCTTTTCAAGTATTTCAATGGCCTTGGTGTAGGTTAACCTTTCAAACTTGGTTTTAGCAACAAGTTTTAACCTTTCAATTAGCTCCTTATCCCACATCTTATTTAAAAACTCGAGGTCGTCGGCACAATGCTCAAGGGCATAGTTAATTAGATACTTAAGGAACTCCTCGGCCAAATCCATATTATCGTTTATGTCGTAAAATGCTATTTCGGGCTCAATCATCCAAAACTCGGCTAAGTGGCGAGGGGTATTAGAGTTCTCGGCACGGAAAGTAGGGCCAAAGGTATAAACTTCGGACAACGCAAGTGCTCCCAGCTCACCCTCGAGCTGTCCCGAAACGGTAAGATGCGCCTCTTTTCCAAAGAAATCCTCATCATAGTTAACTTTTCCGTCCTCTGCCCGTGGCGGGTTATCCATATCGAGGGTAGTAACCCTAAACATCGCCCCTGCTCCCTCGGCATCGGAAGCCGTGATTAGTGGCGTATGTAGGTATACAAAACCCTTATCGTTGTAGAACTTATGTATGGCATACGCCATGGCATGGCGAATACGAAGCACCGCCCCAAAGGTATTGGTGCGTGGCCGTAGGTGAGCAATTTCGCGTAAGAATTCGAGACTGTGTCCCTTTTTTTGTAGCGGATACTGCGCTGGGTCTGCCTCTCCGTATATCTCTATATCCTTTGCTTGTATCTCGACGGGCTGCTGTGCACCTGGCGATTCAACCAGCTTTCCATCAACCCTAATGCATGCACCGGTAGTTATACGCTTTAAAAAATCATCGCCAAAAACAGCCACATCGGCCACTACCTGTATATTATGAATTGTTGAACCATCGTTAAGAGCGATAAAGGCAACATTTTTATTACCACGGCGGGTACGCACCCAACCTTTAGCCGTTACATCCGATCCAACAGCCCCATCTTTTAAGAGTGCTGTAATTTTAGTCCGCGATTTAAGTGTCATATTTTAGTAAATTAGCAATTAACAAATTTATTTGCACAAGTTAACCCCAACTATTTATTCGAATAATTGCTGTCTCCAACAGCTACTAAGTCGGGGTAATCCGCATTTGTATTCATCTTTTACAAATTTGACAAATAATGCGGGATAAAATGCGTACAATGCACAAAAGTAACCATTTTTTAAGAAAAACAGTATTATCTCACTCCTCCAATTTAATTCTAATGGGTAAGATTGGGACAACCTACGAGCCGTAGTAGGTTGAAAGTCGCTTTCGGAAAACCTTATCGTTGGCCTCGTTTATGGTAGTAATAAGTGCTTCAATCTTATCGATACGCTGCCCGTACTCTTGTTTCGACATGGATTCTTGATCCTGAAAAACCACGTAATCAACCTTATAACCATCTCTATCTAGGGTCATGGCAACAGCTGCTTTATAATCATCAAAAATAATAACCGATGGAAGATTATTCTTACTATAGAGAAGAATTGACGACGCCACCCGTTCCTGAATATACTCAATCTGCTTAATTCCCAAATATTTTGCCCCAAGCAGTAGCCTAACCAAATCGATTTGAGCAATGAGCATACGTCTATTTTCGCTTGTTAACGCTTCGTAGTCTTTTTGCGAGGTTTCGAGAAAAAGTTCCAGAAATTTGCTGGGTACTCCCTTCAGATCCTTCAAATCACCCTCTCGTTTACGTAGCTTATATTCGCGCTGAGCCTGTTTCTGGTCGTAGGGTATGTAGTTACTCCATTTCTTGGTTCGCTTGTACGATTGGGTAACGGGCTTAGGCTTCCATTTCGATTGTGGCCGCATCATTATTGGGTCCGTCAGCGCCAAGTATTGCGATTCGATGGCGTAAACCATACAGTTAACAAAATGCACATACCCACCGCCCAAAGTTCCATGAAGAGCCGACCATAAGGTTCTTGGTTGCGAATTCTCGGCCAACGAGTCGGTTTGACTCTGCTCTTCTGCTTCTAACTTACGGGTTTTAAGATGATTAATAAAATCCTCATCGAGGCTTACGGGGTAAAAAGTTGCCGATTCACCTTCGCCATCAAAAGAAAAATCTTCGGCATGGTAAAGGGCCCTAACGTCCATAACGTAATTGGTATCGTTAGATAGTTTTACATGAAGATTATAGTCCCTACCCCATTTCAACTCACTAATAGACGGCATTTTTTGCTGCCCCATTGAAACCATTGAGCAAAGCAGAAGCACGTAAATCCCTATAATCCTTTTTGTTATCATAATATATAAAATTATCTTTTTGTGCTTAAAGATACAAAAAGATAGCAGGATTTATACCCTTTTTTGCAAAATGGCGAAAGCATAGCTGTACTCTTTTGATATTTTAAAATTAATTTTACACCAGCTTCATCAGCAGCTCCTCCCTGTTGCCAAACAGGTAATCGATGGGCGCAATTTCGGGCATGGTATAGGCACCGGGCCGTTGGCGCAATACAGCTCTGGCACATGAAACCAGCACTTGAGCCGTTAAGGCGGGATTATTTATCTTCATTCTGAACTCGAGTTGCTGATTATGGGTTTTTCCCGAAACCCCTTTGCGCTCAATCAGAACGCCATGCCCCGCATCCTGCAGCTCATTAACATCGGCAACAGGAATAACAAGGGTTTCATCCATCGAAAAATAGCTGTCGGATTTTATGTCGGCAGTCACTTTTGTAAGATTTGCACCCCCTTTCAGCTCAACATACACCATACGCCGGTGGACGCCAGTTCCGGTGGGGATGGTTATAGAAAGTGCGTTTTTCACGCCCTGCTTGCTCTTAGCAACCACCGAGTGCCCCATGCTCATACCCGGACCAAAGTTGGTGTAGGTAATTCCCTTGGGCGCCATGGCCAGCATCAATGTACGTATTACCGAGTCGGTTCCTGGATCCCAACCAGCAGCGATAATGGCTTTGGAATTGTGCTTCTTGCCCGTTTCGCTGAGCGAGGTGCGTAATTTGAGCATCTCCTCGCCATGAATATCGAAACTATTTACCGTGGATATTCCCTTTTCCATATATGCTTTTGCAACCTCAGGAATATTTCGGGTGGGCGAACAGAGAATGGCAACATCCACCTCGCCCAATTCCGATATATCGGATACCACTTTAACCCCTTGTAGCTCGGCAGGTATATTTTTTACTGAATCGGCACGACGAACAACACCAACAAGCTCCATATCAGCGGCTGCCTGCACTGCCTCAACCGAGAATTTACCTATATTTCCGTAGCTAACTACCGCAACCTTAATCATACTATTTTGTTTGAATGAAGAATTTCTCCTACAAATATTGAAAAACTCTTTGACTTGTAGGGTATATGAGGTTAATTTATTTTGAAATTTTTTGAGCTTAGCAGGATGCGGTTATTGGGTAAAGCAACGAAACTAATGAAATATAGTGTTAATAAAAAAAGTCTCTTTGTTACGAAAAAAGTTAAAAGCATAGACACATTCACCCAAATAATACACAAAAAAAGTTTACCTACTCTATGGTTCTAACGAATTTGGATTAACTCGCATACTTTTTATTTGCTACGAAAGTAAAAAAGGTTTACTTTTGCAACCCTATTCTGGCCCCATAGTTCAATGGATAGAATAGCGGTTTCCTAAACCGTAGATCCAAGTTCGATTCTTGGTGGGGCTACTTTTAACCCCTGTAAATTAAACCATTTACAGGGGTTTGTTGTTAGTATAAAGGACAAAAACATACACAGCACCTTTCGGTAATCCCCCTTTATTGTTGAATTGAGATAGATTTTGCCGACAGTAAACATTGCAAGGCTTCCAACTCTATCGTATATTTGCTAACAGCATAAAGCTGGCGAGGCTTTGAAGAAAATACAAAAATCTATAAAATACACAAAATGAACGATTGGAAAGATAAGCTGAAGTTTGCCTACTCAACAAATCCCGACTATAAGCCCGAGGAGGAAGATGATATCAATGAATCTATTAAACCTTCGCAGCAAGTGCTAAGGGTATGGCTCGAGAAAAAGCATAGGGGCGGAAAACCTGTTTCTGTAATTGAGGGCTTTGTTGGTGATGAAAATGAGATGAAAGAGCTGGCAAAAACCATCAAAACCCGATGTGGCGTTGGCGGAACGGTAAAGGATGGTGATATTATGATACAGGGCGAGTTTCGCGACAGGATAATTTCTATTCTACACGAACTTGGTTACAAAAACTCGAAAAAAGCTGGAGGGTAACGCTTCGTTTAGCCCGTATTATTCATCAAATTTATTAAAGATGAATATAATTGGGGTTAATTCAATACAATCTATTTTAAAGATTGATTACGAAAGCCACTTTAAATCGCCTTGCATAACCTTAGTAAATTAGTTAAAATAATTGGTTCAGGAAACCACACAATATTTGTCTTTCTTTGCTATTCATTCTACAAGCAGTAGCGTAATAATTTAATCAGCAAGCTGCTATTTATTTGTAATTCGGTAACGTAAAAACCAGCTACATGAAGAAACTTGTCTCATTATACTTACTGTTAATTGTTGTACTCACATCGTTTGCGGGCGATTCTCTAAAAATAATGCAATACAACCTGCTTTATTACGACAAGATTACAGATTGGTGTACTGTGTGGAATAACAATGTGGAAGATAAAAACGAGTACCTAAAAACCATTACCTCGTTTTATAAGCCCGATATATTTACGGTAAACGAAATGAATGGTAGCCCGGCCAGTACCGACAAGCTCTTAAACAATGCATTGAATACAGATGGTGTAGGCTATTATAAAAGAGCGAATTATACAGGTTCATATATAGTAAATATGCTATACTATAACTCGGAGAAACTGGCGTTAAAATCACAATCGTATATTTTAACATCGCCCCGAATTACCGATGTGTACCAACTTTACTACAAATCCGACAACCTTCAAAACACCGATACAGTTTTTATAACCTGCATTGTAACGCATTTAAAAGCAGGTAATGGCAGCGACGAACGCGAAGCTCGAAAAACAGCCAGCGAGAAAATTATGAGGTACATTCAAAACTACAATATTAAGGGCAATATCTTTTTAATGGGCGATTTAAACGTATACTACGGTTCCGAACCTGCTTTTCAAAGTTTTTTACAACCAACCAGCTCAGGGGTTCAGCTAGTTGACCCAATAAATAGGGTGGGCTATTGGCACGATAACGAGAGTTACGCCGCCTACCACACGCAATCGACCCACACTTCGGGAGGATGCCATTCGGGGGGTGGTATGGATGATCGGTTCGATTTTATTTTAGCCTCAAAGCCTATTATGGAGGGAAGCAAAGGGGTTACCTACGTAAAGGATTCTTACTGGGCATTTGGGCAGGATGGCAATAGGCTTAACGAATCATTAATAAACCCTACAAACACAACTTTACCTACAGAGGTTATTGATGCGCTATACAATATGTCCGACCATCTGCCCGTGGTAATGAGTATTTACGCCGATACCGAACTGCTTTCTAGCCCAAAACCAGAGGTTAATTCATCCCAAATAGTTGGTTTCACAAATCCCGTTAGCAATATATTAACCCTCGATTATAGGGGCGATAGGAATACAAATGTAGAGGTATCACTTGTCAGTCAAACTGGCTCCATTATGCTAAATAAACCTACTCACATGGTGCCAAATAGCACTTACCATTATAATTTGCAAAACTTTTCAACCGGGATTTATATTCTAAAAGTGGCAGCCAAAAATTTTACCTTTACCGATAAAATTGTAAAGCTTTAGTAATGTGGAAAAAAACAGTGCTGTTTACAGTTCTACTCTATGCATCGCAAGCATACTCGCAGTACTATATTACTGGACAAGAGCCATCTAACTTACGCTGGCACCAGATAGATAGTCAGGATTTTCGTCTGATTTACACACAGGGAAACGATTCGCTTGCCACCGTTTTTAACGATTACATAAACTCTTCGCTAAAAACTGTACCGCTAACACTTAACCACACGCTATCAAAATTCCCAGTGGTTTTTCACAGTAACTCAATCCTATCCAACGGTTATGTTTCCTGGGCTCCAAAACGGATGGAGGTGATATCCTCCCACCCATTCGATGCGTCCCCAGTGCCATGGCTTGAACACCTAGCGCTACATGAGCTTCGACATATAGTTCAGCTGGATAAAATATATGGGGATAAGTTTCGCTTTAGAAATATAGTGTTGGGGCAGCAAGTTATAGGATTTAAATTGCTATTTACCCCGAGCTGGTTCCTCGAGGGCGATGCAGTTTACACCGAAACGGCGCTTTCGGGATGGGGCCGAGGGCAGAGCGCATATTTTTATCGAAACCTCTTGGCACATATTGCCACAAATAACGGATCAAAATATAAGTACGATAAATGGTTGCTGGGTTCATTCAAGCATCATATTCCCAATCACTACGAATTTGGTTATCAAATGGTAGGATACGTTAACCAGAAGTACGGAAGTAACATATGGAGTAAAGGCTTAAAAGATGTATCGAAAAAACCATTCCTTGTTGCCCCTTTTCAAAAATCGTTAAAAAAACAGACCGGCTTAAGTACAAAAAAAATATTTGATGAGGTGTTAAGCTACAACGATTCCATATGGAAAAGTATTAAAGTTTCAGATGAAGAGGTAACAAACATTCCCTTATTAAATAAAGAGTTAAAAAATAATTACATTGAATATAAGTACCCTTTTGTTACCACCAATCATGGGCTAATAGCACTAAAAACTTCGCTTGATAAAACGCCCCGATTCATAAAGGTAGATTTAAACACCAAAGACGAAGAAACCTTGTACAAACCAGGTTACCTGACCAGCAGGGCTAGTTACAACGACAGCTTAATTCTTTGGAGCGAGTACAGGGCGCATCCTCGTTGGGAAAAACTAAACTATTCGGAGCTTTGGGTATACAACATCAATAAGCAAAAGGCAACCAGAATAACAGATAAAACCCGATATTTTAACCCCATAGCATATAACGACTCAACTATCCTAGCCATTGCAAACACACCAGATGGGCGAGAAATCATTGTATCAATGTCTTATCAGGGTATATTTAAACAAAAGGTTAAAGTTACATCTGGGTACGAGCTAAAAGAGATTTGCAAAGGGCCAAACACAACCTTTTTTGCCCGTTATACCACCAGTAAGGGTGCTATTATACTTAGATACAATGATATTTCGGCTCTACCCGATACATTATTGGGCCCACATTTATCCGATATAGCAAATCTGGCGTACGGAAATGGCTGGCTATACTTTACTAAAACGCATAATTATATTGAAAAGGTATTTGCTATTAATGTACTTACCCATAGTTTAGTATCCGTCTCCAACTCAAGTTTTGGTTTAGGGAATTTAAGTTACAATAAATGCTTGGTAGCCTCAGCGTTTAGCGCGCTAGGTTCTCTTCCTGTCAGGGTTAACACTTCCGAGACTAAAAATACAGAAACCTTCGAAAAGACAAGACCATATTATCCCATCGATTCGGTAACGCTTAGCGTTTTTAAAAGTAAGGGTATTACAGCAAGTAGCGCAACCGATACGACGATTTCTAAGTACTCCAACCTTAGGAATTTGTTTAACTTCCACAGCTGGGCTCCCATTTACTTTAATCCGAGCGATGTAAGTTCAGGGTTAGTTGAACTATACCCTGGGGCAACCATTCTATCGCAAAATTTAACGAGCTCTTTAGTTACAAGTGTTGGCTACTCGTATAGTAAGACTCATGGTATACACGCCCATGCAGAATGGTTAAAATGGTACCCAAAAATTAGGGCTGGCGTTAGCTACGGAAACCAATATAGCACAGCCGTAGGAAAACCAAACGAATATACACTGTTCTCAGAAACAAACAGGCCGCTATTTAGGGCTAATTTACGGGTCGATGTTCCTTACATCGTATCATCGGGGAACATAATTTCGAGGGTAAATGCGGGTTTGCAACTTCTGTATAACAATAATTGGCACTGGAACAATGAGGCAAACGACTACCAAAAATGGCAGGCAAACGTTGCTCCCTACATATCGTTTTACGCTTTAAGCCGTATGGCAACTCGCGACATTCGGCCACGACTGGGTTTTCAGTTCAATATGAGCAGGTTGGAACCTGTTTTCAGCAGCAATATATTTGGCCCAATTACTCAGGTCAGAACCTGGGGTTATCTTCCTGGAGTTGGCAGTAATCACAGCCTGCTCATTGGCTTTAGCGCTTTATTTCAAAAAGAAGCTAAATACATACGCAGTTTACAGTACACAACAGCTCGCGGGTACAAAACATCGCCAATAAAGAAACATAATTTACTCACTGCCGATTACACTTTCCCCATTATATACCCCGATTTAGCCATTGGCCCCATTGCCTACATAAAACGATTAATTGGCAACATATTTTCCGATAATGCTTGGCAGTCGGCATACTTTAATTCTAACCAAGGACTTACACTTCAACAAAAAGCATTGCACTCGGTTGGTATTGAAATTATTGCCGACATAAACTTTTTACGAACCCCATACCTTTTTAGGGTGGGTTACAGCGGGGGTTATAGAGTTGATAAAACCAACCTAATAAATAGTAACAACATTTTCCACGGTGTAATTCTTTCAATGGACATAAATAGCATTACTGGGTATATTCCTTCAGCACATGCAATTTACCTAAACCAAAAGCAGAGGTAATTTACTTAAAAACGTATATGTTATGAATATAAGCGAACAAAAAACAGCATTACGCAAGCATATTCGCGACCTAAAAAAACAGGCTAACGCCGAAGAGATGCTACGCGACTCAGCTAAGATTTTCTCTAAAACTGAAGGTTTAGAAGCCTTTAAACAAGCTAAAACGGTTTTAGCATACTGGTCGATGCCCGATGAGGTTTGCACCCACCAATTCGTAAAAAAGTGGCACAAGGAGAAGACAATCCTTCTACCCTTAGTTGTTGGAGAAGTATTGGAGCTAAAAGTGTTTTCAGGAATGCAAACTATGGTTGTGGGGCCATCATTCGGTATTTTAGAACCCCAAAACGGGGCTAACTATAAAAACGAACCCATCGACTTTGCCATAATTCCTGGTGTGGCCTTCGATGCCTCGGGCAACAGAATGGGTCGTGGCAAGGGCTATTACGATAAGCTTTTAAATAAAAACGTGATACTAAAGGTTGGGGTTTGTTTCAACTTTCAGATGGTAGAGAAAGTTCCCACCGACTCGTTTGATATCCCCATGGATATGGTTGTTACGCCTTAGCCCCAATTATTCATTCGAATAATTACTGTCTCCTACAGCGACTAAGTCTCCCAACCAATTTTGTTACCCAAAATTGGGCTCAACTAAGTCGGGGGAACCCGCATTTACATTCATCTTTAACAAATTTGATGACTAATGCGGGTTAGCTTGCAAAAAGAAATTAATCACAATTCGCTTCAACATCTCTTACTTCTGTCTGGGTATCCACAATGTTGTCTAAAACCATGTTTCCGCGTAAGGTTGCTTCAACGTAGTCGTCACCAATCTCTGTAATAATTCCCGTAAAGTTTGCCATTTCAAGCTGCGTTGCAATTTCGTGCCCCGAAAGAGCCCCAACCGTTTCGGAAAGATTGCCTCTAAATCTTAATCGTTTTACATAGGGAACCTTTACATTGGAATAGGTTTGATATGCGTCATATACAAGGGATGCGGTACCTGGAAGTACTGTTACCGTTCTGTTTGAAAAGAAGGTTTTTGTTTCAGACACTGTCCGCTCTTTAGAAACAGTTGTTGTTGTACTTGCCATAGTTGTCACTTCAAGTCCTGCAGAAACTTCGGAAGTTACAGATCCACCTGTCCCAAAGAAGCTAGCTTCGGCCGTTGCACTCACAGTAACGTTAACACTTTTTGTTTCTCTACTAGAAAACCCTACAGTTTCTGAAAATGAGCTGGTAAATGTGGTAGTAACCTCTCGCTCTATACCTACCTGTTGTTCTAAGGTTCCTGAACCACAATTCCTAAGCGTGCTATTAAAACCAAATGAGGTTTCAGCTGCGGGCAAAATGGGTTGAAAATATTCTGTGCTTAGCTGTGTTGTTTCCCAGTCTATATCGAGGCAAATAATTCTAAAATATTGTACAGCACCAGAGCCATTTATACCCCAATTAATTGTACCATCGTTATTAACACGACGTAATGGCGTATCATTTTCGGCTCGACTAATTGTATATAAGCCGTTTGCACCATCTTTCTTAATTAAAAATTTGAAATCAGCATCTAATGTTTCAGGGCTATGCGTATCGAAATTATAAATACCCGATTGTGCAATTTCTCTAGTTTCAAGACCTATTCTAATATAATTTTTAGTCTCGGCTGAATAAAAAGCGAATACATTTTCTTCTTCTTCAAATTTATGTATTAAAAATTGCTGGTGTGTATTTTCTGGTTTAAACAACGAACCAAACTCCATTAACCTTATTTCGTTAGCACCGGCAGACGATGGTTTAAGGGCAATCTTATTGTCATATTCACCATTGGCATTAACCGGTTGTATATAGTAATGCATATTTTCAGCAAAATTTAGGTCACACACTATATAATTTAAAGCGGTTGCACTTATAATAATTTGATTATCACCTTCTTCAAAAGACTTTTTACTATAGGATACAGAAATAATCTCATTACCCGAGTCATCTTGTATCTCAATCTCCAACCCAATACCATTTCTAAGCTCTTCCTCAGCAGCATCGGATAAATCTTCGGCAGAAAGCTTGATCTGTGCAATATTGGTAAAAGGATGCACATCCAACTCCTGATTATAATCACCTTGATTTGCATCTGTGGTAAGAATAATTTTTGAAGGATTATAGCCTTTTTTTACCAAGCTTCTGGTATTGATGATTAAGCCTAGATCTCCTTCATAAGCCTCCAAATCATCACTGGAAATACCGTTTAGCATTTCTGGCTCGTCAACGATAGGGTCATCATCTTTATTACACCCCAATGCCACTAATAGTAAAGAAAATAGTATTAACCATTTCACTTTTTTGCAATTTGTTTTCATAATATTCTATTTTATATTAACATATATTAACAAATATATGGTGGTTTGAAAATTAATGCAACTTTTATTAATGGTAAATTAGAGAAATATTTGTGTTTTTGTTTAATTCTTCTACTTGACCCTTTGCATACTATCCCGCTTTATTCATCAAACTTATAAAAGATGGCAAACACGGGTTAATTAGGTTTGCATCCACCAACTCGCTATAAAGTGGTATTAGAAGAGGTATATCCTCTTACCGTTGGTCGTTGACGATGTACTTCGGGTAAAGTTTTTAACCGGAATGGAAACTATGATTGTGAGTCCATCGTATTGGATATTAGACCCGCATTATTCATCAAATATATTAAAGATGAATGCAAATGCGGGTTACCCCAACATAGTCGTTATCGAAGACCCCAATTATTCTTCTTAATAATTGGGATTAATTCGTCTGCCCCTAAAAGAAAGCAAAAAGAGCGGTTAAAATAAAAATCTACACTAGCAAGGGGAGGATAATCAACAGTAAAGAACAGTTTTTTGAACAAGCGATAGCAACCAAAGAGTATAAACCTAAAAAGAGAGGAAAGTGAGAATGTATATTGAACCCAGCTATCTGAAGAGATTAGGAAAAGAAGATTTACCGAAAAAAGTAGTAGAGGCTAAAAAGCATATTACTAATTGCAATCTATGCCCTCATGCATGTGGGGTAAATAGGATGGAGGAGGTAGGTGTATGTAGAGCAAACCATAGGGCTATAGTATCGAGCCATACACCCCATTTGGGCGAAGAGAGAGTTCTTGTAGGGCAGAGGGGTTCTGGAACAATATTTTTTGGATACTGCAATTTGAGCTGTGTCTATTGTCAAAACTATGAGCTGAGTGCTTATGGTGAAGGGGAGACAGTGTCTAACGAGAAATTGGCTCGTATGATGTTGGCATTGCAAAATCAGTATGGCTGTCATAATATCAATTTAGTTACTCCTACCCACTTTGTACCCAATATTGTGGAGGCTATCTGTTTAGCTGCTCAAAATGGATTGAAGCTGCCGATTGTATATAATTGTGGTGGTTACGAGAGCGTGGAGACTTTGAGGCTTTTGGAAGGGGTGATAGATATTTATATGCCCGACTTTAAATACTCTTCTGCCGGGTTTGGAAAGAGGTATTCGAAGGTTGTCGATTATCCTGAGCGGGCTAAAGAGGCTATGATAGAGATGGATAGGCAGGTAGGTGGACTAAAAGTGGATGATAGGAATATAGCCTATAGAGGTTTACTGATTAGGCATATGATGCTGCCTGGGGGATTGGAAGATACTAAAGGGGTTCTGGAGTTTACTAAGCGGGAACTGTCGGCAGATGTGTTAGTCAATCTAATGAGCCAATACTATCCTTGTCACAAGGCTTTTGATTACAAGGAGATAAGCAAAAGATTAGATTTGATGGAGTACCAAGAGGCTTATGATTATGGAGGAAAATTGGGATTGAGGTTGGTAAGATAGTTGGTGTAAAAAGTAGGAGGCAAACCGTAATCGATAAACTAAAATCTTGTCAACACTTATAATATGGTACTCGGCTTTGCAAAATCCGCTCTAAACCGAGTGTTTTAGCAATTTTAAGCCAACATATACTGGTTCACATAGGGATACGCTCCCTATTTCAAAAAAAGGCGCAAAAAACTAAGGCAGGTTTAAACCTGCCTTAGTTAAATATACTTAGAGTAGTCTACTCTTTTACAACCTTAACAATGGTCTGCGTGCCCTGCAGATCGGTCAGGCGAACTAGGTAGACGCCTGTTTCCAGATCGTTGGTGGGCAGGGACATGGTTTGAGACCCGTTGTTCTGCTTCAGCATCATTCGCTGTCCCAACAGGTTAATAACCTCAACCTGATGAACATGCGATACGCCCTCCAGCGTTAGCTGCGAGCTAAAGGGGTTGGGGTATACCTGCA